>Ga0315909_10008640_pt1 | contig 11131 bp, 10 predicted proteins | sample LakEriMetagenome_11_FD_203527 | JGI IMG/M metagenome (GOLD analysis project Ga0315909, IMG submission 203527) | Freshwater fungal communities from buoy surface, Lake Erie, Ohio, United States - Buoy 2 MA125 | ecosystem: Environmental > Aquatic > Freshwater > Lake | place: USA: Lake Erie, Ohio...
TCTTAAATAGAAGCTTGTATATTAGTAGATGGAGTATTTATAAATGGAGCTTGGAATCTAGGTGTAAATGAATGTATTGGTATTATATTTAAACTTACATCTATCATTCTTGGTAATTGTCCTACATATGCTGGGTCTTCTTCTCTAATAATATATCCTTCATCATCACTATTTATATCCCATCCAGCTTCAAATGATGGTTTTAAACCTACACTTTCAATAATACAAGGAACAGAATTTAAATAATTACCTACAGTTATATTAACAAAATTACCTCTCATATATCCCGCGCCTGAGTATGATGGAGCTGTTATGCCAGCTAAATAATTTAATTTTTGGTAAATTGGTTTCATTTCAACTCTTGAGTGAGCATATACAGTGAATGATAATGAAATTGTTCTAGAGAAGCCAGTATATTTGTAAAAGTTTTCAGCTCTTCCTACATATTTGTAAGAATCCCATTCTGCTTTATAGTCATCCCCAAATTCATTAAGATATGCTCTAAAAAATAACCAAAAGTTTTCAGTATCAGTAGTTGCGTTATTATTATTAATTTCAAAGAAAAATCTAACTAGATCTGTGTTTTTTAAATCCTCAATAATATTTGCATCACTTCCATTACTGCCTGTTTTTTGTAAAACATATTGTTCTTGAATATTATCTATAGAGTAACTTTCATTACTTAATCTAGTATAACTTTTTTTATAAACAGTTTCAGCTGTTCTATATGTATTTTCTCTATTAAAAGTTTTAATATTAGGATATGGTGGTGGGACAGGTTTTCCATCTTTTGAAACATTATAATGAGGAGTTAAGAATGAAAGAACAGTTGTACCAGTTTGATTGATAGTTTTTGTATTATCATCAAAAGTCTGTATTTTAGGTATATTTTGGAGAAGATTGTTATTTAAATTATTATTAACTTTATTACCAGTTTCGTTTGAGTACTTATCTGTAGCTTCTGTTAATTTATCTGATGTTATAAGTCCACCATCTCCTTTATATTTACCAGTCTTAAAAGTATTAGGATGTTCTAATATTGTTTTACTAGGTTTACTAGCAGATGTATAATTTGTAGCTATAACTGATCCAGATGTATATACCCAATTAACATTACTTGAACTTACACCTGTTGGTCTTAAATAATCAGGATTAGATTTTAGTAATCCATTATTTAAATTAAAAGTATTATCAATCCTATCTTCAGGTTTATTAACAGATGTGTCTCTACTGTTTACAACTGAACCTGAAGGGTATATCCAATTGACATTAGCTGAGTTTACTCCTGTTGGTCTTAGGTAATTAAGGTCTGTTTTTAATAACCCATTATTTAGATTAAACTTACTCTTATCACCCCTACCAGAATTAGGTGGTATGTTAGTTGAAGTATTTCGGTTTAATATGGTGTCTACACTATCATTAGGGTAGAATGCGTCTGAGTATCCTTCTAAGTCTAACTCCGATATAGTTGTGTTAGATACTCCATTACTATATGAAGGATCATAAACCCAATTAACATTTGGGGCACCAAGGTAAGTTAAATAGTTTTTATTAGCTATATCAGTACCACCAAACCTAAGACCAAATATTGTTCTATCTTTAGGTAAATCTACAGTACGAGTAGGGTTTTGGATTCTAATATTAGTTATACCTAATCCTAATGGAGCATTAGGACCACCAGGGTAAGATAATAATATACCACTACCAGCTAAATTTGTTACACCAAAAGGATTAATAGATAAAGAACCTAATGGTTTTTTCTCTATCTTAGCAGTGTATGCTATAGTTAATCTATTTTCATATCCCTCTCCTGGTAAGAATTGGAATGTTGGATCTACACCAAATCCTCTTGTCGCATAATAATAACCATATCTTCCACCATTAAAATATGATGGTTCAGTATTGTTTAATCCTTGTTTATTAAAATGAAAACCTAAAGAATTTAAACCAACTTGAGCTAATGTTCCTAATGGGTTATAAATTCTATTAATATTAACTAATTTAGGATTTTGTCTTTCTAATAATTCTTGTTTGATAGTAAATAACACTCCATTAGGAGTTTTTGTATCAGTAAAAAATTTAGATAATCTTTTTACATCCTGGAATGAATTAACAGGGTTTAAATATCCATTACGTAGCAAGAAATCTGCTGGCGTTGGAGCAAAACCCTCAGGTATGGAAGTGGTAATGTAAGGTTGGTTACTTGAACCACCTCCTCTTTGATCATTACCATATCTGAGAGATTTAAGATCAGTTCTTAAATCAATTAATCCCATTATCCTGGTAAGTTATTGATATACTGTGTTGGAGTTTGTCCGTCTAGATCTAATTGAGATCCTACTAATGAAGCTGGGTCTAAAACTGATACTTGTTGGTTGTAAGTAGTTGGAGTTTGGCCATCAGTATTTGTTAATATTGATCCTTGTGTTATTAATTTGTCTAGTAATCCCATGATTTTATGTTTTAAAGGTTTATTATAAATATTAACTATTATTGAACTTGAACAGAGCCTATATTCAATGCTGTTCCTACTTTTGTAGAATCCATATATACATCACTACTTTTATTTAATATTTGCATAAGTACATTTTCTACAGCCATTAATCTTTCTACCACAGGTTGCATATTAATTGATGGAGATGATGATTGTTGGGGTTGACCTTTCTTTTTTCCTCCTAAATCAGTTCCCGCTATAACAGTGTCTTTATCATTTAATGCTATTGCTCCTTCAGGTGATAATAAAGTCCGTTTACCATATCCTGGGGATACAACGTCATCTCCTTTACTAAATTTAGCTACTAAACCAGCGGCTAAAGCCCCAGCAACTCCTCCTAATACAAAAGGTAAAATTAAGTTTGCTGGGAATGGTGCTTTAGTACCTGCGTTAAACATACCTAATACAAATTGACCAGCTTGTCTCATTAATCCAGCTAATGCCTTTCTGTTACCGGCTGCAGCTATAGCATTTCCAGTTATCCCTAAAGCATTACCTACACTTTTCATAATATTTCTAGCGTAAATTATAGCATTAGTTGCTTTTTCTACAAGAAAATCTTTAGCTCTTATAGCTGCTCCTTTTATTTGCCCAAGTAAAGCTTGTTTATCAAAACTTAATCCAAGTTTTTTCTGTATATTATCTTTTATTGTAATTAAAAGACCTTTTTCTTTAATTAGTTTCTTTTTTGTTTCATCAGCTATAAAATCTTTGCCAAGCATGCTTGTAATTTTAGCTTGAGCAATAGCTTGTTTATCTGTTATTAAACCTAATTTTTTAGCAGCATTAGTTAATATTGTTCTTCTATAGATCATATCCCCTGCAAACTGCAGTGCTTTATAACCTATAACTATTAATCCAACATATTTAGCTATAGGGATTAAGAATTTTAACATTTGTCCTAATCCCCCAACTATTGGACCTATTACTTTAAATATTCCTGCAAAAGCGTCTACTATTGGCATTAATGGTTCAGCTATTGAAATAAATATTTCTTTAAGTTTTTCAATAGCAGCGGCAAATCTTTCTTGAACATTTTGACCTGCATACATGTTAGCTAAATTTTCGTCTCCTAAACGTTTTTTAGCTTCTTCCATTCCAACTTCTTTAACTAAATTATCAAAACGTTCTTTAGCTGTTTTTCCTTCAACACCAGATAATTTAGCCATAGCTTCTCTTTCTAATAAAGATTGAGCTAAGTCTTCTCGAGTCATTCCAACAGATTTAGCTAATGCTTCTTGTTGAATAACATTCATTTTAGTAAAATCAGCTGCTGTTCCAGTTTGTTTAGCTATTTCTGAGGCTACAGTTGCTATGTCTCCATTTAAAGCAGCTAATCTAGCTTTTTCTAAATTAAGTTCTTTACCTGTTAATAATTCAGCTTCTAATTCAGCTGAAATACTGTCTTCAAATTGAAGAAGAGAACTAGAAATGGCTTCAACTTTTTCTAAACTAGCACCTAATGCTTTAGACTCAACAACTGCTTTAGCTAATTCTTCAGGTTGTCCACCTAATGTTAATAAAGTAGCTTTAGATATATGTTGTATATCCTCTAGTATTTGTTTTTCATTTAAAGCTAAACCTTTAGAAGCAGCTAAAGCAGCCGCTTGACCTAAAAATTCTGAGGTAGATGCTTCAACTTCTTTTCCAGTTAATACTGTAGTGCTAAATAAAGCTTTAGCTGCTTCAGTTGTTACTCCTGCTTCTTTTGTTAGTCTAGTATATGATTCTAAAGCTTCAGTACTTATATTAGCAAATGTTCCAAATTGGTTATTTAATTCAGTAAAAGCTTCTGTTAAACCCGCAGTAGTAACATTTAATAAATAAGATTTATTAGCAGCAGTGTTTAATGAATCTGATATTCCTAAGGCTGCTTCATATGATATACCAAAATTTTTAGCTAATTTGCCAGTCTCATTGTCTACAACTGTGAATGCACTTATAATTTGATCAACAAGAAATGCGCTAATAGCTAAAGGATCTTTTAGATTTTCAATAAGTGAACTACCTATTGAACCAATTCCAGCTTTTAACACTTTAAATTTGTTAGCAAATGAATTAGCATCTCCACCAGCTTCTTGAATTTCTTTAGCTAATTCTTTCATTTTTTCATTAGCTTCATCTAAACCAAGTTTAGTAGCTAAATCTGTAAATCCTAATCCACTTAAAGCTGAGCTTAAACCTTGGGCTGCTGCTCCACCTAAACCAAGAAGTTTATCAACTCCTTTTACTTCCTCGCTTACTCTTTTTAATGTTGATGTTAAACCATGATATAATTCATCTTGTTCAGCTACAAGTCCATTTATGTTAGCTTGAGCTGCTAAAGTTTGTTTATGTTCTTTTTGGAGTTTTTTTAATTCAAATGCTTCTTCTCTACTAAGACCAATTATTCTTCTTTGATTAATTAATCTTTGAATATCTACTCCTAACTCTGCTCTTCTAGTGTCTAATAAATCTTTAGCATTTTCAAGTCTTAATTTTTCTTCTTTAGCTTTTATCTTTAGCTTTTCAATTTCTTTAGAAGATAAATCTGATATTCCTCTTTGATAACTTTGGAGTTTATCAGCTATAGAAGCTAATCCTTTGTATCCTTTTACAGATTCTTTTATACCTTGGTTTTGTAAGGTAATTTCTTGAACTATATTTTTAAAACCATTAGCAGCGTATGAAATATCAGCTGTGACTTCATTCCATTCCTGGCTTAATGATGCAAATAAAGATTTAATAGTGCCAGCATTTTTTTCTAAATCTTTTAAGCTAGTAGTATTAATATTCTTTTTAAGGTCAGCAGATAATTTTTCTATCTGTTTTAGTAAACCTGCTAATTCTTTTGCTTCTTCTTTAGATAATGCCATAATTTAGGTATATATGATAAATATTAAATAAATAAGGAATTAATATTTAGGTGTTTTACCTAACTTACCTTTAAAATGCGATGGTAATTCAACTTTTCCATCTTTAATATTACTAGTTTGAGAACCTAAATCTTCATTTTGTGATTCATTTTGTTTTTCATAATGTTCTTGTAACTTATGAAAAGTAAACTTACGAAGCCAAGTAGGCATATTATAAACTGTAGTCCAGTCATAACCACCTTGACCATGAAAAACAATTTCATGAATTTGAGTAAATAAGTTAGATCTAACTATAGGAATTACTTCAGATGTCAGGCCAAAAAAAGCTAAGTCCAACTGGAATTGAAACTTTGTCATTGCTCCCTTCGGGAAAAAAGGTCAGATCTACGTCTGGTTGTACCTCCTTTATATGCTCCCTTAATGCTCTGGAGTCACGAGCTAGTAATTGTTGGTCAACAAAATTTCTAATATCTTTAGAATCTCGATTACCCCCAACTGAGGTGATAAGATATTTTAATCGAGTAGATATTTCTGGTGATGAGTTTTTGTTTATTTTCTTTAATCCTTCTAATTCAGCATTAATTTTCTTTTCATCAGCTCCTGTTAGTAATTTAAATGTTATTTCAGTTCCTGTTGATGGTAAAGTAAAATTAAATTCATTTATTCCTTTTTTAAATGATTTAGCTTCAATAGGTTTATTTTCAATAGTAGTTAGGTCAATATTATATTCTTCACCATCCCATTCAAATTTATAATCCTTACCATATCCTAAAATACGAGCAGCTACTAATAAGGCGTTTTTATCGCCTACTACTAGATCTTCATAATTTATATTAGATACAATAAGCGATTTGATTAACTCATCTAAAACCGTACCTTTATTAATATAGTTTTGGTTAGTTAATATATCTTCTTCACGAGCGGTCATGTATTTCATTTCAATCTTTCCGCTTGATAAAGGAGATGATTCAGGGTAGATTAAACCTTGTGAAGGTAAGTCAACAGTTTCTGTTGGGGTTGTGAATTTATTTTCCATATCTTTTATTAGTTATAACTTTAATGTCATATATAAATATATAAAGAAAAAAGAAGCTCGCAAAGATTGCGAGCTCTTTTAAAATATAATTTCTGGATTAGAAGTTTAATACGCAGTAATCAACAGCTACTGTCATTGTGAGGTTAACTGCTGTGTTTTCAGTATCCCAGTTGTAATCACCGAAGTTAGCTTCTGTTATAAATGCGCCTTTTAAGATCCATTCTCCTACAATATCACCAACAGGTCCTAAAACATCTATTACTAAGTCCTTTTTATAGAAATCAGAATATCCATCTCTACCTGTTACTGATTCATGATGTAAACGAACCCATTCCATTACCGATTGAGCACCTGATGGGGTGATTGGATCGAATAATGTCATTTGAATGTTACCCCAAGTAGTTTTACCTTTAACTTTTCTATATACGTTAATATGGTTTAATGTTACTTCACCTTGAGTCAACGTTACAGCGTTTACTCCTTTGATTAGGTAACTAGGTACTCCATCCATATAAAGAATGAATCTGTTAGCCTGTTTTGGTTCAAAGGCTGTGAAAAATATTTCGTTTGCGTCTAATATTGCCATGTCTTTTTATTTATTATAAATATCTATATAATTAGTTTTTATACTGGGAAAGTTGCTCCAGTTGGTGTAATATTGAAATCTAAGTAAATAAATTCAGCAGTTTTAGTAGGTTGTAAATAAATTTGTCCTACCATTTGATTTTGATCAATTACTGTTGCTGTGTTATTACTATCATCCATCACTACTTTAAACGCATACAATCCTTGTCTTTGTTGAACACTTTCTAAGTATGGGTTAACTTGGCTTAAGAATTGATTTCTTGTAGCAATTGTATTTTGTTCAAATACTAAGTTATTAGCTACTTGAGAAATATATGACTTAAGAGCAATTAACAAACGACGAACATTTACACGATCTAAAGCTGATGCTTGAGTTTGTAATGTTTTCTGTCCGTATACTACTACTCCAGTTCCTGGGAATGAAGCGATTGGGTTTACTTTTCCGCTGTATAAAGCATCTCTATCACCTTGTGCTAAACGTCTTTCAGCTCTAATTACAGTGCTTAATCCACCTCTGTTTATACCTGCTGGTGCGAACCATGGCTCAGAAACACTATCATTATAAGCATATACTCCAGCAATTACTGTTGAAGCTGGTACCCAAACGTTTTGTCCACTATCTGGATCTTGTACTTGACACCATGGCCAGTAAGTAGCAGCATATGAACTATTTCTTGTAGCAGCCTGTCCAGTTACATCACTTACTAATTTACCATAAGCAACCATATCAGCTACTAAGATATTATCACCACGATTTTGAGTGTTTGTTAATGCTGTAGTGATAGTACTAGTATAATCTTGATTGTAAATACCTGGCATTAATAATACATTGTACTTATAATCATCTTGGTTAGCTAATAATTTTAAACTAGATGTATAACTACTACCTACTAAACCTTGAGTATTTGTGCTATTAATATTTTGGTAGAAATTAGCTCCTCCAATTATAGATCCAACAGCACCACCAAATGATCCACTTCCAACTATTGGTAGCAAACCAGTATATATTGGATTTGGTGTTCCATCATTTTGGAAGTAATTTGGGGTAGTATAATTAACTGATTTCACTCGAACATAATTTGAACGATTAGGGAAACTACCAGTTAATTGTAAATAAGCTGTTTGAGTACTGGTGTCAGTTTGATATGAGTATTTATAATCACCTATTACTTTAGCTACATAATTGGAAGCAAATGGGTCCAATGATAAACCAGCATATGTTTCTAAAACTGTAGGATTTAAGTTAGTGTCATTACCTTGACGAATTATTAAATCAAATGTTCCAGAAGAAGTACTTGAAGCAACAATTTGCCATCTTAAGTTATCGACTGATCCACTAGTTAATGATCCACTGATTTCAGGGCTAGCACTATTTGCTACTGCTCCTTCAGTTAATGTTTCTAATTCAAATACTGGGGTAGTGGCTGTACTTGAACTTCCAATTAAACTACTTGTAGCTGGTGTATAAGTTCCATTTACTACACGAGTTACTAATAATGAAGTTCCTCCATTAGCAAAATAATTATAAGCTGCTATAGAAGTAAAATAAGTGTAAGTACTGCTGTTACTACCGCTAGTAAAAGTTGTACCAAATTGTTGTTGGTACTGGGAGTAAGAGGTAACTACTGTAGGTATACCTACTCGTCCTTTCACTGTTGGACCTAAGATAGCTGCTCCTACAGTTATTGGACCTTGAGATACAAATGAAGTGTCATTTTCTCTTGCTAATACTCCTGGTGATATTAAAGTTTCTGCCATGGTTTACGTTATGTTTGTTTTAATTATAAATATCTTAAAAAACGTCAAAATCATGAAACCGGGATAAACTCTCCTTTTTCTAAATCAATATTTCCATCACCATATTTTTCTTGAAGTTCTTTAGCTATTTTAGTTTCGTCTTCAATTTGTTTTTGAAGTTGTGATTTAAGAGTTTGTTTATCTAATTCTAAAAGTTGGATACGATACTCTACTGTTCCTAATGCTTGAACCAAGTTAGATTGGTTAGTTTGAATTGTCTTTAAAGATTGAATTTCTTCTTGTGTTAAAACTTTGTTTTCCATAAAATTATTTTTTTTTATTATTTTATTATAAATATCACGAAGGGGTTGGTAAGTTATTAATATCTGAGATTGTCTCTGAAAAAACTGTTAATTTATTTCTATCTGAGAATTTCTTTATTGAGTTTAAATCTTTTTGTATAGTGTCAGGTATAATATAACCATACATTTTAAGTGTAAAAGTACTTTTAACCATCCTTTCAGCATTATCTGATAATTCAATAGTTGTAGGGAATGAGTCAACATTTGTTTTAAATTTAAAACGTTCAGGATCACCCCAATAAGCATCAGAAGCGTACTCTACTGCTTCAATTATTTTATTTAATTGGTCCATATAATAAGTAAACACAGCGCATTCATATGTTACTGTTAAATAATCAGGTACTACTGTAGCATATAATGTTTGTTCTGGCTTAATCCCGTTTAAAATATTAAATTTACTATAAGCATTTTGTTGACTATATTTTTTACCTGTAACCGCTATATTATTAGGGTGATTAGCATCTAATTTGTTTGCTACACTTCTATTTTTGTCAATGTTATTTCTTTTAAACATTAATAGTGGAGCCATTATTCTACCATTTAAATCTCTATAATATCCATCGATTTGAAATGATTTCCATTTTTCAGGTGAACCATAGATAACAGGTACTGGTATTAATTCTCCATTTTGTTTAACTGTTGGTCTAATAACATTTTGAAAATAATACATTATCGCCCAGTCTAGATCTTCTAAACCAATTGAAAATGGTTTTACAGTATCATCTTTAAAAGATGTTTGGGTAGCTCTATCAATACCATTAGCATTATTAGGATTACCAGTAGGAGCAAACCCAGGACCACCTGGTGTTAATGGCTCTTGTTGGGAAACACTTATTTCTCTTTGTGTTTTAGGTGTTACTTTTCTTTGTTTAGCCATTATAATCTTTGTTTAATAATATTAATACGATCTGCTGGTATGTAGTGTGTTTCACAGACTACACTTACATTATATCCAAAGTCTTGTAAATTTGGATTTAATGGATTTTGAGCATATGGGTAATCAGGATCTTTACCCGCAAAGAATTGTTTAATATTTGTATTATCAATTTCAAAATAAGATTCTTGATATAATAATACATCTCCTACTTCAGGATGAACATTAGTATCTACTAAATCATCTCTTAAAAAGGCTGCTCTAATACTCCAGTTAAAGTCAACACCAAATTCATTTGTAGGGCTTGTATTATCATTTACAGTAATTAGAGCATTTAACAATATTGGGCCATCAAAGAATTTACCACCTGACGCTTCTCCATACATGTTTACTTTAGTTTTATCTAAAACATACTTATAGAATGCAATTTGTTGGGTAATAACATCCCCCATCAACTCTCGGTTGATTTTTCTAAACATTGATATGTCCCTTGCGGATCCGAATATAGCCATTATCCTATAAATATAGTCATTGGTACATTATTAATTTCTTGTCTTCTAAAATCACTTTCTTGTGCTCTTCTTTCTAATTGAGATCGTTTAGACATATCTCCTAAATATGCTCTTAATCTTTCAATTAAAGCAGCTTTATCAGCAGTAGCTGAGGCTAACAAATCCGCTTGATTTAAAGTCATATTTTGCTCAGGAATAGGGACAGTAGAGTATTTACCTCTAACATACCCTAACATTTCCTTACATAATGCTAAACAATATTCAAATATCCATTGACGTCCAATAGAATTAATTAAACTATATGTTGGGTTAGTGTAAGGAGCATTTGAAGGGTTTGTTACTAAATAAGTAGGATCATTAGCGCTTCCACTTGGTTGAGCAATACTATTATTTATTCTATCTTGTACTTTAATATATTCAAACCATAAAAATCCTTCTCTAGTATCACTATCTGATGGTATAGGGAATATAGTTATTTTATTATTTATAATATTGAATGTGTAAGCAGATAAGCGAATTGTATTACTTAATTCTATACCTTGAATTACAGCAGCATCATATGCTACAGGCATCATTAAATATCCACCTCCGTATCCTCCACCATACATTCCACCATATAAACCAGAAGCTGGTACTCCCCCTAAACCTGCAAATCCTCCAAATGGAGCATACATTT
>Ga0315909_10008644_pt1 | contig 11127 bp, 21 predicted proteins | sample LakEriMetagenome_11_FD_203527 | JGI IMG/M metagenome (GOLD analysis project Ga0315909, IMG submission 203527) | Freshwater fungal communities from buoy surface, Lake Erie, Ohio, United States - Buoy 2 MA125 | ecosystem: Environmental > Aquatic > Freshwater > Lake | place: USA: Lake Erie, Ohio...
GTAGCTGGCGCCCAAACCTTACCACTGGCAAACAAATCAGATACAGAATTGATCCTCACCATCTTATCATTACCCCTAGATGGCGTAAACTCTTGAACAGGTATTCCCATTGCCCGAAGTTCATAAATCAACGGCGCTCCAGAAGCCTTTGCCTCAACGATAAACGCATCTGGCTCCCACTCTTTATAGTGGTTAAAGGCTTTCTCTTTTAACTCTGGGAATTCCATCCGCTTTTTAAACGCATCGAGCAGAATAATATTCGCATCATTCTGGTTCTCGTTTAAATAAAAAACCCCCCAAGTCGTACAGGCCGAATAGTCAGAGCGTTCGTTCTTAGTAAACGCCGTATCCCAAGACTGGATTACAAACTCACATTTAGGTGGGTCTTCGTTTGTCCATTCTTTCCACCACTCCCTCTTAACAATCGCGCCCTGTTCACTGGTAGGGCTTTGTTGGTACTGGGCATTCCATTTCGAAGCGGGCAGTTCAGACTGTAGGGCGTGGAGCTCCTCAAGGCTCCAAAACTCTGGCCATAGGGGATTCCCCGAGGGAAGGATCGCAGGGAAGTCAATCACTTCCCAATCGTCATTTCCGTCCTTGTCTATTGCAGACTGAAGAATCCGTCCCGTCAGATCCCGTTTAGCCCAGCGCGTCATCACGACAATGATCGCCCCTCCAGGTTGGAGACGCTGGCGCGGGCCAGAGGTGTACCACTCATAGACTTTATCAAAGACAGTAGGATCTCCAGCGGCAAGGGCAGCTTCTTGTTCGGAGTGGGGATCATCAATGATCAATAGATCAGCACCCTTACCGGTCACCGTACCGCCTACACCAATCGCAAAATACTCTCCGTTTTTATTGGTAGACCAACGTCCAGCGGCTTTACTGTCAGACCGCAAATTAACATTGGGGAATATCTTAGAGAACGGCTCACTGGCTACTAAGTTACGAACCTTACGGCCAAAACCAACGGCCAGCTCGGCGGTGTTTGAGCACTGGATGATCTTCTTACTAGGATCCCGTCCCAAGAACCAAGCCGGCAGCATATAGGATGCAAACTCAGACTTTGTATGCCGAGGAGGCATATTGATGATCAATCTTTTAATTTTCCCCGTAGCGATCTCTTCGAACTTCTTAGCCATGACTTTGTGATGCCGTCCGTCAATAAACCCCGGCCACATGGCATGGGCGAACTTATTAAAATCATCAAAGGATTCTTCTCGTTGTTGGCTGGCTTCTAAAGCGTCAAGGTCATCAAGGTAGGCGGCTTGTTCGTTAGAAGGCATCGCAAAGAAAGTAATGGCGGCTTCTTCGGCCTCGTTCTTGGGTAAGTTAAGAGCAAACATCACCCTCCTAACAAACAGGTCGCGCTCCTCTTGCATCTCTAATAATTGTTTTTTATTCATGCTCTTTAATCAGATCTTGCTTGGCTATCTCCAAAACCCCAATAACTAAAGCCAATGGAACCAGATCGCCATATTCGTATACAAGCTCTTTAACGCGCTCACACATCTCGCCCGCCAACTCTCTCTGGCTTTTTGTCGTGTTTTGGATGACGGCAAACTTCATGGTAAGTTTCTCAACTTCAAGTAAGACGGGCGCACACTACGTGCCGAATTCTTTGCCCTGCGGCATATTCCCAAATCGCAAAGCTTCTTCACAACCCGATGAACATTCCCGCGCCCCTTGTCTCCAGTGTGGAACATGATGTCATCTATAGAAGGCCCATACCCATAGTTCCTCCAATACTCATCTATCACAAGGAACACAGTCTTTTGCTTTTCAGTCATACACGCCCCCACACACGCATCGTAAGTTTGCTTAATCGCTTCTATATTCTTATGAATCATTGTAAGAAATCAGTAAGTTTCATATTATCAGCTGATAATATGCCCCCCGCCCCTTTTTGTATGGATAAACATAGGGGGGTCATTCCTTATCAAAGTCCAAAACGGTGTCGCTGGAATTTTGTGCACCCCCCCCATCGTTTTTATTTGGTGTTTGGATGTCAGTTACTAGTGATTGAATGTCAGAAACAGTATGCGTTAGGTCGCGCGTGTGCACACCGCCCGCAGGCGCGCCCACCCCGTCCGTGGGTGCGTCAGGTGGCGCATTCGCAGACCCATCACCCCGAATTTCCTGCAGCAATGTGAGCCCATCGTCCTGCTTGGCCGTCACATCAGTCGCTTTGCCCAGTCGTTCGAGCAATCGTGTGCGTATGTCCGAGCTCTTGTGCACGATGGTCGTCTCCTTTCTCTCAAGGAAAGCCCCGACCTCGAATAACTGGCCGATAAGTTGCAAGGCCTTCATGCGTTGAGCAGGAGGGAAGTCATCATCAAGGGAGTGCTGGACGAGCTGTTGCACCAAGAGTGCCTTCAGTTGAACAGGGGTTCGATGTTTCTCTGCCTCTAAAGCCAGTCTGTAGGCCTCTACCTCACGGGCAATCCGAGGGTCACGGGCTAGCTTATAAGGTTCTGTATTGATTGTGGCCTTGGTTGGCTTTGCCTTATGGCTGACCCTATATGCTTGGGCTTTACTTTGGCCAAGGGCAATAGCTCTTGCGAACTCTCTTTGCTTACTGGTGATCTTGGCAGTCTTCCCTTCTCCGCTACTTAGTAGCGTCTCTATTGGAATCGTATCAAGGCCTTCTCTGATTTGCGTGCGAGTAAGTTTTTGTGGCATGGTGTTTTCATGGGTATGAAATAAGAATCCCGAACATAGCAGACCGCGCGACACAATGCAAACCAGTCAGGCCGGACTGGTCATCGAGCTCCATCACCGCATCCAGCCCCTTCAGAGTGACAACCCATGGACGAGCTCCATCACGCGCGTGAGCTCTGCTGCCTAAATTGTCATTACAAAATATTTTAAAAAAACATGAATAAAACTCTTGACAAGTCAACACATGACATGGCGTAATCGTTATTCATGTGTTAGTCAATCAAGTTTAGGAGTAAGTCAATGAAGCCTCTCTACCTCATAGCCTGCAGTAACAAGAAGCTGAACTTCCCTGCGAAGGCGCGTGACATATACCAAGGTCAAGCATTCAAGTTTGCTATGCGAGTCGCAGAACGCGCCAATGCAGAGATCTATATTCTCTCTGCTCACTATGGCCTTCTCCGCCTTGAGGATGAGATCGCGCCTTATGACCGCGCCCTTTGCAACATGAGCAAGGCCGACCGCGCCACTTGGACGCGCCTGACCAAAGAATTACTCATGACCATCAAGGCACAAGACCGCGAGATCACAGTCCTTGCAGGAGCTCAATACGCGACCGCAGTCGAAGGTTTCCCCAATGTCCGATTACCTCTCAAGGGTCTAGGTATCGGTCAACAGTTACAGACCCTCAAACACTTAGGAGAATGAACCATGTCAAAACTAATCCTCAAGAAAAACGGCTATGAGATTTGGGCAAAGTTTGACCAAGAAGCCAAAGTCTATGAGCTCTTCTTTGAGAAAGAGTGCGAGTCCTACACAGGATGGGCAGTCGATTCCCTCAAGGACGCTGAGTCGGCCTCTCGATACATCCTCGAAGAACAGATGGCCGAACAGGCTGACTGGAATCAACGCAGTCAATACCTACTCGATGACGCATGAGTCATGCTTGAAGCCTCGCGAGTCGGGGCTTTGAGGATTACCCACCAACCCAAAGGAGAACGATGATCACCATAAAGATTGACACCGCCAATTCAGCATTCGAGGACAACCCCTACGAAATGGCTGAACTACTGGAGAAGCTCGCAAAGTCTTGGAGACTTCACCATGACCTTCCCGAGAGTGCCAATGATTCCAATGGCAATACTGTTTGCGAAATAACCCTAGAGGACTAAACCATGACAGACGTTGAATACAAATACATGAATGACCAACTCATCAAAGCCATTCCCCTGCCACCGCAGGATTGTGGTCAGATCAAGATCAAACTGCATTCCGAGCTCGGCCAGTCCAACTGGCTGAACATTACTCCCGCCCAACTCAAGAAGATTGAGCTGACCTTGTTGGGTGACGTATGAAATATTACCGCCACACAATGACCCTGCGCGAGGAGCTCCTGCACCAACGCAGACAGGCGCGAGCTCAAGCAGGGTATGACCTTCTCTTGGCCTTGTTCGTCTGCCTTGCAGTCGTCTTTATCAGCGTTATGGTGCTCTCATGACCGAGTCCCAACTCATCAACCTCGGATGGCGTTACGAGCTCGCCAAGGCTGACAGGGCGCAAGCCCTGCGCCAGTCCTTCAACGATGCCCTCAAGGAACTGCAAAGCCCTGACCTACGCCAACACTACATTTATTGCTTTGAGCAGGGACGCGAGGAGGCTAGACGCAAATGATCAGACTATGGATTCATTGCAATACCCCAATGGAAGGCGACCATTGGCACTTAGCGAGCTCGGCCAAGACCCTTTCGCAGGCGATTAGGCTGCTTGACCCAATTTGGAAAAAACGCGCCCGAATGATGGTCTATGACCGAGGAGTCGCGACCCCAACTAAACACCTTATCAACACAGGAGCAAAACCATGACACACGAAATAGTCCACAAGGAATCAGGCCGAATCATTGGCACATACCCAAACTGGGAGAAGGCCTTTGAAGCCTATGGACAACTTGGCTATGAGCAGACAGACCACGCTATCGGTGAGGCCGATACAGGCTATCTCGAACGAGTCAGACAGGCAGACAAAGATTACGAGCTCTCGCGCCAACGCTACGAGGCTATGCGTATTAACAGAGGTGAACCACCAAAGGAAATAACTAAGCAAAGATTTTGGGAATTGCTCGAAGTCCTTATGCCTGCAGACTGGACGCAAGCAGGGACAACCGAGTCCTTCAGAGTCATTGAGTGCCAAACAGATGACCTATTCACATGGTGCGCCCGAGTCGGTGAACGCTACTTTGAGATGGTCTGCCCCAAGAAAACCACACACGCACAAATTATCAAACTTGTCAAAAAGGAGCTGGACAAATGAAGTGCACCATCCGCATGAGAGATGACCTTGCAGAGGAGGGATTGTCAGTCCCTTTAGCGATTACGACACGCTAGATGATGACCTATACATCACCGCGCAGGAGCTCGAAGGGGCTACCCAAGGGGATGACCCTGCCGACCCTGATGACCACGCCTTTTGGTATATCAAACTGAAGGATGGCCGTTCTTTGTATTTCATTGGCGCTGACCTAGATTTTCAATATGAGGAGCTGACAACATGACAGACGAACAGTTGCAACAAACTGCCAACGAACTTATCCAAAAATACAAACATGAGATTGTCGCGGAAGGTGACTGGTGGTATGGGACAGACGAGCATTCGTTCAACATTCATTGCCCTGATGAGGATGGATGGTATCGAATCAATGTTTACAAAGTTGACCCAGTTACGGGCATGGACAACTACGAATGGATGATCGACCTTGAACCAGTTTATTTGGTAACGCAATACCAAGTAAGAAACCACAACCACACACTTTTAGGCGAATTTAAGACTATGTCTGCTGCCGAAAAAGAAGCCAAGTTTTACCGCGAGCAAACAGGCAATCCCGCCTATGTTGAGGAGCAATTAGCATGATCGAAACCAAACACAACATTGTTATGAACACCCATGTCATTGACATTGGAGACAACCAAGAATACGGCTATGTCTGCGTTTCAGTTGACAACAATGACCTGACCATTAACTTCTATGACAAAGATGGCAAACTGGCCACGCAGGATGTTCACAAACTTCAGCGCAAATTGACTGCTGAAGAGATCGCCTTCACAGAGGCCTACCTACACAATGTCGCAGACGCAAAAGAAAGTGTAGTCCACGAATTCCTACAGTCATTACATGACCACGACAAATTCTGCGAGGACTATCCCTGCGAATATTCGGGACTGGCTGACGCGCATGGAATGTGGAAGGACGCATTGGCATTCGCCAAACAAGCAAAGTAACTCCTGAAGCCTCGCGGGTCGGGGCTTTGGGCGGGATTTTCCGCAATTCGTCCTTTTAACTTTTGGAGAAAACTATGCCTAATTGGTGTGCAAACTCATTGAAACTTGTTGCTACTACTCCTGATTCTGAAAAGAAACTTGCAGAGATCGTGCAGGAGCTCGAACGAGCAAAAGGCGCTGGAGAGAGTGCCGAAATTTTTAAACTGATCAAACCCATTCCACAAGCCCTTCTTGATACTGTTGCAGGCTTCAGAGGCCATGGGACACCCGAACAGGATGCTCTTGAACTTGAACAGGCAGCAAACCTCAAAAAATACGGCTACAAAGACTGGTATTCATTCTGCATAGGTGAATGGGGCACTAAGTGGGATATGAACAACCAGTATGAAGACGAGCCCTACACCATTGAGGGCAATAGGGTCACGATGGTGTTTGATACCGCATGGAGTCCACCCATGGAAATCTATTACGCCTTAGAAGAGATGGGTTTTGAGGTCGAGGCCACCTATGTTGAGCAGGGTGTTGGCTATATCGGTTACTACTCAAATGGAGAAGATCATTGCGAAGAGATGAACCAGTTTTATCCCGCACCAACAGATGACCCTGAGATGGAAGATTCTGCGATGGACGAGATTACCCTCAAAATTTATGACTACTTTGAAAAGAGTGGTTTCACCCATTCACCATCCAACTTAGGAGGCTGATCATGAGATGCGATCACACAATGGAAGATTCATGGTGGGAAAGTGATGGGCAGGGGATTCCCCTTGCCCGAGTCTGCGAGAAGTGCATTGACGAAGTGCTATCCAAATACAACCCAGTAGTGCTCGGCCACTACAACCAGTCAGATGTTGACGAACCCATTAACGAGGAATGAAATGAAAGTAACTATTGAATTTGAATTGCCTGATGGACAGGAAATCCCCAAGGTCGAGGATATTCTGACCCTGACCAGTCCTGACTGGCACATCGAGAAGTGGCACATTTCCGATGTTCAAGGCGATCATGACTGGCTTACAGACGATCAAGCCCGCGAGGTGCTCAAGTGGATGAACAAATACCACGATGCCAATATCGGCATTAACTGGGATTTTATTCACGCAGTAGTGGACAACAAATTCCCCGAGCCCGAAGAGGTGAACGCATGATCTTGACTGACTTAGACCAAATCGAAACCGCCCGAATGCTTACGCTGCGGAAAGGTTTACAACTTGAGATCAAAGGAATGCGCCATTCAGGACGCAGTTGCTACTCGATCATCAAACGAGACTTTGGTCTGACTGGGACACGCGCCCAAGTGCTAGAGAAATTTGAACAACTTATCCCAAACTTTAAGGAGATCACAAATGGAAGTCGTTGAACTACAGATATTCCAGTTTAAGGAGCTGGACGAGCAAGCCAAACAAAAGGCGCGTGAATGGTATAGGCAGGGTATTGAATATCCTTGGTTTGGCGAAGCCAAGGATTCTCTAAAAGCCTTCTGCGATCACTTCAATGTGACTGTAAAAGACTGGAATCTTGGAGATGGCCGAGGCTATGTGAAGACGGACGCAGAACAACGCCACTTCAGAGGGGTCAAACTCTCTGAACAGGACAGGGATGCCATGCCCACAGGTGTGTGGCTTGATGCCGAGCTCTTCCAACACTTCTATCATGAATTTAAACGCACAGGAGATGCCAAAGGCGCGTTTGATGATGCCTTGCACAACTTTGTTCGCGCAGTCGCAAGGGATGTTGATGACTATTATTCTGAAGAATGTATAGCTGACACCATGGAGGCAAACGAATGGACATTTACCAAAGAGGGCAAGTTTTACCCTTATTGGCCTAAATAAACCCGCAGGGATTCGGCTGCGGATGCAGTCCCGATTCTCTGCTCAGTATCGTTGAAGTCCTCACCGGCCTCGCCTACCCAGTAGTGCGGGGCTATTTTCTTGGCAGTCGCTACACCCATTGGGTCATTGTCTGCGATCACCAACGGGTCACGCAGATTCTTGGCTACCTCGACCATATTCCCCGCAGAGAAGCAGACATGGATGGTGTATCTCTCCCGAAGGTGTTTCATTGCCCTTCTGACTGACATTCCAGTCGCAAACCCCTCGCAAAGGATGTTCCGACCCTTGTTGTCGATGACCAGGGACGCGCCTTTTGTGCGCTGACCCGCGAGGAATTTTTTAGTGCCATCCTGAGAGATCAGTTGACATCCAACTAAATTATCCAAAATCCGCATGGGCAAAACCAACAGATCATTCCACACCAGCCCCTTGTCCACGAAACCCTTGCGGATTAGGTAGGGGTGTTGCTCCTTAACTGCGTTATTCAGAATGAATGCGGCCTTGTTTGCTGCCTTGCGCTGGCGGAGCTCATGTTCCGCTTTGGCAGCCAACTTCTTTGCGTGTGCATTGGGATCAGGAACAAAAGGTTCTTCCGATTTGAACAGTATGTGTTTGTCATGGACTGCGAAATTTATAAGTGCCCCCTTGTGGCCATCGAAAATATACGCGCCATTTTGTTTTCTCGGATGGTCTTCAGTCCCCACCCTTACCCAACGATCTAGGATTAGGTCTTTGATCAGCAGACCATGAGCTCTGGCAAAGTCTTGAAAGCTCATTTGTTTGCCTTCGATTTAGCCCAAGCAATGTTCTTTGATTTAATCCATGAACTGGTTTTGTATGAGATGGGCTCGGGGTTTGCAGTCAGGCCTCGAGGGAATGCCCCATATCGTTCCTTGTATTTGTGAGCTGCCCAACCTTCTTTGTATCCACGCATACGCGAGTAATAGATCAGCTCAGAGTAGAACTTTTGATTCTCTGTCAGGAGCTCGCGTTTCGTTGTCTCCAGCTCAGTCAATTCACCCGGCACATTGATGATCTGTTTGACTGGCCTTTCATAGCCACATTCACCACATTCCCGACCCGACCAAACCCACAATGCACCGCAAGCAGGGCACTTTGCGTCCTTCTTTTCCTTCTCTTCGGGCTCTTTCTTCGCAGTTTCAGTACCGTTTTGGAGCTCAGTCACGCCTTCTTCGAACAAAGTGTCCCATTCTTTGCGGAATCTGAGGTAGTTTCCTGAATGATCAAGCCACAAACCATAGTCTTTGCCATCGTAAGGACGCATAATCCGCCCCATTTGTTGCACATGACTGCTAAAAGACTTGGAAAACGGCCTTGCAGACACTCCAATCATCACATCAGGGACGTCAAATCCCCTAGTCAGTATGTCTGTGGCAATTAGTCCGTTGATTTTCGTGTCAGGCCTGCTGAAATCCTCAATTGTTTCAGCTTTGAACTCATCATCTTCCAAATAACTGATGGAAACAAAGTTATAACCAGCCTCATTGAACTGGCGAACCAAGTCCCTGCCGTGCTCAACACCCGAGCAAAACACAACTGTCTTCCTCGGTTTGCCAAACACTTGCATGGTTTTAGTGATCCACTCTTGGACAATGTCACCCGTGATCTGCATACCGCGCTTGGTAGTCTCATCCTGTGACCACTCACCAGCCACCTTCTTTGCACCACTCATGTCGATCTCTTTAGCGATAAAGATCTTTAACGGTGTTAACCACTTGTTCTCAATCAGCTCACCAGTAGGTTTAGCCCCGACCACATTGGTGTAGGTGTCCCCCAGTCCATTGGTGAAAGGTGTGGCGGTCAGGCCAATCACCTTCATCTCTGGTCTGTCTTTGATGAATTGAATAATTTGCTTACGCTGAACGTGACATTCGTCAATGATTAACATGGAGACTTCGGGGAAGTTATCCCGACTCTCCAAAGTTTGTGCGCTGCAGACCTGTATCTTCTCATAAGGACGATACCGCCAATGGTCTGCCTGCATGACGCCATGGTTGATGTTGTAGTTACCGAGGCGGGTGCTGGTCTGGTTAACCAACACAATGCGGTCTAACACCATGGCCACGTTCTTCAGCTCCTTGGCTTGCTCGAGCATGATTGCCATGGCCACCTCGGTCTTTCCAAACCCTGTGGGCGCGTAGAGTAGCTGGCTTCTGTGGCCATCCTTAAAGCCTTGGGCGAGCTTCTCCACGACTTCCGCTTGATGCGGTCTTAATTTGAGCATTTGATTCTCCTACTGGGATACCGCCCAGCTTCGGGTTATTTCTTCTCTGCCTTCTCAGCGCGTTTCTTCCAGTAATTCATCTGCTTGATCATCTCAGCATTCTTATTCTGGAACTCATTTCGTGACTGGGTCATTGTCCTAAGTTGGAACTCAAGGTCTTTGACTTGCTCGCGCAGCTCTTCAATGGTCTGCTGAACTTCTGCTCGAGCTTTCTCAGATACTGGTAGTGATTTGACAGCCAACAAATCTTTGAGTTTTGCGTTCTCTTCAGCCATGGCGGTGTGCTCAATGGCCATCTCATGGAACTTGTCTTCCTCTGTATATTCTGGCTCTGGTGGGGGTGGTGGTGCCATTGGACGGCCTGACTTAGATACATCGACCCTGCGTCCATTCTTGTCAACTGTTGAAGACTTCTCTAAACCCAAAGCCTTACGAACACGGCCTACAGTAGAGATGGACACATCGCACAGCTCGGCAATGACGGCATCAGACGCATCGCCATACTCAATGTCTTCCAAAGCCATCTGAACTACATAACGGCGCTCTTCTGGTGTGCGGGGTTTGCCATGCTTACTGTTGGCTTTTAAGCAAGCCTTGAAAGCATCGCGCTTAGTGCCTTGGTTAACGATGGCCTCAATGGTCAAGAACCCTGCGCGTTTGTGTGCGTGGAATCGGTGGAAGCCATCACTAGGCCAGTAAGACTTGCCGTCAAACCAAAGGTCAATAGGCGGGAACTGGTCTTTGCCCTCAAGCAATACCTCGGTGTAGTGCTGAACTAAGGGCTCGTCAATCTCTTTACGGGGCTGGGTGCCTCCATCTAAGCGGATTAATTGAAGCTTAACTCTTTTGATAATATCTGTGGTCATTGTTTTCCTTTTGTTGATGCTCTTTTTGAGGCTCTGTTTGCCCAGCAGGCAGCGCAGTGCCATTTTGTGTGGCCGAGTTGGATACCACCCTCTGGTGGCTTCATTTCATTGCAGTTATTGCACTCCTTATGTTGATGTACCGGCTGCTTACTGCCGATTGATAATTGTTGTTTGGCAAACCCATTCATTTCTTTCCTTTCCTGTATTTCAAAACTTCTTCTAAGAGTTGTTCCATCTGATCTGCTGCCAT
>Ga0315909_10008645_pt1 | contig 11127 bp, 18 predicted proteins | sample LakEriMetagenome_11_FD_203527 | JGI IMG/M metagenome (GOLD analysis project Ga0315909, IMG submission 203527) | Freshwater fungal communities from buoy surface, Lake Erie, Ohio, United States - Buoy 2 MA125 | ecosystem: Environmental > Aquatic > Freshwater > Lake | place: USA: Lake Erie, Ohio...
TCCACATGGTGAACAAGGGTGGGAAACAGATGATAACCGTGTGTGGTCCTATAGTTTGATCTCACTTTATAATGTCCAAAGCGGCGGCTGGCCTAAGGATGCAAAAAATTATCTTAAACCACAGAGCTACAAACGAGCAGAGCAACAAATTAACTCAAGTGCGCCAAACCTAGGATCTGATCAATTAGTATATGATGGAAAATATAATCAAATACTATGGAGCATTAAAAAGTTAGGTATACCGGACAATGTAGCATTTCTAGATAACAGTCAGCAAGATGTAGCAGAAAACTTTGCAGATGGTAAGAATCCCGGTCGCAAAGGATTGTCAAAACGCATGGGTGTAAATACTAAAGCAAGTGTAAGCAGTTTAAGAAAGACTGCTAAAAATAGTTCTGGTGAAAAGCAAAGGATGGCACATTGGCTAGCGAATATGAAAGCAGGTCGCAAAAAAGCGGCAAAGAAATAGACTTTTATACTTTTTATGTAGAAAAGCATAAAGAACACGAAGCCCGTGCAGCATCAACTAACGAACGACAGGAATTTTGGAAACAATGGACGAAATCGAATATATCAAACGACTCGCAGGAGTAAATGAGTTCAAAGGATATACAGAGTATGTTCCGGAAAACATTTCTAAAACCGCTGCCGAAAAACGCCGTATCGAAAAAGAACGTGGAATTAAACCAGGAGATCCTGATTGGTTTAAACTTTGGTTTAGTTTACCACACATGACAGGAGCACTAAATCAACAACCCGGATTTAGAGGGCGTAAAAAATGAAAAACTTTTTTAAACGAGTATGGCGTAGTTGGTTTCCTCATCATTACCTTTTCGTAACACATCGAGGTAAAGAGCATATAATTTATGTAACCGACTTTAAAAAACTTACACCAAAAAAAATAAGCGGCTATAACAAAGACAAAGAATATTTTGAGTTCATCAGTGCCGAACCCATGGAATATTTTATAGAAGAATACAAAGACGATTTAGTAAAGAAACAAAAAAAATGAAAATAACAGATTTATTAGAAGCAGAAGGTCTAGGCTTAACTATATTTGATATTGATGACACACTGTTCAGAACCACTGCGCAAATCAAAGTTGTAAAAGACGGTAAGATTATTAAAAGTCTAACCAATCAAGAATTCAACACTTATAAACTGCAACCGGGCGAAAGTTTTGATTTTGGAGAATTTGAAAACGCAGAAAAGTTCAACAAAGAAAGTATTCCAATTGAACCAATGATTGCTAAACTTAAAGCAATAATAAACAATGCAGGCAATAGTAAAGTTATAATGCTTACTGCTAGATCAGACTTCGATAACAAAGAATTATTTTTGGATACATTTAGAAAATATGGCATTGACATGAATCGAGTTCATGTGCATCGTGCTGGTAATCTCGGAGGATCACCTTCACAAAACAAAGCTGTGTGGATTAGAAAATATTTAGATACAGGTAAGTATGCTAGAGTGCGTCTTTATGATGACGCTATGAGCAACATCAAAATGTTTATCAATCTACAAAAAGAATATCCTGATGTTCAGTTTTTTCCATATTATGTTACACACGAAGGTACTATTAAAACAATACGAGAAGCAGCAGGCGTAGGAAAAATTACTCGACAAAACCAAACTGTTGATGTAGGGCCCAACGAAATCAAACGTCAAGCAGCTAAGTTTGGCAACACTGTAGATAAAAATGGTGTTCCTCCTACGTTATCTTCTAAAGTAAAAGGCAAAAGCACAAACGTTTTATTTAACTTAGGAATGACTGAAAGTGCAGAACCCAAATATACAGCCAACGAATGGGCAGTTATTTCGGGCGGACATAGTTTAGAAGAACCTGTAGAAAAAATCAAACCTTTTGATTTTGATAAATACTAACATGCTACTAAGAGAATTAAAACAAACAGACTTGTTTTCATTGTTTACAGCGAATGTAAGAGTTCGCCAACAGTATTATTCTCAATGGATACCTGTGCAAGTGTCAGCTAGAAATACACAAGAAGCAAAGAAAATTTTACAGGCGCAATATGGAAAAGATGCTGCGATTACCGGATTAAGGAAGACAAAATGAAAATCAACGAAGTTGTTAAAAAACCAGTTCCTGCAGAACGCAACCCAGTAGCAACATTTGCACAACGATCGGGTGCCGGCGTACACAAAGATCAAAATAAAAAGAATACACCGCCACGCAAAGAAAAACATAAGAAAAAAGCAAGCATGGAAGAAACTGCTACAGCTGGTGCTACAAGTGCAGGAAGCATAGCAAGCGTAGCTAACCCAACAGCAGCAAATGCCAAGATTAAACGTGACAAGAGTGGTGTACCAGTTGCGCCGCAAAAGAAAAACAAAGATGGTACTGCTAAAAATGCATTAGATTTATCAAACAATCTAATGGGTGGCAAGCCAGTAAAACGATAAATATATAAAAGAATTTCGGAGATACCTTTATGACTGATAAGAACGTAAACGAAGGACTGGGTGATCTTGCACACGCAGCAGAACAAGACCACGAAGTACAAATGGCTCGTGCAGATCTTTACAAAACTGCAAAATATGCAATTAAATTGCACGACATGCTTAAAAATATATCAGAGGCAGAAGGTCTAGAAGGCTGGGTACAAGCAAAGATTACCAAAGCAGCAGACTACATCGGCTCTGTTTATCATTATTTAGAATATGAAAATGGAAATGCAAACGAAAGTAAATCTGTCAAGGGTAACATGACAGAAGATCAAGCTAGCCAATATAAAGAAACACTAGCAGAACGTATGAATCAAAAAAAAACTGAACTAGGCGAACTAAGCCCAGATACCCTTTACAAGTATCACGGTAAAGCATACGACGATGAAGCCGAACGTAGAGGTTCAGGTGATGCCAGTGACGAAAACAAGCGTAAGATTGCCAATCGTAAAAAAGGCAGAGCATTAGCAGCTACAAAGCACAACAAAGCAAAAGGCTGGACAAGACCCACTGGTGATAAAAAAGATGCTAGTATGGCTTCTAAAGCCGCTGCGGCACTAGCAAAACTCATGGCAAGAAAAGATCGTCAAAGTGCAAAAACAGAAGAAAGTCTAGACGAAAAAGCAAAGAGCAAGGCTCAACAACGCTTCATGGGTATGGTACATGCTACACAAAAAGGCGAACCTGCACCAAGTAAAGAAGTTGCTAAAGTTGCTAAAGAAATGCCAAAAAAAGCAGCAAAAGATTATGCAGCAACCAAGCATAAAGGCAAGCCTGAACACGTTGCAAAAAAATGAAAATAAAAGAAATTGTTGTAGAAAAATGGAGTAAAAAATACAAAAGCTCTATTAACTGTAGCAATCCGAAAGGTTTTTCTCAACGGGCACACTGTCAAGGACGTAAAAAGAAAAAATGATAACTGCCGAAGACGTTGTCTGGAAAACAATTGACCCAGACGATATTTGGGTGTTAGATAAACTCATACTTAGTCGTAAAATGTATTATAATTGTGGCCCGGTCGGATTAGATGTTCCGCATCCGGGCTATTATATTGTCCGTCCTTGTGTTAACATGATAGGACTTGGGTTAGGCTCACAAAAGTTATGGCTTGAATGCGATACAACACACTTGCCTGTTGGACACTTCTGGTGCGAGTGGTTCGAAGGTAGACATCTTAGTATAGACTATCATTGGGGCAAACAAGCACTAGCAGTCGAAGGTAACAAGCCCGACAACACGTTTACCAAGTGGAACGATTGGATCAAAGTATCCGACAGAATAAGATTACCGGAGTGCATACGACACTACGGTGAAAAATACGAGTGGATAAATTGTGAATTTATAGGCGGAAGACTTATAGAAGTACACTTTAGACACAACGAAGACTTCGAAGGCAATATAAAACATTTTATACCTGTATGGGCCGGCGAAGAAATAAATCCACCCGAAGGATACACATACAAAGTTTATCCAGACGTACACGGACGAATTGGTGCTTACATAAAATAAACCATTGACAACAAAGAGCTTTTAACATATATTATTAAAAAAGGAGTAATATATGAGTGATAGAGTATACGGCGCTGAAGAAAAAGCCAAGCTAGAACGTCTTGTACGTGAAGGCGTAAGCGTTATGCAAGAAGTAAGCGATTTGCAAGCAGGACTTAAAGATACTATTAAGGCTGTTGCAGAAGAACTAAACGTAAAACCTAGCTTGATTAACAAAGCGATTCGTGTTGCACAAAAGCGTAACTGGGGACAAGTTCAAGACGAATTCGAAGATCTTGAAACACTGGTGTCCACTGTTGGCTATGACAAAGACGACTGAACACGTTGACATTTTAGGTAATATATTAAATGATGGGGATATTATTGCATATTCCCATCATAATAATTTAAAGATTGGTACTATTAAAAAATCTTCACCTAAGATGATTATAGTCATGCCAATTGGAAAAAAGTACTACGATCGGAAATATCCTAACGAAACAGTTAAATTAGATAGTTCTAGAGTCAGTTTATATATACTTAAAAATAATAATTAAATGTAGAGTCGCTCACTTTACGAGTAGGTTGAAGGTTAGTTGGCCAATAAGCAACAAGGAGAAGAAATGCCATATGTAGACGCAATGTTCGACAGAGACGCAGATATAATTCGTGTAGTCGAACGCAAGGATGGTAAAAGACATTACCACGAATATCAAGCAAAATATACATTTTATTACGACGATCCTAGAGGAAAGTATAAAAGTATTTTCGGAGATCCTCTTACACGTATTGTTTGTAAAAATACAAAAGATTATCGCAAAGAACTTGCAATTAACAAAGGTAAGAAACTTTTCGAATCTGATATTAATCCAATTTTTCAATGTTTAAGTGAAAATTATGAAAATCAAGATGCACCTAAACTAAACGTTGCATTTTTCGACATCGAGACCGACTTTGATCCGGAACGGGGATTTGCCCCAACAAACGATCCGTTTATGCCAATTACTGCTATTACTGTACATTTGCAATGGATGGACACACTGGTAACACTTGCGCTACCTCCTAAAACACTTACAATGGAACAAGCACAAGAAGAAGTCAAAGAGTGGGGTAACCTTTGTATTTTATTTAAAAACGAAGGTGACATGCTGCAAACCTTCCTTGACCTGATCGAAGACGCTGACATTATAAGTGGATGGAACAGCGAAGGATACGATATTCCGTATACAGTAAATCGTGTAAATCGTATACTAAGCAAGGATGATACTAGACGCTTTTGTTTGTGGGGGCAGTTACCTCGTAAGCGTGAATACGAAAAGTTTGGTAAAACAGCAGAAACGTTTGACACTGTCGGACGTGTGCATATGGACTATCTCGAACTGTATCGCAAATACACATACGAAGAACGACACAGCTACAGACTAGATGCAATCGGCGAAATGGAAGTTGGTGAAAACAAAACTGTTTACGAAGGAACACTTGATCAACTTTATAATAATGACTTTCGTAAATTTATTGAATACAACCGGCAGGACGTTGCACTACTTGATAAGATCGATAAGAAACTGAGATTCTTGGATCTTGCTAACGAGATTGCACACGACAACACTGTGTTGCTACAAACAACAATGGGTGCTGTTGCTGTTACAGAACAAGCAATCATTAACGAATCTCACCGTAGAGGGATGCAGGTGCCCAACAGGCGTGACCACGGCGGCGATACGCAAGCTGCGGGTGCTTATGTTGCGTTCCCTAAAAAAGGTGTACACAAATGGGTCGGGTCAATGGACTTGAACAGCTTGTATCCAAGTGTGATTCGTGCAATGAACATGGCGCCGGAAACAATTATTGGACAGATTCGTCTGGATATTTCCGATGCTCGTATTCACGAAGACGTTACTCTAAAGAAAATGTCGTTTGCAAGTAGCTGGGAAGGTAGATTTGGTGCTGAAGAATACGAAGCTATTATGGAACAACGCAGAGATATCATGCTAACACTGGACTTGGAAAGTGGCGAAAGTCATGTGCTAAGTGCAGCAGAAGTATACAAGCTAATATTCGATAGTAACCAACCGTGGATGATTAGTGCAAACGGTACTGTGTTTACATATGAAAAAGAAGGGATTGTTCCTGGCTTGCTAAAGCGTTGGTACAGCGAACGTAAAGAACTACAAGCAAAGAAAAAGAAATCAATCGAAGCTGGAAACGAAACAGAAATTGCGTTTTGGGATAAGCGTCAGTTGGTTAAGAAGATTAACCTCAACAGCTTGTATGGTGCTATTCTTAACCCGGGTTGCAGATTTTTCGATAAGCGCATTGGACAAAGTACTACACTAACTGGTAGACAAATTGCCAAGCACATGGCAGCCAAGGTAAACGAAATCATCACCGGATCGTATGATCACGTAGGTAAAAGTATTATCTACGGTGATACAGACTCTGTTTATTTCAGTGCATATCCTGTACTAAAAGATGAAATTCAATCAGATCGTATTCCGTGGACAAAGGAAAGTGTTACTGCACTGTATGATCAGATATGTGACGAAGCAAATCTAAGTTTTAGTGATTTCATGGGCAGGGCGTTTCATTGTCCAAAGAGCAGAGCAGAAGTCATTGCAGCAGGTAGAGAAGTGGTTGCAGATACCGGATTGTTTATTACTAAAAAGCGTTATGCAGTTAGAGTATACGATCTTGAAGGCGAACGCAAAGACACTGGTGGTAAAAAAGGCAAAGTTAAAGCAATGGGTCTCGATCTTAAAAGATCTGATACTCCGGTGTTTATGCAAGACTTTTTGAAAACGCTGTTGGACATGGTGCTGGATCTTGCTGATGAAAAACAGCTATTGGATAGTATTACACAGTTTAGAAGAGAATTCAAAGAACGTCCAGGATACGAAAAAGGCTCTCCTAAACGTGCAAACAAAATTGCGTTTTATCAACGTGAAGAAGAAAAAAAGGGTAAAGCAAACATGCCCGGGCACGTTAGAGCAAGCATCAACTGGAATACACTAAAGCGCATGAACGGCGACAAGTATTCGCTAGAGATTGTAGACGGTATGAAAGTTATTGTTTGTAAATTAAAGCAAAATCCTTTGAATTACACCAGTGTTGCATACCCTACAGACGAACTGCGATTGCCGGACTGGTTTAAAGAACTTCCGTTTGATTCAGACGCAATGGAAGAAGTTATCATTGACAACAAGCTGGATAACTTGATTGGTGCGCTAGATTATGATTTAGAAAGCACAAAACAAAATACAACTTTTAATAGTTTATTTGATTGGAGTTAATATGAAGGTAGGTATAACTTTTAGTGCGTTTGATCTGTTACATGCCGGACACATAGGTATGTTACGTGAAGCACGAGCAAACTGTGATTATCTAATTGTAGGGTTACAAACAGATCCTACAATAGATCGTCCTACAGAAAAAAATAAACCAGTGCAAACATTAGTAGAACGATATGCACAACTCAATGCTCTAAAATTTGTAGATGAAATTGTTCCGTATCAAACCGAAGAAGATGTGATCGATATACTCGAACTGTTTCAAGTAGATGTAAGATTTTTAGGCGAAGAATATCGTGAAAAAGAATTTACAGGCAAAGACGTTTGTAGGAAACGTGGCATTGAATTGCACTTTAACAAACGTGATCATAGATTCAGTACAAGTGGATTGCGTAGACGAGTTGTAGCGGCAGAGATAGCAAAATGACCGACTCGTCTGAGCAAATTCAATGGTTGCAAGAACAGATATGGGAGTTGCAACATAGTATAGAACACCTCCAAATGGAGAACACTCTTTTACAAAATGATCTAAATACATTGAAAACAGAGGGCTGCTGGCGCTTTGTTGAAGATAAAAACCATAAGCATAGAGGTGTAGATGAATAAATTTATTTTTGATGTAGACGGAACGTTAACTCCAAGTAGACAGCGCATAAATCCAACGTTTGCTGAGTTTTTTCTACACTTTTGCCAAGACAACGATGTATATCTTGTTACTGGCAGCGACTACAATAAAACAGTAGAACAGCTTGGGAGAGAAATTGTTGAAAGTGTTGATGCAGTATATAACTGTAGCGGTAACGATGTTTGGAAACACGGCAAAAACATTCACCGCAAAGACTGGAAATTGCCAGAAGAATGTAAAACACTACTACAAAGTTGGTTACAATTCAGCAGTTTTCCGTTACGTACAGGCAATCATTTGGAAGAACGTCCGGGTACTATAAACTTTAGCATTGTAGGACGCAACGCTACACTAGGCGAGCGTAAAATGTATGTTGAGCATGATTTACAATATCGCGAGCGTGAAAGTATTGCACTGCAATTTAACATGATGTACGGCGATACCATTATGGCTAAAATTGGCGGCGATACAGGCATTGACATTTATCCTGTTGGTTGGGACAAATCACAAATAATCAACGACTTTAACTTAAAAGAAGATAAACTCTACTTCTTTGGTGATAAAACCATGCCAGGCGGTAATGACGAGCCACTTGCTAAACTAGTCAAACACACTTATCAAGTAAAAGGATGGCGTGACACTTGGGAGAGGCTAGGCTACTTTCAGGAGGCAAAAATATCAGCATGAGTAATACAGTAACACTTAAAGAACTCCTTGACGTTGTCAGCCGTTTAGGAGTAGAGTATTACGTAGCATACACCGACGATCACATAGCTACAATAAATTTTTGGTGTAGTGATACAAAAAAATCTGTTGACAATCAAGGCACTAGCAGTTAAAATTAAAGTAATAATCGGAGATATACATGAAAGACATTTTACAAGACATCGTAAGCCATACACACTCGTTAGGCTTTATTACCACACTTAAAGTAACAGCAGAAGATGCGACTACAATCGAATCAATGGCTGATGATAGAAGCGTCATTATGACAGCAACTACACACACGCCAGTTGGCGAATTTATCGGCGTGTTTGGTATGCCTGATTTGAACAAACTTGCATACCATTTAAAAAATCCAGAATATCGCGAAAATGCTACTATCGAAGTTGTTCAAGCAGAACGCAATGGCGAAACAATTCCGACTCACATTCACTTTGAAAACAAAGCCAGTGACTTCCAGAATGACTATCGCTTTATGAATAAAGCAATCATTGAAGAAAAACTTAAAAGTGTGAAATTCAAAGGTTCATCGTGGGATGTTAATGTTAATCCTAGCATGGCAGCTATTGCACGTATGAAACTGATGGCAGGCGCACACAGCGAAGAAACGGTATTCCAAGTCAAGACTGAAGATGGAAATCTTAACTTTTACTTCGGTGATTTAAATACACACGCCGGTTCGTTTACGTTTGAGCATACAATTTCTGGTAAACTAACACACACATGGGCGTGGCCAGTATCGCAAACTATTGCTATTTTAAGTTTAGATGGCGACAAAACAATGAGCATTACAGACCAGGGTGCTATGAAAATTTCAGTAGACAGTGGCATGGCCAAGTATGACTACATCCTTCCAGCACAACAAAAATGAACGAAACACATTCAAGAACTGTAGTAAGAATAGTTTTATATAGAATAATAGCATTGTTAATTACAGCAATTTGGACTGGTATTATCGATGCTATTACGATACATATTATATTAACTATAGTTCATTATGTGTTTGAAAGATTGTGGTTAAAAGTTAAATGGGGAGTAAAAAATGGAACAGTTTGATATAAAAGAATTTGCACAGATGTTTGACGCAGCACTTGCGTCAGACAATCCGGCAGTTAAAAAAGCACTGCGTAACTTTATGATGGTAGCTGCGATTGTTCACGCACAAGAACTAAACGAAGACGAGCGATTAATGGGTCCGTTGGAAACACTGTTAAAGAAAGTATCAGATCTTGAGAGTTTAGTACACAATCTAAACCAAACTCGTACATATAAAGACAATTACAGAGACTACTACAAAGATTATATTGCTACAAATCCAACTTGGGTGTATTCGCCTAACACTAGCACTACCAGCGGTACTACCACTTGGAACGGAACTGCGGTTAGCACTACAGAACTAACCGATTTATTGAAAGATCTTAAGTTTAAATGAAAACAAATCTGACTGAAACACAAAATGATTACGCTGTATTCTTACCAAGCATCAGCGGGTTCTATGCTACGTTTGTAGGTAAACAACGTTATGGCGAATATGTCGATCCGGCTCGTGTTCCAGCAGGCATTGGTGAAGTAGAAGCACTTAATTTCTTAAACCCAAGTAAAGGAGCGTTCCACTATAAGTGGGCGCTCTATTCTGCGGGTCATGCCGAACTTGACACTACTAAGTTTAGTGAAAAAGAAGATATGCTACGCAAGCGTGACAGAGATAATTCGTGGTTGTTAGGAGACTCAGGTGGTTTCCAGATTGCAAAAGGATTGTGGGAAGGCGACTGGACAGATCCAAACTGCCCCAAGGCTCAAAAGAAGCGTGAGCTAGTTGTAAACTGGATGGAAGAATACATGGACTACGGCATGATGCTTGATATTCCAACGTGGACATTCCAAGACCCTAAAGCAGCAAAAGCAGCAAACATTCGCAGTTATCAAGATGCAGTTGATGCAACTCACATCAACGCAAGGTATTACATGGCCAATCGTCGTGGTAACTTTAAAGTGTTAAACGTATTACAAGGCAGTAACCATGCGGATGCTGACCACTGGTATAACGAATTTAAAGATTATTGTGACCCTAAGAAGTATCCAGATACACATTTTAATGGCTGGGCTATGGGCGGTCAGAATATGTGTGATGTGCATTTAATTATAAAACGCATTGTTACTATGATACATGACGGATTGCTCGAAACCGGAGTTCATGATGTTATGCACTTCTTAGGAACCAGCAAACTAGAATGGGCTGTATTACTTACAGATATTCAACGTGCTGTTAGAAAATATCACAATCCTAATTTTATGATTACATACGATTGTGCATCTCCATTTCTAGCAACAGCCAATGGTCAAGTTTATCATAGCATACGTGTTGAAGATCGCGGCAAGTGGAGTTATATGATGAGTCCAAGTGCAGACGATAAGAAATACGCTACAGATACACGACTTTTTAAAGATGCAGTCGAACAAGATGGTATACTAGAAGCATTTGAAGATTCGCCTATAAGCAAGCATCTACAAATTAAAGATGTTTGTATATACAAC
>Ga0315909_10008647_pt1 | contig 11125 bp, 26 predicted proteins | sample LakEriMetagenome_11_FD_203527 | JGI IMG/M metagenome (GOLD analysis project Ga0315909, IMG submission 203527) | Freshwater fungal communities from buoy surface, Lake Erie, Ohio, United States - Buoy 2 MA125 | ecosystem: Environmental > Aquatic > Freshwater > Lake | place: USA: Lake Erie, Ohio...
ATTTACCACTTAATCCCACATTCCCCCACTTTTAGTATTGAGCAGTGAATTTGATAGGGTGATGGAGTGTTTTATGACACGGCGGTATTTAATACGGCGGTTTTAAATACACTTAGATGTGTAATGAATAATCCCCCACACTATACCGAATCCTATCAGCCATCCTAATCCTTTCCAAAAATGGTATGTGAGTTTTGATTTTAAGTGTTTGAGTTTATATCCCTTTGGTTTCATTCTCTTATGGTTTGATATGAAATTCTCTATTGTATATATTCCTTTCTCTTAGGTAGTGTATTGTATCCAATATAGCAGTTGCCTCATAATACTTTGATGTATCATTATCAGCATCCTTTAATAACTCTATTGCTCTACTCTTTAATTCCTCTATATCCTCTTTACTTATTATAAGGTATTCTTTATACATACCAAATACTGTCCCTTTGTTAGTACTATTCATTTCTTAGCTGAAATTATTTTTATTAGATGTTTCCGCACTATTATCCATTCGAACTTTTAGGATTCGTAATTCCTTTTCGTGTTTATGGATTTCATCCTTTACCTTTCTACCTATATCCCCTTCACCTATTCTTATGGTGTATTGAAGCAAATCTTTTAGGTTTCGGATTCGGACCATTTTTTCTGCTATCTGAGCTCTCATCACCTTCCGCTATGTTTATTAATCCACTTATACATAAAATCCGTATCTAATTTATCATTCGGTTGGATTAACTCCATTATTTGACGAGTAAGTTCACCTGCGGTTTTTGTTCCATCATTACTCCAATGAATGATTAGTGTTTCTATTTTCGAATATAGTGTTTCTCTATCCATAATTTAAAATTTACCCCATCCACTTTTATGGCGGTTCTCTTCTGCCCATTTGAATCCTTTAAAGATTTCCCCAAATACCCTAACTATTCGTTTTCGTAAAGTATTATCACTCTTATAGTTTTTGAGGCATTCCGTTTCCATTAGTTCAATGAAGTTAGAATAACTAATTTCCTCATTGTTTAGTTTAGATTCTAATTCTCTTACAAATCCAATTTTAAGATACTTTGCCATTTTTTATTATTTATATTACTATCAATAAATTTTCCCTCTTTACGACACGATTTCCCCCAACCCCCTTTCGGTTTTGTTAGTGTGCATAAAATAAAATTTAAGAAAATAATGCTTTGATTACTACATACAATGCGTAGAATCCACCGATTAGAATACTTACCCCAAATGATATTCCACCTAAATAAAATAAAAATTCAGTCCAATAAGCTAGTTTTTCTTTTAGTTCTTTTTTCATAAAACTTTTTTAATTAATATCCTTTTTATTATATATTCTATTTTTGTAAAACCAATATAGATGCATAATGATTACTGCTGAATTAATTACAATAATAGGATTGTCCACTTTTAATACTCCGTACACTATCCATACTATTGATGCCAATCCGTTTATTAATCTAAGCTTCCACATATCCTTTACGGCAAAAGATAGCAAAGTACCTATTGTTGCTATCCATCCAATTATTTCAATCATATTATTCTACAATTTCGTAAGTCATCTCAAAAATATCAGGCTTACACGGATAAAATTCTCCCTGCACACCTCTAATTATATAATCCCCAATTGAAGCAATCATTTCACCTTCTAACGTTGGTATCTTAATACAATTATTCCCTTCCGAATCTATTGAAACAATAAAATGTCCCACTTCACTAATTGAGAAGCAATCTAAACTTCTAAAATTACCATCGTATTGTACCGCATCTATTACTACGGGTTTTTTTCTAAACTTTGCCATATTATTTTTTTATTACTTTACTAATTAATTCTACTAATCTATTCAACCTCCATTCACTCTTTTTTTCCTCAATGGTTTTTGGTTCGTCATCTTTTGTATTATCGTAAACATTCCACGATGTATTGTATTGACTTACCAATGATTGATAATAGATTTGATGTAAGTTATGCGGTATGTTATTAAAATCAGCTTCAATCGTAACGGGTAATTCTGTGCCCGTACCATAAATTTTTATTGAAGTTTTGATTTGTACTTTACCGCTACCTTTCATTGTTAGGTGCGATGAATCATTTGAAAATGTTATACTCATATTAAAGTGTATTCATGCAAATTATAATTTTTTCGGGCATATCAATTTCATCTTTAGTTACCCAAAGAGTTTTACCATCGTATTCCATTATATAATGCCCACTATCTGTCTGCCTTCTATGCAATAGTATTTTATATGGTGAATTCATTCTATCATTATTCAAATGAAATTCATAATACTTATCCTCTTCTAAAACTCCCGTAATTGTTAACCGTTCATCGTAAGGTTTACCTACTATATTCTGAATGTTTTTGATTTTAAGTTTAGTCGATTTTGATTCAAATAAATCTTTATGTTGCTTCATCCATTCATCTATTACCATACGAGCCTGCTGCTCCGCAACATCTTTTATTTGTTGAGCAACATTCGAATTTGGTTGTGCTACATTTACAACGCTATGAGAATTTGCTGTTGCCGCTGATAATAAACCATATTGAGGCGCTAATCTATTTGGTGGGATTGGTAATTGTGGCATATTAATCTATTGATATTCTACATTCAATTCCATCTTCACTTTCAAAAATCCATTCAGTACAACTAAACCCACCGATATCACTTTTGATTTCTTTTACAAATCTAAAACGTCTAAATCCTCCCGTTTTTGAATTATCAATATAGAATTGTTGCTTTTGATTCGGAAATGCTTCACGATGAAATGTACCATCCGGCAATAAACAATCCAAATGATATGCTTCTGCATAAAAACAATTTGTATCTTTATTCCAAACGAATTGACGTATATCGTATCTATATTCCATACTAAAAAGGTAAATCGGTTAGTGAATACATTTTATCAATCATAAAATCCATATTATTTAAATTGCTTCTAATGATTTCTTCTTCGGTTTTTTTCCCGTATGAATTTTTTATCATTGTAGCATACCCATTTAGTTTTGGATATTTTAATATTGATAAAGTATGCTCATAATTTGATTTGGGCTCTTTTACTATCCACGTCCAATTATCTTCTGCTAATGATAATTCTCGCCCAATGAAAGTTACTTCTAATACCTCACTATTTTTGGAAATTTTACCATTCAGCTTTTCAGGATTCTTAAAATGAATTGGTTTGATTTCATTCAATCGTGCAATTTCCTTTGTGATTTGCTCTTGAATATTTTTTACGTCCACTCCTGCTTCAATTAAAGATTGATATAATGTAGATGTTAAATCGGTTGGATTCATTATTGAATACTTTTTACCTTACTGAAATTAAAACTTCTCCAGCCTTCCTTTTCCAAATCGTAAACCGTAATTAAATCGGTTTCGATTACATTTCCATTCTCGTCCAACTTTACAACTTTATCCGTTTTAGGATGTTGTGCTTCGGGGATTTTACTCACCATCTTTGTACATAACATTGTACGTTCACTACCATCAGCTTTTGTGAATGTTACACTCACCGCTTCGGTATTTAGTTTTTCCAATAACTCATCTTTTGTAATTTGTAATTCCATAACCTTTTATTTATTAATAATTTTTTTGAATTGTAAAATAGTAATTCCATTTTAAGAAACTAACTGCTACTCCAAATGCAGGTGTATATAAACCTGTTTCATAAAAATAACATTTACTATACCAAAATTTTAATACAGGCAAAAGAATTGTTATATCCTTATTCTTTTGAATTTTATTATTTGATATGAACCATTTAGTTAAATTCGATGTACTTACTTTTTTTCCAATCTTTTTTTGCTTTCTCATCAGCTTTCCAATTGTTTATAATGTTTTCGGCGTTTTGTTTACTATTGTATGGAAAATCGCCACTTCTCCAAACACTAATTGGTAAAGGAATTCCTTTTATATAAATCCTTACCTTCCTTTCAGGCAAATAATATGTGCTACCATTATAAATCCAAGTTTCAATTCTATATTTTGGTTTAGCACTTAATTCAAATACTATCACTCCCAATAGTATTGTTAAAAACAATTTATTTGCTTTCATCTTTTGGTTTATGTAACTCTTTTATTTGCTTTTGTATTTTTGCTATTTTAGTTTTATAACTTTCGATGGCAACACTACGGCTCCACTTACCCATATTATTTACGGGCACCATATTCTCATAATACTTTAATTTTTCCTGCAATTCTTTTAGTTCTTTAAATAAAGCCATTGTTACCTCCTTTCTTTTTGGTTCTTTGTAATGTAAATATACGAACTTTTTTTTAGATTTCCAAATCTATTTTAACCTACCATACCCTCTAATTGATACCTTATAGCGTGGTTCTTCTAATGTGGATATCTTTACACCTTCATATCGATTTGCTGCGTGTATAAAATAAGTGTTGCCTATATATACACCCGTATGCCATCCCGAAGGTGAAACTCTACTTCTGAAAAATACTAAATCTCCAACTTTTAAACTATCTTTTGGTATTCTTTGTGTTTGGTTATATTGTTTGTATGCTACGTTTTCCAAATCTTTATTATAAACATCTTTGTATAAACGTTTATTAAATTGTGAACAATCGATTCCCCTTTCAGTATTTCCACCTAACTTATAAGGTTTACCAATCCAATGCTCCATAAATTTATTCAAAATTGTATCGGTTGTTAATACATCTTCGAATCCGCCTGTTGCTTTTTTAGTTTGAGCAGTACATTGAAAGCATAATATCCAAAATAGAATTGATAATATTGTGGCTAGTATTTGTGTTTTATAATTTTTCATTTGTTTTTATTTAATCCCACCAACCTCGCATATCTTTACCATCAAATTCTGGTCCGAATTTATGTGAGTTTTTAGTTCCTTTGAATATATCCCAAAGTTCATTCCATTCTGCTTTTTCAATAGCCGCTGCTCTTTTAAATACCCTACGATTATGCGCTTTATCCTTTTTAGTTTCAGTATCTATTAATCTATGCAACCCATCTTCGGTTTCCTCAAATAACCAATCAGCCAATTTTAGCTCACCCAATTCAGCTTCAGCTCTATCGATGTAATTTTGCTCTTTATTATTCTTTAATAACTCCAATGCTCTACGCATTTGTTTTACTTTTGGTTCACGAGTTTCTGATACTTCCATACCTTTAGTACTCATTCCGGCTTCTAAAATAGTCAAAGAGCGTTCTAACATATTAAGTGTAAAGCGATAATCCCACCATTGATGTGAATACAATTCTTTTCTGAATCTCCAAACGTTTTTAATAAACAATGGAATATTGTAACGTATTGTTTCATATGTTTTATACCACCACGTTTGATGTCTTGCTAATCGCTTTAACGATTTTAAAAATGTATCTGCAAATTCTACTTTCATATTATTTTCTTTTAAATAAATCTTTTAATTTTTTAGTGGGTCTTTTTGTTATCAATTTACCATCTTCTGTTTCTTGCATTAATGGTGCTCTCCATATTTCATAAGCCATCCACAAAAATACAATTGAAATAAATAATAGCATATAAATCAATATTAGTGTTTAGTTTTGTTTCATAATTTTATACCTGCGATGTCTTTCTTCTTCGCTTAGTAATTCAGTATAACTGTGAGCTATATTAACCTTTGTACATATTTCAGGCAATCTTTGATTTCTAAAATAATTGTTTATATAACCCATCATATTTGCCGAACCAATTGGATTAGCTGAATGTACATAGATTTGTGGTAGCGGTATGTTTTTAGTCATACTTTCCGCTACCAAAAATCTTGCACAATCCATTCCTGTTTTCTCATCGATTCTTTTGTAATCTAATTCAAAATGTGGTTTTGTATTTGTGTAATATTCTTTCATAGCACTTTCACCTAAATCGTGGTCCAAAGAAATTACTTCGTAACTTTCCAAACCATTCATTCTAATGTGTGCCACAAATTCATCGTAATTACGCACAACTTCCCATTCACCTTCAGTTGGAATTCTTACGTCATCCAAATACAAATATATTTTTTTCTTTTTCATTACATTACAAAGTTTAATTCTCTTTGAGTGAAATCATAATCAAAGGTTATTGGTTCGTTAATTGGGTCATAACTTAAATTACACGTACAACCATTAAACGCATATCCACTCCAATCACCATATTGAATTGGAGCATATCCATAATCTTCGTGAATGTGTCCACTAAAGTGTAAGTGTGGTTTTACTTCATTCAATTTATGTAGTAAATCTGCACAACCTACATTTTCATATGTACGATATGTTTTATCCCTATATCCATAAATTGGGCCGTGAGTAATAACAATATCAGTATCGGTTGGAATTTTATTCCAAACTTCAGCTATATCGTTACCCCTATCTTTATTAAATGCCCAACCATAACCAAATGAAGGACTGATAGGCGAACCCCAAATTTTAATTCCATCCAATTCAATAAATGAATCTTCTAAATAGAATACATTCTGATTCAATTCTGAATTCAATAATATATCTAACCATTGTGGTTTACCTACTGAAGCAAATCCATCGTATTGAACCCTATCAAAATATTCTGATTTGTTTCTAAAAAGAATTTCAGAATCAAATGACAAATCGTGATTACCTGCTATGAATATTTTATTAGTGTAGTTATCAATTCCATTGAACCATTTTATAAAACGTTCAACTTCACTTTCCCTACCAATTGATGAAATATCGCCACTATGAATAAGCAAATCACCGCCCGGCAACTTACCATTAAGTTGGTTATGCTTATTGTGTGTATCACTAATGTGTGTTATTCTCATTTTCATTTTCGTATTCTTTACTTCCTACAATTTGATATGCCTCATACGTTGCTTCTATTGCTGCTTCGATAGCTTTATAGATATCTTCATCGTATTCAGCTAATGGGTGTTGTAAACAATGTGAATGTAAATTTTCAGTTAATACATACAACCTGTCTAACAATTCCAAATAATGCCCTTCATTGATTTCTGATTTAGATACCATCTGATTTTAGTTTTTGTTTTTCTATAAATGCTTTATATTGAACTTTATCAATTTCATTGTTTCCGGCATCGAATATCAAATAAATGTTTCCATTCAATCCAACTTCGATTGCTATGAATCCAAATCCCTCACATATCATTGGTTTGTAATATCCTTTCGGAATAGTTTCAGCTTCAACTTCTATATCGAAATCCCACGGAAACTCCGGGTCATACAATTCACAATATTGTTTACTAAAATCGGCCATAATATATTTTATTTTACATCATTGGTGGCATCTGCATTTGTGGTGCGGATTCCTTTTCATTTTTCTTTTCAGCTACAACACATTCGGTTGTAAGTAATAACCCAGCTACTGATGCTGCATTTTCTAATGCCAATCGAGTTACTTTTGTTGGGTCAATTATACCTGCTTCAAACATATCCACATATTCATCGGTTCTCGCATTGAATCCAAAGTTACCACCGATTTCATTTACTTTGTTAATGATTACATCGGGTGACCCTCCAGCGTTTGATACGATGGTTCTGAATGGTGATTCAACTGCTTTCTTTACAATATCTGCTCCCAATTGTTGGTCTGCATTTTCTAATTTAGTATGGAATCCGGTATTAATTAATACATCAGCTGCTTTCACCAAAGCAATACCTCCACCGATTACAATACCTTCTTCAACAGCCGCTCGAGTTGCATGTAAGGCATCATCCACTCTGTCTTTTTTCTCCTTTAATTCCGTTTCAGTTGATGCTCCAATGTAAATAATTGCTACACCTCCACTCAACTTAGCCAAACGTTCTTGCATTTTTTCTTTATCGTAATCCGATGTACTCTTTTCAATTTGGGCTTTGATTATATCAATACGAGCTTTGATTGCTTCGGTTGTACCCCCACCATTAATAATTGTGGTTGTATCCTTATCAATATTAATCTTTTCAGCCGTACCACACATTTTGATTGTAGCCTTCTCCAATGTTAAACCACTCTCCTCGCTAATAACAGTTCCGCCAGTTAGGATAGCGATATCTTCTAACATTTCTTTACGTCTATCACCAAAGGCAGGTGCTTTAACAGCTGCTACTTTAAGTGAACCTCTCATTTTATTTACTACTAATGTAGCAAGAGCTTCACCTTCGATATCTTCAGCAATAATCAATAAAGGTCTATTCGTTTGTGCTGCTGATTCTAAAATATTAATGATATCTTTCATTGAACTGATTCTCTTATCGTACAAAAGTACATAAGGTTTTTCCAATTCAGCTTCCATCTTTTCCTGATTGGTTACAAAGTATGGTGAAAGGTATCCCCTATCGAACTGCATACCCTCTACGGTCTTTACTTCGGTTTGAGTACCTTTTGCTTCCTCTACCGTAATAACTCCATCCTTACCAACTTTCTCCATCGCATCGGCTAACATTTTACCAATTTCAGAATCGTTGTTTGCTGAAATAGTAGCAACCTGCTCAATTTCTTTGTTTGTGTTGATTTTTTTAGATGTAGATTTTAATTCATCTACGATAGCCGTAACTGCTTTATCGATACCTCGTTTCAAATCCATTGGATTCGCACCAGCGGTTACCATTTTAATACCATCGGAAAAAATAGCTTGGGTTAATACCGTAGCGGTTGTTGTACCATCACCTGCCAAATCAGCAGTTTTGGAAGCAACTTCTTTTACTAATTGAGCCCCCATATTTTCTACGGCATCTTCTAATTCGATTTCTTTGGCTACCGATACACCATCTTTTGTAATGTGTGGTGAACCAAATGATTTACCAATGATTACGTTTCTACCTTTTGGACCTAATGTAACCTTCACTGCGTTAGCCAATGAATCTACGCCCGTTTTTAACTTTACTCTAGCATCGTTTTCAAATAACAATTGTTTTGCCATAACTTAATTTAGTTTATATAATTTGTTTATTAGTTACAAATATAAATAAAATATTTCACTTTTCCAAATAAAAAACCCACTTATTGTGGGCTTTATGTTTTTTTACGATGTAATCCTTTTTTTTGATTCATTTTTCGAGTTTTTTTAGCCATCCTTTCTCTATTTTTGGCTTTTTTTTCTTTGTTTGTCATAGTTTTAATTTATTTATATGTTTGTAATCATTTTATACAATTCATCTGCTATTACTTCCAATCCTAAATCATTTGGATGACCATCTTCATAACAATATTTGTTATTTGATATGTTTTTATATTTTAATTCTAATAGTTCTTTATATTCTTTTTTCTTATTAAAAAACTTTGAAAATATGTTTATAAAATTATCATTATTGTAATATGGTTGGTCAATTATAAACTGATTTTTAATATCTAATTCACTTAAATCATTTAATTTTTGAGCCATACTATCAGTTTTGGAATGTAATCCATAGAAAGTTTTGGTATTAATATGTTCTCTAAAATCCCAATCAGTATTTTTAAATTCTGTTTCTACCAAAGGTGTAAACGCCATAAAAGTATAAAATTCTATTTTATGATAATTAAAATAATCTTGCAATAAAATAGTTTGAACTTGAGTAATATATTGATAGTACTCTTTTCTCATAATTTTATCTAAAAATTTAAAATATGAATTTGATTGTGGACTATCATCATTAAAATTTACATATGGAATATTGGTTACATTAAAAGGTCTGAATATTTTATGCATTGGACTAAAATCTCTAATTTGTGATGACCATCCAATTATACATTTTATTTCAGTACACTCTAATTCTTTAACTCTACATTTATAAAATTCATAATCTTCATTAAAACATAATGTTTGTAAACAATTTTCAAATATTTGAACATTCGAATCGCCTTGCGAAGATATGTTAATAACCGCATCATACCCTAATTTTTCAGCTAATTGATACGACCATGTTTTTTTTGGATATAAATCAAAGTTTTGTAGGTAAGTATTATTAGTCCAACTATCACCAAATGTAAATAAAACTTTTTTATTTTTTAATTTTTCTTCATTTACAATTTGTTCAAAATGGTTGTAGTTGTTAATGTAAATCATAATCAATTAATTTATAAAACTTCCACGTTGTATATTCAATGATAAGTTATAATTATGCTCAATTTTATCATACATTGATTCATACATATAATCAAAATCACCATTTATTAATTTATCCAATATTGGAAAATATCTATTAAAATATTTTGTATTATCACCATTGTTTATGTACTCAATGTTACTTTTTAAAATATCACGTATACCCAATTCATCAACAAAGGTGTAATATCCCATATTTTCAAGCATTTGAATATGATTTTTTCCATTTGTTAAAATAGGAATTGTTTTTGCTAAAAAAGGAAATAAACTTTTTTCAGTTAGAGCCCCATCGTAGTAATTTGATTCAACAACCAAATTAAATTTACCCATAGTTAATAAGCACACATTTTGAAACATAAATTCATTTCCTTCAAATGCTGCGTGAAAATCTATTGGTTGGATTACTGCGTGGGATTGATATGGAAATTTTATATTATCCTTTTCAAAAAAATTGAGATGTTCATTTTCATTATTAAATCCTTTAGCACTTAAATCTGCATTTTTATAAGCTAAATAAACATTTTTATTTTTCTTTGATTCTAAGTATTTAAAAAATTCATAACGTCTATCATGCCCTCTCCTTACCAAATAAACTAATTGAAATGGTTTATAATTTTGTTCCAATATTGTTTGGTATTTCATATCGGAATATGCGGTATGTACTCCATCAAACATTGATTTTGCATATAGTAATGTACCAACTCCTTGCCATCTATCTGGCCTTACAAAAATTGGACTATTTGTTTCTTTATAGAAATTATCCGTATCAACGGATACTGTTTCAGTAGGGTTGATGAATATCAATTCTTTGTTACTAATATTTTTGGATTCAATGGCATCAAAATACTTTTTAATTTTATCATATGGTACTTCGTTATCGTTAAGTTTACAATAATATATTTTATATTTATCGGTTTCCAACCATAAAAAAATTGATTCAATATCAACACCATTATCAATGGCAATAATCAAATTACTATTAGATAATAAATTTAATTCATTATCTCCTGGTACAATATCCCAAACGGGCAAAAACTTTTTATCAATCATATTAAACTTTTGATTACTATATTTTCTTTTGCATCAAATACTA
>Ga0315909_10008650_pt1 | contig 11124 bp, 13 predicted proteins | sample LakEriMetagenome_11_FD_203527 | JGI IMG/M metagenome (GOLD analysis project Ga0315909, IMG submission 203527) | Freshwater fungal communities from buoy surface, Lake Erie, Ohio, United States - Buoy 2 MA125 | ecosystem: Environmental > Aquatic > Freshwater > Lake | place: USA: Lake Erie, Ohio...
ATTTCTATGCGGCGGCAGTTCGTCAATACCCAGGTTGCCAATTCTCAGATTTCACTTTGTCTTTCAACGCAGACGGAATGTTGGAATTTGATACAAAATCAACTGGTTGGGAATCTGCTACAACAACAGCACCTACACCTACATTTAGCACACTACTACCTACTCCTGTTTGGGTTGGTACTGTATCTATTGGTGGTTCTGCTGTAAGCACCGCTGTTGAAGGTTCTATTTCAATGAAGCGTAACGTAACGCCTATTTATGGAATCTCAAATACACAGAATCCATTTAGCGTTTATCTTGGACCAGTAGAAGTTACAGGTTCATTTAAGTTCATTATGGAAAACGATACTGAACTAACACGCTTCCTAAATAACACACAGCCAGCAATCGTTCTTAACTGGGCGCAGGGTGCTGGTGCAAGCGCAACTCAAATCCAAGCAACAATTACTAAGGGTGCTTACACAGCCGCAGTAATCGAGCGCGGAGATGATTACGTATCTGTATCTGTTGAACTTAACGGACAAGGAAATGCAACTGACGCTGGTGCGACAGGTGGCTTTGCTCCAATTAAGTGGGTTCTACAGAACGCAAAGGCTTCAGGAACTTACGCATAGTTTCTGAACAGTAGTGCTTGGGGGTTGGTTGTAGCAGACGCCTTCCCTGCTCCCACCCCCAAGCACCCTATTATTGAAAACTGGAAGGCACAATAAAACATATCGGAAGGAAAACAAATGGCAAGTAAGAAAGTTAAATTACCAAAAAGTGGGGCTGAAGTAGTACTACGTGACCCTAATGAGTTACGTGTTAAAGACCGCAAAAAGATTTACGCTAATGCTTCTAAGCAAGATGAAGGCATTATGCAAGCACTTTCATTTACAGACGGCTTGATTGCTGTTCTTATTGAATCTTGGACTCTTGAACTACTTTTGCCGTCAGTTAAAATTTCAATTCTTGATGAATTAGAAATGGCTGATTATGACTTTTTGGTAGCGCAAACTAAAGAAGCGCAAGAAGCGTTATTCCCAAAGTTGGCGCAATCTGAGGAAACAGAAAAGGATACAGAAAGCCCTTTCGACAACTCCAACGATTAAAATGGTTACTTGAAGGTGGCGAACGACACGAAGCCTTTACGTATCCCGATGAACAATGGTTTTATTACCTTTGTGCTAAAGAGTTTGGTTGGACACCTGCGCAAGTAGATGAACAACCTGCGGCTTTAATGGATTGGTTAATTGGAATATCTAGCATAGTGAAGCAGGTGGAAAGTGATATCAACAAACCTCAAACTGGTTAGACAATCGTTAGATAAAATGGAAAGCAACATTGGTCAAGGCGCGGAAAACTTGGCTACTGAGGCTATGTCTATTTTGATTCAATTATCCAAAGAACAAATCAAAGGTAAGCGCGGAAAAACTGATGGCGTTTGGGATAAAGCAACGGCAGGACAACCACCTATGAATCGTACTGGTAACTTGCGCCGTTCTATACGCGGACAAAAACGCAAGGTAGGATTTGCCAAGTACGAAGTAATCGTTGGTCCAACAATGGTTTATGGTCGTGCAGTAGAGTTAGGTGCTGAATACGCACCGCCGTCTTGGAGAGGAACTACCGCTATGAAGGGATTCCCATTTATGGCTCCTGCGTTCAAGCAGTTCCAACCAATGTTGCCACAATTAGTTCGCAAACATTTATCTGTAGGCGGTAAATAATGACAGGATTTTTACCACCAGCCATTATTGAAATCAAGGCTATTGCTGATAAGGCTATTGCCGAACTTAAAGAAGTCAATAAAGAGTTAGACAAAATGGACGGCACTTCAGGTAAGGCTAGTGCTGGTATTGACCGAATGCAACAAGCGTCTAAGTTGGCTACAGGCGCGCTATTTGCTATGGGTACTGCGTTTGCTGGTTTTGCCGCTGTTGGTATCAAGGAAGCACTTGAAGCCGAAACTGTAATGACCAAACTTGGTACAACTATGTCTTCTGTTGGCGTTAATACCGCAGAAAATCGTAAGGCTGTTCAAGATTTAGCGTCATCATATATTGACTTAGGTTTTGCTGATGACGCTGCCGCCGCAGGTTTAGAAGTTTTATTGCGTACTACTGGCGACCTTGATGAATCGCAAAAGTTATTAGCACTATCAGCAGATGTAGCGCGCACTAAAAATATTGGACTTGCTGAAGCGTCTGGAATTTTGGCTAAGGCAAGTATGGGTAATGCTAAAGCGTTCAAGGAAATGGGTATTGAACTAGATACTACTTTGCCAAAGTCAGAAGCAATCGCTAAGGCTATGGACCAATTAAATACAAAAATTGGTACGCAAGCAGAAAACGCTACTAAAACTTTTGCCGTACAAATGCAAATTGTTCGTGAACGTTTTAACGATACGGCTGAATCATTAGGGTCAATTCTTTTGCCGTTAATAAAAGATATGCTTGAAACTTTGAATCGTGGTATCAAGTTTATTCAAAATCACGCTACTGCTTTCAAAATTTTAGGCGGAATTTTCTTAACTGTAACAGTTGCGCTTGCCGCATATAACGCCGCAATAAAAGTTCAAATGGCTTTGACTAAGGCTTGGACAGTTATTACCGCAGTACAAAAAACTGCTACAGCATTATTAACAGGACAACAAATAGCACTTAATACCGCGATGAAGTTAAATCCTATTGGGTTAATTGTTTCTGCTGTTACATTACTTATAGGTGCTATGGTTTTGCTTTGGAACAAATCTGAAACTTTCCGCAAAGGTGTAATTGCTATTGGTAAAGCAGGGCTTATGGCTTTTGCTTCAATAATTCCAATGGTTGGCAAAGTTGGCGAAGCAATGTTGAAATTAGTTTTTACGCCTATGAAAACTTTGTTAAGTGCGTTATCACATTTGCCCGGTGTTGGTAAGTACGCTAAGGCTGGTCTTGATTTATTAAATAAGGGTCTTGACGGCGTATCTGATTTTGCAGACAAGGCTTCTGCTAAAGCCAAATCACTTGCGGCTAATCTTGATAAATTGAATAAACCAATCAAAGTAAATCTTGGTGGCGGCATAGATAATCTTAACGTTGGTGGTAACGTAAAAGGTGGCATAGCAAAAGGACCAACTCCTGAAGAAATAAAAGCCGCAAAAGATAAAGCCGAAGCAATTAAAAAAGAAAATGAAGATGCAATGAGACTTGTTGCTTCATTAAACGATAAAGTTGTTGAGGCTAAGAAAAAATTTACCGAAAAAATGGCTGATATTGAAAAGTCATACAACGAAAAAGTTTCTTCATTACGAGCAGAAGCCGCAAAGAAAATTGCTAAGTTAGAACAAGATACTGCGGAAAAACGTTTGAAGATAACTAAAGATACACAAGCCAAGATTGCTGACGCGCAAAAAAAGTTTAATGATACTATGGCAAGCCTTAATAAAAAGAAGGCTGACGATTTAGCAAAAGCCGCATTAGACAATACAAATAAAATTGCTGAGATTACAAAGGCAGGGCAAGAAAAACTTGAATCTATTGTTAAACAATCTGTAGATAGATTGCGTAACGCTTTCCAACAAGGTACTTCATTTAACGTTGGCGATATATTCAAGAATCTTGCTGAGACAGGTAAGCAGTCTGCTGACGGATTACTTGAAGCATTAAAGAGCCGTTTGGCTGGCGCAAAGAAACTTGCTGAAAATGCTTCTTACTTAGCAAGTCAAGGATTCTCGCAAACTTTCATAGAGCAGGTTGTAGCACAAGGTCCAGAAGTAGGAAATCAACTTGCTGAATCTTTGAAAAACGCTACGCCTGAAACTGTTAAAGAGTTACAAAGTACTTATCTTGAAATGGAAAGTACAACAAATAACGGATTAAATGCGCTCGCTAGTGCTATGAGTACTGGTGCAACTTTAGCCACAGATGAATTACGCCAAGCATATCTTGAAGCACAGCAAGATACTGCTGAAGCGTTAAAAGCACAAATAAAGAATTATTCTGAAGCGCAAGCCGAAATTATGAACAACTTTAATACGGCTATGGCTGAGGCAGAAAAAGAACGTGACGAATCTATTGCTAGTTTGCAAAAAGATTTGGCTGAGGCTCTTGCTGAAATTGACAAAGATTACAAAGATTCATTAAAGCAAATTAATGATGATTTGGCTGAAGGTTTGGCGCAAGCATATAAAGATATGCAGGAAGCGCAAGATGAGGCACGTAAAGCACTTGCCGAAACTTTAGCGGATATTGAAAAAGAATTTAATGAAAAATTAACCAATATCCAAAATTATGTTAAAGCGACTATTGACGCAATTAACGCACTAAAAGCGGCAATGGCTTCTGTAAGTTCTGTAAGTAGTCCAACAACGCCAGTAACGCCAACACCTAAAGCACCTGTTATTCCAATACCTAATTACAACCCTTATCAAAATAACGATAAAGATTATGACGCCCATTTACGTGCTAGGGCTAATGTTGTAGTTAATGCGCCAGTTACAAATTACGATACAACATCTCCGCAAGATATTGGAGACACTATTGTTCGTATTTCTAAATTTGGATTGTCGGTGATTTAATGCCTGTAGTTACTAACAGTTATCAATTTTCTTTTGGCGGACAATCTTTTGGTGGTACAAGTTCGCCATATCAAATTCAATCCGTAGATGGGCTTGAAGGCGTACCACCATTACGCGTACAAGACGATAATCGTGGTTATGCTGACGGCTCATTTACAGGACAAGATTTTTATAGCGGCAGAACTATTACTGTAAATATGTTGGTTTTGGCTAATGGCGCAACAAGCGCGCAAACAAATCTAAATACGTTACAAAACACATTAAAGCCACAACAATCGGGTACAACTCCTTTGTATTTTATTGTGCCACCTTCTACCGAACAATTTATTAATGCGCGTGTTCGTGCTTTCCGCACTACTATTGACCCTGATTACACATACGGATATATCCGCGTTCAGATTGAATTTTTTTGCCCCAATCCATTTTATTTTGACAGTACGTTACAAACTGCTTCATTAGTAGTATCAAATCCGTTAGGTAGAACTTACAACCGTACGTATAACTTGACTTATGGTGGCGGTTCTTTGGCTACTACAACAGCCGTAACAAATAGCGGTAGAACAACCGCCTATCCAACTATTACCCTTAATGGACCAATTACAAACCCTATTCTTGGAAACGTTACACAAGGCAACTACTTATCTTTTACAGGTACGTATTCAAATACCGATAGTCTTGTAGTTGATTTGTATAATAAGTTGGTAACATTGAACGGCGTAACGGCTAGAAATTTATTGACTTCAGGCAGTTGGTTTTCAGCACCTGTCGGTACTTCTCAGTTTTATATGACAGGTACAGGCACTCTTGCTGGAACTACAACCGCAACTGTTAGTTGGTATAACACTTATGTATAAGGAGAAACTATGGCAGTAAGAACACCGCCGTCTTGGTTACAAAACGGCTCGCACCCTGCTGAAAATGACCGCTTAACAATGCAGGCTCTACTTTACACAACTGGCGTAGTTGGTTTATCAACCATTCCAACAAACTTACAAGTCACACAAAATTCGCCTACAGGTATGTCTGTTATTGTAAAACAAGGTTGGGCGGCAATCGTAGGTACTACTACGACCAATATGGGAACTTATGTTGCCTATAATGACGCAGATACAGTAGCAACAATTACTACCGCAAACCCTTCTAACCCAAGAATTGACCGAATTTGCATAACTGTTTCAGACGCTTACTATTCAGGCGCATTAAACCAAGTAGCAATTAACGTAGTTGCTGGAACTCCTGCGGTATCTCCTGTCGCACCTGCTACGCCAGCAAACTCAATTTCTTTGGCTACTGTCGCTGTTGCGGCAGGTGCTACACAAATTCTTACCGCTAACATTACAGATACACGAGTAGAAGCAACTACTTTGCTTCCTGCTGGTGATATTACAGCCGTTACAGCAGGTACAGGATTAACAGGTGGCGGAACTAGCGGTGCGGTCACACTTTCTATAGATTCAACTGCTACTATTACTGCCGCTGGTTTTACACAAACTGGCACAGGAAGTTTAGGTTCGCTTACAGATATTTTAGAGATTGATTTAGCAGGAGGTTGGTCATAATATGGCAGCAACATTAAAGCCGTTATTTAGGGGTGCGGCAACAACAACAACTACAACTGTTCTTTATACAGTTCCAGCCTCAACTACAACCGCAGTAACAAACATTGTTATTACTAATACTGCGGCTTCAGCAGGAACATTTACTTTGGCTATGGGTCCAGCGGCAGGTCAAATTGCTATGGCAACAACAGTAGCAATTGCGGCTAACTCCATCGTTACTTTAGATATTAAACAAACGCTTACCGCTACTCAAACAATTACAGGCGGTGCTTCAGCCACAACAATTAACTTCCATATTAGTGGAGTGGAGATTGTTTAATGGCTGTCAATACATTTCCAACTGTTAGCACAGGTCGCACAACAGTTCCTACACAGCAATCTAAATACAATTCTTCGCAGACAGTTACGTTGCCAGCAGGAATAGACCAAGTATTTTATATTGCTTGCGGTGGTGGTGGCGGTGGTGGCGGTGGTGGCGGTTCTGCCAACTTTGCATACAACGGCTCTGGCGGTGCTGGTGGCGGTGCTGGTTTTATGGTTATGGGTATGTTTGCTGGCGCTTCATTAACTGGAAAAGTCAGTTTAACTATTGGTGCTGGCGGAAATGCTGGTTCAAGTGGTACTACTGGCGGTAGTGGTGGAACAACTTACATAAATGGTTTTAGCGTTATTGCTGTTGGTGGTGGCGGTGGAGTAGGAACTACTTCAACAAATCAATGTCAAGGCGGTAGCGGTGGTTCAGGTGGTGGTAGTGGTGACGGCGGTAATGGCGGAACTCTAGGTAGTAATGGGACTGGAACTAGACCCGGTGGCGGTCAAGGAACAGGAACAAGTTTTACATTTGCGCCTTCAGGTGGTGGTGGTGGCGGTGGTAGCGGTAATCAATCAGCAACCCCAAGCGCAGGTGGAACTGGTGGCGCGGCTAGTAATGTAAGCGGAACTGTTGGCGCCAATGGTGGCGCAGGCGGTTACAACACAGTTACACAAGGCACTAATGGTTCTGCGGCTTCTGCTAATAGTGGTGGCGGTGGCGGTGGCGGTGGCGGTGCTTCAGCAAACGTAAATGGTTCTCCGTCAAGCGGTGGTGCTGGCGGTTCAGGTTTCGTATTTCTTTACTGGTGAGGTAAATAAAAAATGGGTGTTAGTCAAGTTCCAGCGTCATCTGCTTCTGTTGCGCCAACTTTAAGAACAACAGTTACAAGCAGTAATGCTTCTTATGCTTTATCAACTACCGCAAATTGGTTTGTTGTAGTTGGCGGTGGCGGTGGCGGTGCTGGCGGTGCGGCGGCAGGTGCGCTAGGCGGTGGCGGTGGAGGCGGTGGTGGTGCTGGTGGAACAGCATTTGGTTTATTTGCAAATAACACCGCGACAGTTAATATCACAATCGGCGCGGCTGGAAACGCAGGTGCGGCTGGTGGTGTAGGTGGCGCTGGTGGCGCAAGTTCTATTGCTTTTGCTTACGGAACTGTTACTGCTAATGGTGGTGCCGCAGGTTTAGCACCTTCAACCGCTACTGGTGGCGCTGGTGGCTCAGGCGCAACTGGCGGTTCAGGTGCTTCAGGCGGTGGGGGCGGTGGCGGTGGCGCAGGAGCAGGTGCGGCTGGTGGAGCAGGTGGTAACGGCGGTTCAAATGGTTCTGCTGGAACTTTAGGTGCTTCAGGCGCAGGTTCAGGTGGAACTGGCGGTGCGGCAGGTGCGGCTGGAACTGCGGCACAATTCAATAATGGTGGCGGTGCTGGTGGAGGCGGTGGAGCAGGTTCGGGTGCTGGAACTGCTGGTGCGGCTGGAACAACAGGAACAGGATTTACTGGAAATGCTGGTGCTGGCGGTGCTGGAGGAATACCAAATGGCGCTGGTAATGCTGGACAAACAGGAACTGGTTATGGAAACGGAGGTGGCGGTGGTGGTGGAGGCGGTTCAACCACAGGAACAGCAAGCGTTGGTGGCGCTGGTAGAGCAGGAGCAGTCCTTATCTACTGGTAAATCTTTTGCTGAATCTTTACCTCATACTATGTATGCCGTTATTGAAAATGGCGTAGTAATTGGAATGGATTGGCAAAAAACAGATATAGAAAATGTAGAATATGTTTTAATGACCGAACTTAATTCACCTGCGTGGATTGGCGGTAAATATGAAAACGGAAAATTTTTTGAACCATAGAAAGGATAAAAAATGGGAAACTTTGCTGTTATTGAAAATGATGTTGTAGAAAATATCATTGTTGCAGATAACGAAGAAATTGCGGTATCGGTAACTGGAAAAGTTTGCGTTGAATATTTTGAAGATAACCCTGCGCATATTGGTTTGAAGTTCGATTCAAAGAAAAAAGTATTTGAACAACCTGCTATTATTGAAACGGAACCAATAAATAACGTTGAATAACATTTGTTACAAGGAAGGCACAAATGTCTAAAATTATTAAATTCAGTAATGCGGCAGATTTTTACGAATATCCGCCACAGCCTGCTTCGCAGTTAATTCCAGATTGGTACAAAAACACCTTTTCTTATTTAGGAGAAAAAGGTGAAGTTTTTCCCGGTGGGCAAGTTGGCGCAACTATAAAAAAATGTATGCCTGTATTTGACGCACTTACCGCAGGATACATAATTTATTCGCAATCTGACGTATATGTTTCACAAGATAATGGCAAGCCTTATTATTTATGGGCGCGCGGCAACGCACTTGATTTTCATACTGTTATACAAGCAGTAAATCACCCTAACGTTTTACGCGATAGAGATTTTCCTAAATGGCGTAACGATTGGATTGTAAAAACACCTAAAGGTTATTCTTGTTTGTTTTTGAATCCGTTACACAGAGATATTCCTTTTACAATTATGGAAGGAATTGTTGATACTGATGATTATTCTTTACCAGTAGGCTTGCCGTTTGTTTTGAAAGACCCTAAGTTTGAAGGCACTATTCCTGCTGGTACTCCAATAGCACAAGTAATTCCATTCAAGCGCGAAAGTTACAAAATGGAAATAGAAGCGTTTGACAAAACAGAATACGATAAAGTTCATAATAAACTAAGAGCAGTATTCTATAACGGATACAAAAAAATGTATTGGAACAAGAAAGAATATAAATAATGGCTACTACATATCGTTATTTGTTTGCTGACCTTTTAACAAATAACATTATTGCAGAATTGCCATTAACAGACGTTTCTTTTACTCAACAATTAAATCAAGCAGGAACGTTTCAAGGTTCTATTTTGCTTTCAGGCATTAATACAGATGCATATAACGCTATTAACGGAACAATTCCTGGCAAGACAGGTATTTATGTAGATAGAAATGGAACGCTAATTTGGGGCGGTGTTATTTGGGGCAGACCATATTCGAGCGATTCTCAAAAATTAACTATCAACGCGCGCGAATTTGAAAGTTATTTTGAACGCCGTTTGATTAACACAACAACTTCTTTTACTAATCAAGACCAATTAGGTATAGCACAAAACTTGATTACTCTTGCACAATCCGCGCCTTATGGAAATATTGGCGTACAAGTAGGTACAGAAACATCAGGCGTATTGCTTTCAAGAACTTATTATGGTTATGAAAAGAAACAGGTTTATCAAGCAATACAAGATTTAGCACGTCAGTTAGACGGCTTTGATTTCAATATCCAAGTTGCGTATAACGGCTCAGGTAATCCGTCAAAAACATTACGTTTAGGTTATCCGCGACTTGGTACGCCATACAGTTCTTCAAATCCAAGCGCGCCTGTATTTGAGTTACCTGCAAGCAATATTGTTAATTATGATTTATCTGAAGACGGAAGCATTACAGCCAATACTGTTTATACATTAGGCGCAGGTAGCAACGAAGGTAAGTTGATTCAAAGCGCAAGTGATTCAACCAAGTTTGCTGACGGTTGGCCGTTACTAGAAACCGCTATAAATTATTCTGAAATTACAGATTCAACTTATTTAGCACAATTAGCGTCAGGTCAAGTACAAGCAATTAGTAACCCTGTAACGATTTACAAAGTAATTGTTCCTGCGTATGAACAACCTGAATTTGGAACGTACGCTATTGGAGATGACGCGCGCTTACGTATAACAGACGCAAGATACCCAACTACGCTTGATACTGTTTTACGTATTGTAGGAATCACAGTTGAGCCCGGTGAAGATGGACCAGAACGTGTAACATTAACTTTAACTAATACGTCAAACTGAGGTTAATATGGCATATATCAATCAACCAGCCGACCTGCGCTCCATTTTTGCAGACATAAATACACGTATTCAAAAGTTAGAAACCGCTACACGTTTCACGTTTCCTGCTGTAACATCTGACCCTACTAATTACAGAATTGGTGACGCTTGGCTTAACACTACAACTAATCAAGCCAAGATAGTTGATTCAGCTGGAACTATAAGGATATTGAACTGGACTTGATATGAGCGTCAATGAGTGGGTCGGTGTTTGTGTAGGTATCACTACGCTTATGGGCAGTTTGGCTGTTGGCGTTCGCCATTTAGTCAAGCATTATTTAAGTGAGTTGAAACCTAATGGGGGCGGTTCAATAAAAGATAAAGTCAAAGATATTGACGATAAAGTTTGTAAATTAGAAACGCGCATAGATGAAATTTATCGCATACTTTTGGAGAAGGCATAATGAGCGTAGTAAATATTGCTAGACAAGAAATTGGTTTTCAAGAAGGCACAAATAACGATACAAAATTTGGTAAATGGTACGGATTAAACAACCAGCCTTGGTGCGCTATGTTTGTTTCTTGGTGCTTTGTACAGGCTGAATTAGGCGCGAAGATTGCCGCCTCAACTAAAAAAGGTTTTGCTAGTTGTGACGCTGGCTTGAAATGGTTTGCTAAGAAAAACAAGTTAGTACCAATAGGACAGGCTCAGGCTGGCGACATAGCATTTTTTCAATTCGATAATGACGCTGAACCTGACCACGTTGGAATTGTCGTTAAGAACAACGGCAAATATCTATGGTGTATTGAAGGAAATACATCAGCAGATAAAAAAGGCTCACAGGCAAATGGAGACGGC
>Ga0315909_10008654_pt1 | contig 11120 bp, 9 predicted proteins | sample LakEriMetagenome_11_FD_203527 | JGI IMG/M metagenome (GOLD analysis project Ga0315909, IMG submission 203527) | Freshwater fungal communities from buoy surface, Lake Erie, Ohio, United States - Buoy 2 MA125 | ecosystem: Environmental > Aquatic > Freshwater > Lake | place: USA: Lake Erie, Ohio...
GTTTTCGGGGCCGCCCCGCGCGCGCCCCGGCCTCGCGCTGGGCCTGGTGATCGCCTGTGCAGCCGGCATGATCGGATTGCTCGAACCCGTGATCCGGTCTGCCCAGGAACCCGCACAACAGGCCTCAGCAGCTGCGCCGGCCTCAGCCGCGGGCGATTGGGAACCCTGGTCCGAAGCGCGCGTCGCCGCAGCGCTGGCGGCCGGAAAGCCGGTGTTTGTCGACTTCACTGCCGCCTGGTGCGTCACCTGTCAGGCCAACAAACGCATGGTGCTCGATCGCACTGCAGTGACCCGTGCCTTCGAGCAAGGCGGATTCGTGAGACTGCGTGCCGACTGGACCCGTCGTGATGCACGGATCGCCGCGGAATTGGCGCGTCACGGACGCAACGGGGTGCCGCTGTACCTCGTGATGCGCCCTGGTCAGGACGCAGCCCGTGTGCTGCCCGAAGTGCTCACGGTTGCAGGGGTGCTCGATGCCCTGACCTCCGGAACGCAATAAGCGGTCGCCTCGTTACAATCTGCGCCTGAGCACTTTGCGCCGCCCAGCCGTTCGGCCAGGCGACCAACCATCCGGGGAGTCTGTTCGCCATGCCAGTGATTGCGGTCATGAATCCGAAGGGCGGGGTCGGTAAATCGACACTCGCCACCCACATTGCGGGACTGTATGCGTCGCAGGGCCATGAGGTCATGCTGGGCGATGTCGACCGCCAGCAGTCCTCGAAGGCCTGGCTGGGGCTGCGTCCGCAGAGCGTGGCGCCGATTCGCACCTGGGATCTCAGCTTAGGCCTGGCCCGCCCGCCGCGGGGCGTCACCCATGTGGTGCTCGATACGCCTGCCCAAATCCCTGATCGCAAGCTGTCAGAAGTCTTGCGGGTGGTCGACAAGGTCCTGGTGCCCTTGCAGCCCTCGATCTTCGACATTCTGGCGACACGGGAATTTCTCGATGCGCTGCGGGCGCAGTTGCCGCGCGCAGGGCAGTTCGAGTCACGCGTGGCGGTCGTCGGCATGCGGGTCGATGCGCGTACTCGCGCAGCCGAGCAACTGCGTCTGTTCGTTGACCAGCTGGGCGTACCGGTCGCGGGCTACCTGCGCGACACGCAAAACTATGTGCAGCTGTGCGCCCATGGCCTCACGCTGTTTGATCTGCCCGAACATCGGTTCGAGCAGGACCGTGCCACCTGGGCCGGGCTCATCACCTGGTTGCAATCCTGAGCGCCCTCACACAGACCATATCGCAGACCATATCGCAGGCCAGGTTGCCGCGTGCCCCGTCTGCGGGCGCGCGGGTCAGCGTGCGAGGGGTCGAAGATCGCTTCGAGCACCTGCTGGTGCGCCGAGGCATCACCCATCCTATTGAAACCGGTCACGACCGCGGCGCCATGGTCACGGTCTGGCGCCGCCGTGGTGTGGGTTACTGCGCCACGGCGGATCTGAGCGCGGCGAGCCTGCAGCAGGCTGCCGATATTGCAGACCAATGGGCGGCACTGGCCGAGCGGTGTGGGGTGTTCGACGGCCTTGATTTGCATGCCCTGCTCGAGACCGAACCGGTAGCGCGCCACCACGCCGGGGAGCCGGCCACTGAGCCGCTGCCGTCGCGCGCCGCATTGCTGGATGTGCTTCGAAGCGAATCTGCGTCAATGCAGCGGGATGCGCGCATCGTGTCCTGGTCCGCGCGGCTCAATCTGACCCATCGTACTCAGCAGCTCTGGATTGATGGTCAGTTGCGTACCGCCCATGCCGTGCAATTCGTTGAACCCAATCTGGAGGCCACTGCAGCGCACGCAGGCGCGGCGCAGACCCGCACCCTGGGCGGCCAGTACAACGGATTCTGTCAGCAGGGCGGCTTTGAGGTGATTCGTGCGAGCGGTCTGATCGGCGGCGGTGCGCGGATTGCCAATGAGGCGCTCCAGCTGCTGGCTGCACCCGAATGCCCCAGCGGTCCGATGGACCTGCTGCTCGCACCCGACCAGATGATGCTGCAGATTCACGAGTCGATCGGGCATCCGCTGGAGCTCGATCGCATCCTGGGCGATGAGCGCAATTTCGCCGGTACGAGTTTTGTGACACTCGACATGTTTGGCCGCTATGCCTATGGCTCGCCCCTGCTCAATGTGAGTTTCGACCCGGGCGTGCCTCGCGAACTGGCGGGCTATCCGGCGGATGACGATGGTGAGGTGGCGAGCAAGGTCTGGCTCATCCGCGATGGGATCCTGCACAGCCCGCTGGGCGGCGGGCTGTCTCGAGCACGCGCGGCGCAGCGGGGCGTGAGCCTGGAGGGCACAGCGAATTCGCGTGCGATCGGCTGGCATCGTGCGCCCATCGATCGCATGGCCAATCTCAATGTGGAGCCGGGCGATGCCTCACTTGACCAGATGGTCGCCTCGGTCGAGCGTGGCGTCATGATGCGCACCAATGTCTCGTGGTCAATTGACGATGCGCGCAACAAGTTCCAGTTCGGCTGCGAATGGGGTCAACTCATTGAAGACGGGCGCCTGACCACTGTGGTGCGCAACCCGGGCTACCGCGGCGTCTCGGCCACGTTCTGGCGCAGCCTCAGTGCGGTGGGCAATCGCGCCACGGTCGAGGTGCTGGGCACCCCGTTCTGCGGCAAGGGCGAACCAGGTCAGGTCATCCGTGTGGGGCATGCCTCACCGGCCTGTCTTTTTCGGCAGGTCGATGTGTTCGGAGGGCAGGGCTAAGCATGCGTGCGCTGTTCGATGCTCTGGCCGAGGCCCTGACCGCGCAGACCCGCCCCGGCGAATTTGCCTGCGCATCGCTGGAAGCGGAGGCCTCCGACTTCGTGCGGCTCAACGGCGCGCGCATTCGCCAGGCAGGACGCGTTGACCGCGCCGTCGCGCGCATTCGGCTGATTGAGGGTGATCGTCAGGCCGTCCATCATCTGACCTTGCCCGGCTTGCATGCCGATGTCGACGGCCTGCGCCCGCTGCTGACCGACGCGATGGACGCATTGCGGGCATCGCTGCGCGACAGTGCGCCCGACCCGCTTCTCGATGTGAACCGTGAACCGGTCACGCTCAGCGACAGCGACGGAAACGAGGGCGAGAGCCCCTCGATCCGCACCCATGCGTCGCGGCATGCAAGCGCTGCACAAGAGTCGGGCGCCGCATTCGATCGCGCCTTGTTTCTCGATACCGTGGCCAGCGCCGCCGGCGATGCCGATCTGGTGGGGTTTTGTGCCGCCGGTCCAATGGCTCGGGGCTTTTGCAGCAGCACGGGAGCCCGGCTCTGGTACCTGCGCCACAGCGTGGCCTTTGACTGGTCGGTGCACCTGCCCTCGGATCCGGGCAGTGGCGATCGCAAGGCCGTGAAATCCGGATGGTCGGGCGAGCGCTTCGATCCGCAAGCCGTACGCGAGGCCATTGCGCAGACCCGGCGTGATGCCCAGGTCATGGCACGTCCCGTGCGCCGTCTTGCGCCAGGCGATTATCGTGCGCTGCTGTCACCGCGTGCCGTGGCCGATCTCTTGTCGATGCTGGGTTGGGGCGGGTTTTCCGCCCGCGCGCATCACGGCGGTCAGTCCCCGCTGGCACGTCTGCGCAGTGGCGAGGCGCGCTTCTCCGCCATGCTGAACCTGGCTGAAGACCTGGGGGCCGGCTTTGCACCGCGCTTTCAGTCCGACGGCTACGCCCGCCCCGAGCGCGTGCCGCTGATCGAGCAGGGCCGATTCGCCGATTGGCTGGTCAGCCCGACCACGGCACGCGAATATGGCCTGACCAGCAATGCCGCAGGCGCGTATGAATCGCCCGATGCGCTGGTGATGTCCGCTGGCAGCTTGTCTGATGCACAGGCCTTGCAGGCCCTGGGAACAGGCATTTCGCTGGCCAACCTCTGGTATCTCAATTTTTCCGATCGCCAGGCATGTCGTCTGACCGGGATGACGCGGTTTGCCTGTCTGTGGGTCGAAGACGGTGAGCCGGTGGGGCCGATTGAAGCCATGCGGTTCGATGACAGCCTCTTCGAGATGCTGGGTGATCGGCTCGAGGCTCTGGGCGACACTGTGGCTCGCATGCCGGCCACCGATACCTACGATGGTCGGGCCACCGGTGGTGTGGCTGCACCCGGCGCACTGATCAGCGCCGTACGCTTCGCCCTGTGAGCTAGAATCTCCCGAGGGAGACCGGATTCCGTGCGCAGACACGGAAACGGCAACAATGACAAGCCCGGTTGCGCCCTGCAACCGACACAAGGGAGACGCTCATGAAATTCATGTCGTTCAATCTCATGCCGTACCGGTTCCTGCCGATGGATTTTCCACAGCAGCACCGTTCGGTCTGGGTCGACATTCCGGGTGAACTGTTCGATCCGGAAAAGGGCAACCAGCTCTACAACGAGTACATGGACCAGCTGGAATATGCCGCGACCGTGGGCTTCGATGGCATCTGCGTCAACGAGCATCATGCCAATGGCTACGGCATCATGCCGTCGCCGAACATCATTGCCGCCAGCCTCGCGCGTCGCACCAAAGACGTGGCGATCGTGGTGCTGGGCAATTCGGTGGCGCTGTACAACCCGCCGGTGCGGGTGGCCGAAGAATTCGCCATGCTTGATTGCATTTCTGGTGGCCGCCTGGTGGCAGGCTTTCCGGTGGGCACCAGCATGGACACCAACTATGCCTACGGTGAAGTGCCCACCACGCTGCGCGACAAGTACTACGAAGGCGTGCGGCTGATCATGGAGGCCTGGAAGCGCAATGATGTGTTTGCCTTCAATGGCGAGTACACACAAATGCGCTATGTGAACTGCTGGCCCAAGCCCGTGCAGCGCCCGCATCCCCCGGTGTGGATTCCCGGCGGCGGTTCGGTTGAAACCTGGGATTACTGCGCCGACAACAACTTTCTGTACAGCTATCTGTCCTTCTCGGGCTACAAGCGCGCCAAGGTCTTCATGGACGGCTTCTGGGAGACGCTGGAGCGCAAGGGCTTGCCGCGCAATCCGTATCAGTCAGGCTTCGTGCAGTTCGTGGCCGTGGGTGACTCCGATGACGAATGCGCCGAGAAATTCGGCCCGCATGCCGAGTGGTTCTTCAACAAGACGCAGCATGTGTATGGCGGCTTTGCTGAGGCGCCTGGCTATCGCACGCTCACCACGATCAAGATGGGCATGGAAAGTCAGCAAAAGGGCCCGCGCATCATCGACACCACCTGGAAGGAAATGATTGATCGCGGCACGGTCATTGCCGGCACGCCCAAGCGCGTGATCGAACAGATCGAAGATCTCGCCCGTTCGCTGAACACGGGGCATCTGGGCATCCTCGGTCAGTTCGGTGACATGCCGCATGACCGCACCATGGTCAACCTCAAGCGCATCGGCACCGAAGTCGTGCCCAAGCTGCGTCATCTGTGGGACGACAAGTGGGAAGACCACTGGTGGCCCAAGCCCATGAAGTCGCCGCGTCTGCCGCACGCCATCCCGAGTTTCGCGGGAGCGCAGGCATGAGTCAGACCCTGACGCTGGCTGGCAACGGTCTGAACGTTGAATACGAGCGGCTGGGCAGTGGCCCGGTTCTGGTCTATCTGCACGGTGCCTTCGGACTGCAATGGTCGATGCCGCTGGTGCAGGCACTGGCCAGGCACCATACGGTCGTCGCACCGCACATGCCGGGCTATGGTCGCAGCGAAGGACTGGAGCGCATCGGATCGTTTTATGACCTCTCGGTGTGGCTCGATGAAGTGCTTGATGCACTCAAGCTCGATCATGTGGTCATCGCGGGTCACGACTTTGGCGGTGCGGCGGCGGCGGAATACGCGGCGCTCTACCGGCGGCGCATTGAGCGGGTGGTGCTGCTTGCACCCTATGGGCTGTGGCCGCAACAGGGTGAACCCCTGACCGATATTTTCGCGCTGACACCGGGTGCACTGACCCGTGTGCTCTATGCCGACCCCACCGGCCCGCACGCGAATGACTTCAACGTCCAGTATCCGGACAAGGCTCAGCAGGACGAAGCGATTCTGGCGCGCCGACAAGCCCTGATCGCAGCGGCCAAGCTCATGTGGCCCATTCCCGATAAAGGTCTGCGCAAGCGGCTGTATCGCCTGACAGCGCCCACGCTGCTGGTCGGTGCCCGCCAGGACGGCATCCTGCCCGAGTCGTACATGAAGGACTTCGCAGCCGCGATCCCGGGATCGCAGCTGGTCATGGTGCAAGGCGGGCATATGTTGCCTCAGGAAGCCACGGCCGAAGTTGCTCGCGAGATGTCCGGATTTCTGCAGCACGCCACCGCCTGATCCCGCACACAGAGGAGCGCACAAGCGATGTCACACAAACCGATGAATGCCGGCCGACGCCAGGCGACGCGCGCGCTGGCTGCAACCACCGCAGTGCTGTCTGCACCGGCTATCGTGCAGGCTCAGAACCGATGGAAGCCTGAGCGCCCAATCTCAATCTATAACCCGTTTGCCGCGGGTGGCGCCACTGATCTGCACATGCGGATGCTGGCCGATCGGGTCGGCAAGACGCTCGGTCAACCGGTGCTGGTTGAAGTCAAGCCCGGTGCGGCCGGGACCCTCGCGCCCGCTGCGCTGGTCAGTGCCAAGCCGGATGGGCATACGGTGGCCTGCATGAGCATCAACAGCCTGCGTTACCCGCACTACCAGCAGGTGGCGTGGAACCCGCTGCGCGACTTCACCTACATCACCGGTCTGTCCGGCTACACGATCGGTGTGGTGGTGCGCACCGACTCACCTTTCAAAACCATCGAGGATCTGATCGCGGCGGGCAAGAAAGAGCCTGAAAAATACACCTACGGCACGAGCGGCATCGGCGGCACGGGGCAGTTGCTGATGATCGAAGTCGATCAGGCCACCGGGGCCAAGTTCACCCACGTGCCTTACAAGGGCGGTGCCGAATGGATGCAGGCGTTGTTGTCGGGACAGGTGCACTTTCTGGCCGACGCGGCGCAGTGGTCACCGCATGTGGATGCCGGACAGTGCCGCATTCTGGCCATGGCGACCGAGCAGCGCGTTCCCAAGTACGCCAGTGTGCCCACGCTGCGTGAGCGCGGCTTCAACACTGTGGCCCATAGCCCCTATGGCCTGGTGGGCCCCAAGGACATGCCGCCCGGCATCGTGCAGACCCTGCATGAGGCGTTCACCGAGGCCAACAACGATCCGGCCACAGTCCAATTTCTGGACCGCTACATTCAGGTGCCCTGGAAGTCCAACCCGGCTGAGTTTCGCGCTTTCGCCGAAAAGTATTACGTCGACGTCAAGCCCCTGCTGGTGCGCGCCGGTCTGGCCAAGTAGAACGCTCGCAACGCCCTGGCCGCGCGAGGCCAGGGTGCCTCGGCTTCGCCCAGTTACCCGATCTGTTCTTCGCCCACTTCTGCTCAGCCTCGTGTGCAGCGCACGCGGGAACAACATTCATGTTGATTGCAGGTGCCGAACGAACCAGTCGCGGGCGGCTGAGCTGGATGCATCGAAGAGGCTGTTGTACGGGTCGTAGTGCCGACCGTTCAGGGTCACCAGTTGCTTGGGCTGATCGGCCTGCTCGAAGGCCTCGAGCTGCCAGGCCACCGGGGTTTGCACGTCCTGGTCTGCCACGATCATGAGCAGCGGCGTGGGAGCGATGCGCGCCACGAACGCGATCGGCTCATAGGTGCGCAGCAGCTCCAGGCTGCGCAGCGTCAGGGCATTGGGATAGACACCCGTCGTGTCGGACAGGCGCGCCCATTCTTCGGTCTCTGACCCTGGCAGCGCCGCTTTGGTGAGCGTTGCAGGCTCACCGCGTGCCCGCGCATCGCGGTCAGCTGCAAGGCGCTGCATGAAGCGCTCGCGCTTGTCGGCCGGCACCCAGCTCTCGAAGGTCCGTTCGCCTGAAACCAGCGGCACCTGCGAGACCACGCAGCGCACCCGACGGTCCAGTGCGGCCACAGTGAGTGCGTGTCCGCCCGAATAGCTGGTGCCCCACAGCCCGATGCGCTGCGGGTCGATGCCTTGCAGGGTGCGCAGGTAGGAGATGGCTGCACGCATGTCCTCGACCTGCATCCACGGATGGGTCTCGAAGCGCGGCCAGCCGCCGCTCTTGCCCCAGTTGCGATGCTCATAGGCCAGACACGCGAAGCCGGCTGCGGCAAAGGCACGCGCGTACCGGTCGAGGTCCATATCGATGACTGCGGAAAAGCCATGACTCAGCACAATGGCAGGCAAGGTCTCGGTTTCGCGGCCTGCGGGCCGATAGACCCAGCCGAAGAGCTTCACGCCCTCGCCATCGAAGTAGACATCCCGGCGGTCGATGGTCATGGTGCGGTCCAGATTGCTCACAGATAGGCAGCCGACAGCTGATTGATCACATCGGCTTGCTTGAGCTCATCGGCCGTGCCCTGCATCACCACCTTGCCATGGCGCAGTACATAGCCGTGATGCGCCACCTTCAGCGCCATCGAGGCCATCTGCTCGGCAATCACGACCGTGGTCTTGCGGGCCTGCGAATACTCGGTGATGAAGTCAAAGATCTGCTGCACGATGATCGGCGCCAGTCCGAGCGAGGGCTCATCGAGCAGCATGTAGCGCGGCTCGCGAATGGTGACACTCGACAGAATCAGCATCTGCTGCTGCCCGCCCGAGAGCATCCCGGACTTGCCCAGGCGCCGCTCCTTGAGGATCGGAAAGGATGTATAGACCTGCTCCACCGCCTGTGCAAAGGGCGTGCGTCGCGGCCCGAAGCTCCAGGCGAGCGAGAGGTTTTCCTCCACCGTGAGCCCGCGAAAGAGCCTGCGTCCTTCCATGGCCAGCGACAGCCCCTGGCCGGCGCGCACATGGGTGGGCATGCGGGTGAGGTCCTGGCCGTCAACCTTGACCGTCCCGCCCGTGATGGGTGCCAGGCCTGCCACAGACTTCAGCAGAGAAGATTTGCCGGCACCGTTTGCACCCAGCACTGCCGTGATTTCACCTGGCCGTGCGACCAGGTCAATGCCGTGCAGAGCCTGGATGTTGCCGTAGGCCACGTCGATATGGCTGAGTTCAAGCATGTGCGCCGTCCTGCTGAATGCCGAGATAAGCTTCGATCACCGCCGGGTCGCGGCGCATGCCCTGCATGTCGCCCCGATAGATGACGCGCCCGCTGTCCAGCACCACGACGTCATCAACAATGTCATGAACAAAGTCCATGTGGTGCTCGATCAGCAGCACGGGCTTGTGTTGCGCCTTGATGTAGCGAATCACGCTGGCCAGTTGCCCGAGTTCGCCTTCCGAAAGTCCCGCGGCAGGCTCATCGAGCATCAGGACGGCCGGTTCAGCCATGACCGCACGGGCGACTTCGGTCAGCCGTCGGTAGCCATAGGGCAGGGACTCGAGCAGCTGATCGGCGACCGCAGTCAGCCCCGCTACCTCCATCACTTCAGCGGCGCGTGCCAGCATGGCCTGCTCTTCTTTGAGCACGCCGGGCAGCCTGAGGGCGCTGGCGAGCATCGAGCTCTGGTAGCGCAAGTGCGCCCCAAGCAGTACGTTTTCGCGCACCGTGAAGGACGGTACGAGTCGCGGGTCCTGGAAGGTGCGCACCACGCCCAGACCGGCGATTTCGTGATTCGGTTTGCCGCCGATGTCACGGCCCTCAAAAAGGACCTGGCCATTGCTGGGCGTGTAGATGCCGCTGGCCACATTGACTAGCGTGCTCTTGCCCGATCCATTGGGGCCAATCAGAGCCGTGATGCGACCAGGCCGCAACGCGAGCGAGACCGAGTCGAGTGCAACCAGACCGGCAAACCGACGCCCCAGATCGCGCACTTCGAAGACCGGTGTGGCCGCGTCGCTGCTGCCGGCAGCGCCCGATGTTTCGGTCTTGCTCGCGTGCCCAGCTGCCACGGCGCCCAGGCCGCCCGGCATTGCCAGGCCTTGCAGCGCGCGCGGTGCAATAAACCGGGCCGGTTCGGCGATGGCTCCTGCGATGCCCTTGCGAAACAACAGGAACATGACCATCAGGATCAGCCCGTAGACCATGAACTGATAGGCCGCAAAAGCCTGCAGCTTCTCCGGCAGATAGGTGAACATCACCGCACCCAGGATCGGTCCGATGATGGTGCCGATGCCGCCCACCACGGCCATGACCAGGACTTCGACCGAGCGCATGATGTTGAAGCTGTCGGGCCCCAGATACCCGACCAGATGCGCATAGAACGCGCCCGCCAGACCGGCCAGGGCGGCACTGATGGCATAGGCGCGACGCTTGGTGCGGCCCTGCGCAATGCCGATGCTGCCCGCAGCGATTTCGCTGGTGTGGATCGCAAAGAACGCACGGCCGTGATGGGACTGCACAAAATTGCGCAGCAGCCACAGCACCAGGGCCGTGACCACCAGCAGCACCCGGAAGTAGTTCACCCCATCGACGTCGAAGCCCAGAATGTTGAGCGACTTCAGGGTGGGGGACGGGATACCGCTCAGGCCCATCACGCCACCCGTGACGTTGTTCCATTCCTTGGCGATCTCGAAGCACAGCAGCCCGAAGCCCGACGTCATCATCGCCAGGTAGAACTCCTTGACGCGCCCGGCGGGGACCGCCAGCAACCAACCCACCAGCGTGGTGAGGAGCGTACCGGCGACGATGGCTGCGATGACCGGGAACCCGAGCGATTTCACCAGCAGCGCCGAACCGTAGGCCCCGATGGCGAAGAAACCCGCATGGCCCAACGAGATCTGTCCGGCAATCCCGGTGAGCAGATTGATGCTCTGGGCGAGCAGGATGTTGAGCATCACAAAGGACAGCAACTGGACCGTACCGCGGTCGGCCGAGGCCGGCCAGAACCAGAGTGCCAGCAGTACGACGACGGCCAGGGCCGGATGCGCCAGCAGGCGCGAGACAGTCTTGCGCAGGGCATTCATACCTTGACCATCTCCTTTTCGCCAAGCAGGCCTTCAGGGCGTACAGCGAGGGCGACCATCAGCAGCGCAAACGCGATCGCCTGCTCGGCAGCGGTCGAGATGTAGCCGCCTACGAGCTTTTCCATCACGCCCAGAAAAATGCCGCCTGCCAAGGCGCCCCAGGTGTTGCCGATGCCGCCCAGCACCGCTGCCACGAAGCCGAAGATCAGCAGATTGAAGCCAAAGGCGGCGTCGATCGTGCCGGTGATCTGCGCCACCAGCACACCCGCGATGCCGGCCAGAATCCCG
>Ga0315909_10008655_pt1 | contig 11118 bp, 14 predicted proteins | sample LakEriMetagenome_11_FD_203527 | JGI IMG/M metagenome (GOLD analysis project Ga0315909, IMG submission 203527) | Freshwater fungal communities from buoy surface, Lake Erie, Ohio, United States - Buoy 2 MA125 | ecosystem: Environmental > Aquatic > Freshwater > Lake | place: USA: Lake Erie, Ohio...
TCTTTACGATTTCTTTATAACCATTCCAGCTAGGGTGAATCCCGTCTGGCTGAACACGATTAGTACCAATGATATGATCACCGTATTCTTTTGCAAGCTTAGTAATAATTGCATTGATATTAGACTTACAGAACTTTGGGTTGCACGGTGGCATAACCCATATTACTCTGTTTGAGCGAACTCGTTCACGCATTTTGCGAAGTTCTCTTTCAGTCTTCACACCCTTATGGTCATTGGTTCCGAGACTAATGACAACGATTTCAGAATTTAATGGAGTGTTGCCCCACTTCTTGTTCCACTGCCATGTGTTATAACCACCCTGCGAATATGATACACATTCCTTAGGTGCGAACATCTTAGTTCCAACTGCGATACTATCGCCTAAAATTAAACATTCTAACATATTATATCCTTTATTGATAGGTTGGAAGGAGCCTAAACTCCTTCCTTTTGATTAAAGAGCAAGGTGACTGTAATCGTACAGCGCCTTTTCCTTGACGCGGGTCAGAATAAGACGGGCGCCCTTGCTTTCAAAGACAAACTTGCCTTCCTGACTGTTCAGATTGATAAGATGCTCAGGGGCAAAGCGAAGATCAACCCAATTAGCATCATCATCATTTGGATCAGGATCATATTCAACACTCACGCCCTTCGTAGCAAGCGGATTACCCTTCCAAATCTTAGGATCAACTCCAGAGATTTCCTTTCCGCCATCAATCAACTTGATTTCGTACTTGGCACCATCATCATACTCAGGCTTAGCGTTGAGCATTTCAAGTGCTTCGGTCGGAGTCTCGTCGTAACGATTCATTTCTTCAACAAGTGCCTTAAGCATGTCAAAGTTGAACTCGCCAAACAAGCTAGTCAACGAACAAATCTGTTCAATGTACTGCTTGTTAACGAGGTTATCTTCACAGTAGTCACGAATGAAGTTAACGTCAAGACCCTTGAAGTCAAGCAGGTAGAAGATACGACCAGGACGATTACGCATATGCGAATCAACACGCCACTTGTCATTCACAGTGAGAACATAAAGCTTCTTGCTTCCAAACACACCATCAAGCAATGTCAGAATTTCTTCCTGCTTCTCGCGGTCGTAGACCTTCTCAAATTCGTCAAAGAGAACGACACAAGGCTGGTCAATGTCCTGCAACAGCTTGAAGAAGCCATCACCAGCCCAATCACGATTGATTACGATAGTAGGGACACCCTGCTTCGCAAGTTCAACTGAAATGTTCTTAGCAAGAAGTGTCTTACCTGAACCCTTTTCACCGTTCAACAGAACACCAGTCTGTTGTGGGCGTTCCCAAAAGCTGTTGATAATACGGTCAGTATGACGCAGAGTATTACCATACATCTTAGATGGAAGTTCGAAGCTGTCAATTTGCTCAAGATAGAAGTTGCCCATCATATCTACGGCAACAGTGTAGTTGCCTGCAGGAAGCTGTTCGTGCAAATCCATTGCTTCCTTACTAGAAACGCGGAAGCTAGTACCATTCTTCAAAAAGTATGCCATAATATCCTCAAAACTTCAACAGGTTAAACGCAAGCAAAATGTCTCGCTTATCTTCATCAATGGGGTGAACTGCGATTGCAGTCATTTCACCACCATTCAAGTCTGGCTCAACAAAATGCACATACTTGATGCCAAACTCAAACAGAATCTTTTCAACAGCAAGAAGTGCTTCAAGATTCCTAACGCCAACGCAGGTAAAGTAAGTGTTATCTGCATCAGCATCTTTACCCAATACGGACCCTAACTTGTACGCAACGTGTGCAGTTTGCACAAGCTGGTACTCCTTAAAGATATCTTGACGGGTGAAGAAATATGCGTATCGTTTTGTCATATCTTCTTATAACAGGGGTTGACCACATTGTCAACCCCTTTTTTGCAGTTATGCAAAGATTTCTAATGCAGTTCCGCATTCACTACAGAACTTTGCTGTAGCTTTGTTTTGTTTGCCGCAAGTGACACACTTAGGCTTAGCCTTCACAGTGATTGGCTTACGAACTGCTTCATTGTCAGGTGTTTCACCTAACAACTTGAGAATGATATTGTGCTTCTCTGATTCAGTTGCAAACCAACTTGCAGTCACAAACTTCTGTTCACTCTTGCTTCCTGCAACAGTGATGCCTGTTTCAGTCTGCGGTGCTGCGTTATATGCCTGGGCAGTAGCACTTGCGTTTAGTGTAGCAGAACCAACTGCCATGCTGGTTGCTGCATAGGATGCGCTTGAACAAGTAACAGTTCCTGACATTGACTTAGGTGCGGCGGCTGTTGTATGTCTTATTACATCGCCATAATATGAATCCATTGAAGTAGGTTGCCAACTTGGCGTAGTGACAGCCCAGGTCGCCGGCTGATATTTCGTATAGACTTTTTCAAACTGATATTCTACACGAATCAGGCCATCTTCAAGCTTGACACCGCGATGGTCTTCAATCTTACCGGTGCGTTCAATGAACTTGAACTTGTTACCTTCGTCCATGTTACCATTGCGAATGGCTCGTTGTAGGTCAATCTCTTGCCCTGCATTCAATACGAGTCCACCTGGCACAACGTTGTCACCATCAATGTAGATGTTGATTAATGCTCTTACTGTGTTGAGATTTTTGAGAAGAATACTGTATTCACTTCCGAATGGAACATAAACAGTATCTTTGAATTCACGGAGTACTTTTCCGTTGGCTTTGATGCTGGCAACCAGCTTACTATTATACATCATGTTTCTTCCTTTCTACGGACCACAGACTAAGGCCCTAATTCTTAAAGTCTGTTACGAAGCTTCATGCTTCAATATTATTTATCTGTTGCGAAGTACCGTGTTAACATTATGTATGTCGGTGTTCTGTCTACGAATCTGTCTGCTATTGAGGGCAAGTGCAGAAGACATTTTACTAACCTGTTCTTTCAGTTGGCGAACCTCGTCCTCAAGAGTCTTGATTTTCTTTTTATCGTCTTGCTCTTTTATTACAGGCTGTTCATTTTCTGTAATAACAACTGGCTTATTAGTGTACATTTTCTTCACAATAATTTCCTTTGTACTATTTAATGACTTCATCTAGCACGGGTGTTTTATATAAAAACTTATCCGGTGACCCCGGAAGATACAGTGAATCAACATGTGAGATTCTAAACGTAATTGCTTTTCTTGTGCGTTGCGCATGGTCTTTATTCATGTTCACTCCGTGTAGGGCAACTCCGCCGTTGAAGATAAAAGCAGAATTTGGTACCGGGCGATAGAGAAAGGGAGGATCACTGTCTACCCAAAACTCGCCACCGTGAGAGACTTCGTTAAGATAAATCGTTATACTATACTGCACAGAATCATTCACTGACCCTTTGTATAACAAAGCAGACGAATCAGTATGATATGACAATAGTTGATCGTAGATGAGAACGTTTATTAGTCCTCTAGTAGGAATCCAACTGTCAGTAGGGTGTTCATTAAACGGGGGAAGTTGTTTTACTTTTTGAAACAACTGTATTATTCTGGGATGGACTGATGTAGCTAATTTGTTGTTAGACCACTCGTAAATCGTTTCATGAGTTTGGTGTTTCCACTCAGGCGATTCTGTCAAGTCAAATATTTTTCTATCATAGTGAGAACCAAACGTTCGTTGATTTGCAGTAGCATGGGCTTTACCCTTGTGATAATAAACGGTCTGGTCCCAATCTAAACCCGGAACATGGAACTGTTCCCAAAACTTAGTCAATGCATCAAACTCGTCCGGTTCAAGAAGATTGTTTATTAAATATCCTGTTTGGGTGCCACCATTAAGATTATATCTAGGTAAAACATTAAGTTCAACCGGAGTAACTGTCAAGGTCATATATGATTATTTCAGAATGCTAGGGAAACCGTTTGACAAGAACACACTAGTACTGTTTGCTTCTGACAACGCTCTGGTAATGTCATACTCTAAATCGTCAACGTCAATAGTTTCATCTACTTGGAAGAAGAACAACCAAGGAGAAGGAAGTGTTACTGAATCACTTACTGAGTTAATTTTAAATCTAACCATCTTTAGCGTTTCGCCTGCTGGCATGTCAACAGTAGGCTTAGCTATAGATAGGATTTGAGTTTCTTGATCCAAATCAAAGAATTCAGAATATAATTCGCTATCTGCTGCATCTTCGAACTCTATATTATACACAAAAGGTTCATCTGGCTTTAGCTTAACATATTCTTGATTGTTCAATATTGTTTGTAAACTTAGCTTAAGAACATTTACATCAGGTGTGAAGGCTCCGAGATATAAGTCAAGAAGATACATGTTTGCGTCTTCGGTACCAATCAAATATACCAGTCTGTTTTGATTTTCACTAAATTTATCATTGTCGAAAAGCAAAGCATCTTTTGTTGATACGTCAATCAGCTTTTCCATTAGAATTGGATTAGGTACAGAACCTTCAAACATTGCGGCAATTTGTGCTGCAACGCCTGACACATATCCAGCAGAGTAAGAAGTACCTGAGTTTATTGTATAGCTTCCGTCAGCTTTTGCTACAACTACGCTATCACCCGGAGCAAATATGTCAAGCATTAAACCATAGTTAGTAGTTAGACCTGAGTCAGAAGGAGCGATGCTATTGAAACCTGAGGGAATATCGTACTTGTCAATTGAACCAACAGTAATTACACCTGTCATTCCGCCTGGTGTAGTAGTTGCGATATCAATTCCTGTGTTACCGGCAGCAGCGATAACTGTTACACCAGCATCTAGTAATGCTTGGAACTTGCTTTCAAGCCAGGCATTTTCATCGACAAACCAGCTAACATTGACAATACGAGTAACGTTTGGATTTGCAGTCGCTTTAGCTAAGATAGCATTTAACGCATTACCTAAATCTAACAAGGTTGGCATGTAAGTTGGCTCAATAATCTTTACGCTAAAAAGTTTAATGTTTCTAGCTACCCCTATGTTTTCGCCAGCGATACAAGATGCTACTCGTGTTCCGTGAGTCTGTACATCAGCAAAACTTGTTAGAGCAGGAACTTTCCAAAAATCTTCTCCAACAACGTTAGCGAATTCTGGATGGTTCCAGTTTATGCCTGAATCCACAACATATACTTCTGGAACACTCTTTGTAATCAAGCTATCGTAATAATTAAAATTAGGCTTTAGCGGTCTGTATGAACTTGCAACACGAATTCTTGCCCACTGTCCTTCTGCACTTAATGGATCAACTACAGTTGTTCCTGGAGTAACACTAGTCATTGAGGATACATCATGTAGGCCGAAACTGCTCAATACAACTGGGTCTAAACTTTCAACTAAATCGTTTATTTCTAACCCGTGCGCTGTTTCAATGTGATAGAATCCGCTACCCATGTCTTCTTTGATTGTGATTAGTTCACTAATACCAGCAGCAGTAGGATCACCCTTAAGGATAAATTCTACTACATCCGGTTTATCTTGCGCAAAAGACAGAGCCCCTTCATTGGCTTTAGCAATACTTAACTTTTCCCAAGGGATAGTAATAGTTGTTGCTTCTGCTTCTACTTCAAGGTTAGTGGCTGCTGCAAAGGATGCGCAATTTTCAGCAGTATCAAAGGTTACGGTTATGGACATTTAGTGGGCTCCAAAAAAATTAAATTACTAGTATATTTAGTCCAGATAAGTAACAGTATGCTCAAAATACACGTAATAAGCGATCTATGGCTGGATTCTAATGAGTGGGGTAATCCAGAAGATGAAATTCTTCCCGACTGTGATTTAGTAATCGTTAATGGAAACTGTGGGCATACTCAGCGAGCCATGATTCTTATTGAGGCTCTGTGCAAAAAATATCCTGATGTACAATTCATATACAACATAGGGCTTGCAGACACGCCATTTCAAAAGACTAAAACACAGATACCAGATGGCTTACGAGCTAGACAAATGTATTCTGATCTTTGGCCTAAAAATCTACATTATCGCTATAAGAAGCCAATGACGCTTGAAATCAAAAATATCAAACTTGATATCTTTTGTTTGCACGGATATCCATATGTGTCTGAGTCAGTGACCGACGATAAAGAGTGGAGGTCTACGACATGGTACAGACATTGCTATCACGGCGTGACACATGACCAGGCAGTATTTAAGGCTCCTCAAGCTGCTGACGTATATCACGGTTATTGGCCAATTTGGTCTACACCTACTCTATGCAGAGAAGAACACAATACCGAACTTGAGGCTATTAACGGTTGGTTAGGCGACTCGTCTGAAGGTTATAAGATATTAGTCACTGCTATCAGTCCGTTCAACGATCCTAATTTAGGAAATTTTGAATATACAATGTATCAAGGCATTCAACCCGACTACTGGATCGTAGGGGGAACCAAAATTCATACTAAAATAGACAAATGCACTGTGCATGGTAATCCTGGATCAGGAACATTAGTTCGTAGTATTGTGTGTCCGATAGAGTCTAGCTAAGGTTTCTGAATGCGAGTCAGTGAGCAACAAGTTTCCTCCCTGCATCATACCAAATTTTCTTTCTAGAGGGTGTCTAAACTTCTTCTCAAACGTCCAATTATCATTTGTCTGTGCGGCAAAATATTCTTTTACCTTTTCAAATCCAGTAAACTTTGACTCTTGAGGTATGATGTCAAATCCATGTCTGCGATACCCTTCTACCTTAGCCAAATATCTTTTTTGAGTAGCATCTTCTAACGAATCGGTTGCTGATACTTGCCACTTGAATTCAGAGGGAGTAAGTATGGCAATAGACCAGCACAACTTAGGCTCATAACCTAAGAAGTTTCCTACAACGGGGTATTGATTAATTCTTGAGTATTCCAAATAATTTATTTGTGCTGCTGACAGGCATGGCCCCCAAACAGTTTCGTCTTTAGCAAATGCTTGTCCGCCACAGCATATTCCAGTATACCCCATATCTCTTAGCATATCAAACATTTTATAATGAGTAGAGAAGTGAGGACTGGTGCAGTGATATTTTTCTGCTTGTTCGTAATGTTCTCTGGTTAGATATTCAATGACGTTGATATTGAGTTCCACTGGCTCTATATCATTTTTTCTACAAAATGTTCTTGCTATCTCAACATCGTGCGAATTCAAGTCGTTGTTGAAGACCAGTATAGCAACATCGAACTTTAATCCAGCTTCTTTCCAACAGTGAATCATTGCTTGACTGTCTATACCACCGCTTAAGCATAGAACAGGATTATTACCTAATAGTTTTGCGCTAGCGATAGCAGCCTGAATTCTATACTCTGACAGACTATGTTTATCAAACGATAGAGTATTAAAGAATTCTGTAGGTAAATTTACTGTGTAATCAATATTTTTTAGGAGGCTATTAATTGGATTAGGGAAAGTAAGCCAGTTATCCTGATATGGATCAAATAGGTACGACACGACGGACTAACTTATCTAAAATTTCTTTAGTAGCAATCACGTTTAAAACAAGCATCGTGCAGTTATCCATAAAGCTAAACACGCTATGCACTCTAGTAGTGTTAATGAAATATGTTTTGCCAGCTTCTAATTGAATAGGTTCATCTTCCTGAATCCATTTCATTTGATGCTTACCAAAGTTATTGATTGGAACAATTACTCTAAACGTAGGACTATCAACTATAGCACCGTTGTCTCTATGCGGAGGAAAAAATCCACCAGCATCTAATCTAAGAAAGTGAACTCTGCCCAAACTGTCTCCAAAGAAATCTAAGAAAGGATTAAGTTCAGGAATAAACTCTACGATATTGGTTCTAGCTTTAAAGTTAGCTTCCCAGTAATTAGTGCCATGCATCTGATTCCATTCTCGTAAGCTATACAAGTCTGGCTCTCCTGAGAAATTACCATCAAGACTAGTTACACTTAAGCCGTATCTATTATTTGGCTTATGCGGTTGATACTTAGTCCAGCCAGGATGCTTATCTAATATGCTTTGAGTATGCGAACAATCCCAAACAGGAAAATCAAACTCAATTACATTTCCAAAATTTGTGATGAAGTCAGTTAGATGGCTCATGTAAATATTTATGAAGGTTACTGTTGCTTCTGAATATAGTACACCGAAGAGTCGGTATTAGGAGTAACAACGGAAACATTTTGCTCTATAGCAAGTAAGTCTATTTCACGCTTAACATCAAACTGTTCAGTGTCATCATAGTCGTGCCCTGAATATATACCGTTAGGTGTTACTAAAGGATACCAGTCTGTGAAGCTGCGTCTCACGCCAACTGAACGATGATTTGCATCTTCAAATACACAGTGTATGTTATCTATGTTCAATTCTGACGGATGATTTTTAAAAATATCATAATTAATTACAGTAACATTATCGTAATTACTAAGCAACTGCCTAGCCATTTCTTCTTGATTCATTTCAGACATTATGAACGGTCTGATTAAATTCTTATTCCCGCCTAATCCTCGATAGCGCCCGTCATTAATAAAGCTTGAATTGATAGTTGTGAATCTGTCTAGAGTATAGATTTTATAGTTCTTCCCTAGTTGTTTAAGAATAGTAGACCAGCAAGCAGCAGATTTACCAAAAAGACAACCAATTTCAACTAACGTTCCTTCGTCAGGCAAAAGAGTTGCTATTTCTGTGATTGCCAAATAGTCTTGTTGGTAGAAATACCCCGGGTATGACGATAGCAGTTCATTCATTGTGAAATTTAATATCCAATTTTGTACTTGAGATATTGTGCGATTTGCCCTGCGATATCAACTTTGCAGTATTTTTCAAAGCCCTCAAAGCCTGGAGCACTGTTAGCTTCGCAGATTGTGTAGCCGTCTTTATCAAACAGTAAATCTATTCCGGCAATTTCTAATCCGCAGATTCTAGCAGCCTCTCTGGCTAGATAGTCAATCTCACTGTTGACTTCAAATGGTTCTCCGTAACCACCGTTCGATATGTTTGCTCTAAAGTCGCCTTCGGGTGCATGTCTTTTCATAGCACCTAATACTTTTCCACCTACTACAAAAACTCGCAGGTCTTCGCCGGGTTTAGTATCAACATATTCTTGAACTAGTAGTGTCTTTGGTGTATCAAGATTGCCAATGAACTCCATCATCTTCTTGAATGATGTTTTATTCTCACACAGATAGATGCCTTCGCCATAGCTACCACTGATAACTTTAACGACACAGGGCCATCCTATCATATTATCAACAATGTCTACTTCTACAGGGAATCGCACAAGCATTGTGTTTGGAATAGGTAATCCGTGACTTGCTAGTAGCTGATGGCTACGCATTTTATCTTTTGCAATTTCTACGCTAAGCGAGGAATTGATGCAGCGAACATTTTCTTCTTCAAACTGTCTAACAATAGCAGTGATAAACTCCGTAGTGCCTGACCCTGTACGAGTTAGTACAAGATCAGGCATGTCAAACTCTTGTCCATTGTATTTGATACCGTGTCCGGTACCTTTTCCTACAATTACATCAAAGTTATCTGGGTGGTAAATGGTTGCAGGGATACCTAAGTCAGCGAGACTTGTTACGAGACGACGATTTTCATATTCGCTCTCGTCCTTTTTTGATAGTATTAGTACTGACATTCCTGGCCCTTATTATGTAGTATTTAGTCATCCTCGTCTTCTTCATTTTCCCAATACCAATCGGGGTTATGATTAGGATCATCATATGATTTATACAATCCCTCGTTTGACTTGAGGATTCTAAAGCTATCTCCTGCTGATATCGTAAGAAACGATAACTCTGCTTTATTATAGATATCAGTAACAAAGTACTGACTACCGCATGCTCCTCCAACTTTCTTGAAGGGACCATGTTTAATCTTACTCTGCTTAATAGCCTCTTCAACAGCTTTTTTACCATGCCAACTACAGACAATACGAGTGATGCCTTTCGCCTCGTTGTAAAGACGAAACTTATCAAAGACTGTTAGTTTGGATAGTGAGGCATTGTTCTCATCGTCAATGACCAGCAAACAGTCCTTGACCTTGAGACTACCTTTAGTGTGTGAATTGTCGGGAGTTTCTTTAGTAGACCATGGCATGTTACAATCAACATGGTTTACATAATATGATTCACCTTTTGTTTTTAAGACCCACATGGGAATCGAAGGGTCTTCTAAGTGTTTCTTATTGAAGTGAAACACAACATCTTTACAAGCTAATTCAGTCTATGCCATTTTCTTTCTCCTATATTAGTGAGCGGGGAATAATCCCCGCTCATATTTATATCAATTACGCTTGACCCTGCAAATATGCAAGAACCGTTTCAGGCGATGTTTCGCCATACGGATCAGTTTCACAGTTATGTGAAATGCCTGGCTCAATGAACCACTTTTCAATCACGCCATTGTCAACAACAACAGCATAGCGCCAAGAGCGAACACCAAAGCCAAAATTGTCCTTTTGAACAAGCATATTCATCTGTGAGGTAAACACGCCAGAGCCATCTGGAATAACCTTAACATTCTGAATGTTCTGATCCTTAGCCCAGCAATTCATTACGAATGCATCATTTACGCTTACGCAGTAAATTTCATCAATACCAAGCTGCTTGAATTCTTCGTAAGAATTTTCAAAGCCAGGAAGCTGCATAGTTGAGCAAGTCGGGGTGAATGCACCCGGAAGCGAAAATAGAACTACTCGCTTACCTGCAAAGTAATCATACGATGAAACATCTTCCCAGCGAAATGGGTTTGGACCTTCAATTGAATCATCACGTACACGAGTCTTAAAGACTACAGCAGGAACGAGAGTGGGTAATTGTTCAGTCATAAGTATTTCCTTAAATTTTATTTACTTTCTTCTGTAGGATTCCACTTGAAGTGATTACGAGCGTAGACAATGCCTAATGCAATGCTCATGGGAATCAGTCCCCAAGTTTGACTCGCAATAATCCAAGTTATCCAAAAAACTTGATTGACTAAACCTACTGCCCATGCACGTGGATGGTTGTTTCCAGCAAGTAATGTCATCCAAATTGTCATGGCAGACATTAGCCAGGGCAGATAGGTTACAATCATAATATCATCTTTAAATAGTTGGCGCCCCTGACAGGAATTGAACCTGCAATCATGGGTTTTAGAAGCCCGTGTGAACCACTCAGCCTCAAGGGCGCTTAACCTTAGCGGTTACCAGCGTTTACGATACCCTTAAAGTCGTAAGGAACGATAAT
>Ga0315909_10008658_pt1 | contig 11116 bp, 11 predicted proteins | sample LakEriMetagenome_11_FD_203527 | JGI IMG/M metagenome (GOLD analysis project Ga0315909, IMG submission 203527) | Freshwater fungal communities from buoy surface, Lake Erie, Ohio, United States - Buoy 2 MA125 | ecosystem: Environmental > Aquatic > Freshwater > Lake | place: USA: Lake Erie, Ohio...
CTTCATTGCAGATAAGCGAGTACTTGGCTCTGCCAACTGCAATCTCCGAAGCTACTCCAACAAGCGCGTAGTCAAGAAAACTAGCTGCGTCTTTGCCTTCGATGAAGATCTCACCCATGTGCGAGATGTCGAATAGCCCCGCCTTGGTTCTTACCGCTTCGTGTTCAGCCAGGTCAGAGCTGTATCTAACCGGCATTTCCCAGCCGCCGAAGTCGGTAAAACTAGCGCCAAGATTGGCGTGTTTTTGCCTAAGCGGGATGGATTTCATGACACTAATCTAAAGCATTACTAGGGCACTGTTTACCCGCGGAAAAGCTCTGCCTTAGTGGGCTAGCGTTGATAAGTGATCGGCCAAGGAATTAGGAGTTTCAAATGTCCCAATGGAGTAATCACCCTGCAACCGCCAAGTATGGAAAGAGCCAGCTTAGTTTTGGCCAGCGCTCAGCTGATGTCCTTAGAAACGCCATGGGCTCTTGGCCCTTTGTGTTTGGAGCCCTTGGCTTTCTAGCGCTTTGGATGTATTTCAATAACGATGGCTCTTTTGATCCATTCCCATTTATCTTGCTAAATCTCATCCTGTCTTGCATTGCAGCTCTACAGGGGGCAATCTTGCTGATCGCCGCCAAACGAGAAGACCAGATCAATTCGGATCTAGCTATACACACCTACCAAATAGACCAGGAAAACCTTGAGCTAACAAAGCAGGTTCATGAGCTGAGCAAACGAATCGAGAAGCTGACCCTAGAGGTCCACGAGGCTGTAAAGCCCAAGCAATAACCAAGCCCGACCCGCCCCAATAAATGTCAGAGGCTCCAGCTAGCTTCTCTGATAAGAATGTACTACTGCTTTTGGGGGAGCATAAATGGGGATATTTACCTGGCTAAAGAAAATACTTACGTTCGATCCGTCGGTTTACAAACCACCGGTTGATACCAATAACGAATCTGGACCTTCGATGACCGAAGGTGATCTTCGGTCTGGGCCTGAAGGGTATTCACCTAATACTTCTTATCCGGATACTTTTTATGGCTCTGGTGGCCAAAGCGACCAGAGCGAAGGCGATTTCAACAGGTAGTAGCTGCTTGTTCCAAGCATTGCCAATATTCAGCAATAGGCTTGAAGGATGAACGGAACTCCTAAATCCATATTCGGAACCTTTGCACTTATTGAAATGATGACCTGGGCTTTGCTTATCTCAGCCATCATCGCAAGGGAAACAATTGGCCTAGCGCCGAACGTGTTTTTCATCGCCGGTGCCACCCACGGTTTTGCATTCATCGGTTACTCCGCCACCGCAGTATTGGTAGCGGTAAATCAACGCTGGCCTCTTGTTAGAGGGGCAGTCGCTGTTCTGCTCGCAATAGTCCCGTTTGCAACCGTTCCTTTTGAGAAGTATCTCGAGAAGCGAAAGCAGCTAGATGGTGACTGGCGCACTGAGAAATCTCAAAACCCGCTAGATAAGACCAAATTCGATCAGCTGTTTAGGTGGTTTATTAACCATCCGGTGATTTTGGTGTTGACCTTGTTTGTCTCCGTTATAGCCCTATTTACATTCTTATTGTGGCTAGGTCCTCCTAGCGAGTGGGGAAACTAGAACTTCTAGGAGCTTTTTCTCCGATTGCCAGGTCTTTGGCCAAAAAAGATACTTTGGCAACCTACACTTAGCTAATGAGCGTAATCACCAGCATTCAAGCGCCGACTCAGTTTGCCGAGATTATGCACCGAGTGCGAAACGCAGGGTTACTCGAGAAAAAGCCGAGTTTTTACATCATTCGCCTAATTGCAATCACTATCATTTCGGCAGGCCTTTGGGTGCTAGGTGGATACATCTCAACGCTGGTGGATCAAAGCACAATCTTTATTCTTTTGGCTTTCTTAGTTGTGGGTCTACTCGGCATTGTCTCGGCTCAGTACGGTTTTATTGCTCACGAGGCAGCACACAGGCAGATCTTTCGCAGCAGTAAAGCAAATGACTGGACTGGGTTGGTCCTGGCAAACCTATTTGCTGGTCTTAGCTACGGATTTTGGCTCCGCAAGCACAATAAGCACCACCAAAAGCCAAACCAAATCGGTGAAGACCCAGATATTGCTATCAGAGTTCTAAGCTTCACTCCGGAGTCAAGAGATGCCAAAAAAGGCGTAGAGCGTTGGCTGACAGAGCGTCAGGGCTATTTGTTCCCTCTGCTTTTATTGTTTACCGGATTTGACTTACTGGTTGACAGCTTCGCTGGCTTGAAATACAAAGAGCGCAAGACTGGAACCAGGTTTTTGGAATTTGGTTTGATGATGATTCGTCAGATTGCGCCGTATGTTGTCTTTGCCATTTTGTTTGGCTGGGCCTGGGCCATAGCGCTTTGGTTTTTCATGATGATGATCTTTGGATTCTTTATGGGAGCAGCCTTCGCTCCAAATCACAAGGGAATGCCACTGGTTGAAAAAGACGCCAAGATTGATTTCTTTACAAGACAGGTTCTAACCAGCAGAAACATCAGAGGCAGTTGGCTAACAGACAACCTCATGGGCGGCCTGAACTACCAAGTTGAGCATCACCTGTTTCCTTCGATGGCAAGACCTTATCTAAAGCGAGCTCACAAGATTGTTCTGGACTACTGCAAAGAGAACTCCGTGCCACTTGTTGAGATGAATCTGCTTTCTAGCTACGTGGTAATCATGAAGTATCTAAATAATGTTGGTCTAAGTAAAAACTCGGACCCTTTTGTTTGCCCGATGGTTGCAACTCTGAGGCCACGAAACTAGAACTTGCGTTTTACTGCTAAGGGTGAACTATAGATGGCAAATTCACAACAGCTGAGAATGGCAGTTATTGGCGCTGGGATCATTTCTCAGTCCATCCACATTCCATCCATGTTCAGGGCCGGAATAACTCTTTCCGCCGTATGTGACCTCTCGCCATCCAGAGCTAAAGAAGTCGCTACAAAATACGCCATCAAGGGCTCTAGTGATCCCAAACAGATACTTGACGATCCGGAAATAGATGCTGTTCTAATTGCTACTTCCGGCTCCCATGCGGAACTGACCATAGCTGCGCTGAAAGCTGGGAAGCACGTGTTGGCTGAGAAGCCGCTGGCCCTAAACGCAAAGGAGCTCGATGCAATCGAAGCTGCGCAAAAGAAAAGCGGAAAGATTCTGCAAATTGGCTACATGAAAATGTATGACCCTCTAGCTCAGCGAGCGGCTCGAGAAATTTCGCTACTCAAGGACATAAGACTGGTGCGCGTGACTGTGTCTCACCCCGCAGATGCACCACAGATTGCCCATCTGAGACTAAAGCCACCACTGGATGATGCTGATACCAAAGAAATTGAACGAGCCAGACAGTACGAGATGGAACAGACCAAAATCGCCTTTCCGGGAGCTCCGGAGATTTTGCGGGCTTTCTATAAGAACATCATCCAGGGTTCCTTGATCCACGAAACCAGCATGCTGCGAGGCTTGGGTTTCGAGCTGCCAACTGTCTGGGACGCTGAAGTTTTTCCTGAACTCTCAGGAACTACCCCATCTTCGATTCTCGCGGTTGGGAAAGTGAAAGACACCAGGTTTATCTTGAGCTGGAACTGGCTACCTGAATATCCCGAGTATGACGAGGAGTTAAAAGTTCTAGCTTCCAATGGACGATTGGAATATCACCTAGCTAAGCCATACGTCCTGGAAGAACGCAGCAGGCTTACTGTTTTCAAACATGACTTACACGAAAGACAAGACACTACTTATACCCAAATAAATGAAACTGGATTTCTGCGCCAGCTTCTAGCTTTTAAGGATTCGGTAATTAACGGCACTGAGGTAATTTCGAATTTAGCTGGAGTAAGAAAAGACCTTGCAGTTCTTGAAGCGATCACCCGCTCCATCATTAATTCCCCACGAAACTGATTCTCTTTCGCAACCAGACGGTCTGTTTAGGCGGGAATCCACTCCCACCTAGGCACACTCGCCTTCGTAGCTCAGTGGATAGAGCAAGAGCCATACCGGACGCCCAGTTTTTATTACAGAGCAATTCTTTTCAAGAACTTTAGGCAAGTCCATTTTTCTTCGGTTAACCACACATTTCAAAACAAAGATTCTCCAATTATTCAATTTATTTCTCCCAACACGGTAATTAGAGGTGTGATTCTTGCAAGCAAAGGATGGTCGGAGGTCGTAGGTGACCCGAGGCGTGTATCCTCAAATAGTGAAAACCAAACTAAATTCAGCTTTTTGGGCAAGGCCCCGCAGCGCCGCGGCCATGATGCGACAAATTGCTGGAATTATCACGACCATCCTGGCCACGCTCGCAGTTGGAGTGGCGCCGGCTCAAGCGACTACTAGTGGAGGAATTGCACTCTACCTCTCTGGCCCACTTGTTCAGGGTGCAGAGATTGATTCTGCGGGGACGTTGACCGAGAACTTCAATGGCCTTGGTGGCAGTCCCACCTTAAATGGTTCAACCTGCCCGACCACCCTTGCGATTGGAACGGTTAGCACCTCGCCTTCAACGGCCGCTTGTCAATATCGAACTCCAGGGATATACGGTGGCGCCGCTGCCACTACTTCGAGTCCGGTTTTTGGGGGCGATGGCTCAAATTATTTTGGTACTGACGGCAATAGCAGCTCTGCGATCACTTTTACTTTTCCCGCAGGTGTGAAGTACGTCGGATTCTGGTGGTCGGGTGGTAATAGAGGAAACGTTGTTACCTTTTACAACGGCGCCACCGAAATTGCGAGCCTCGACACTCTTGACCTGGAGACAATATTGGGCGCTAACCCACCTAGCTCTTGGCCTTCGGGCAATGGATCAGTGACTTCCATGGGAGGAACTGCCTACCCGAAAGGACACTACTTCGGTAATCCACGCGGATATGCACAGTATCCGCCTACTTCCCAGTCGGCGGCTCTTTCACAGGGGGGATTCGGCCCCTATACCGAGCATCGAGGTTACGTGTATTCGTATCTGAATCTCTTCCTCACAGGGGATCAGACTGCAACCTCTGTAAAATTTAGCGGGAACGGGTTTGAGTTCGACAACTTGACGACATCCACTCTCGAGCAAACCCCAGCAGCTTCGCTGGTTTTCGCGAAGGGACTCATCGGGAAAACGGTTCAGTTCCTTTCTGGCGCGACTGACGCGACCGGATCAATGGTTGCGCAGGCCTCCACTGCGGCCGCTAATCTCAGCGCAAACAGGTTCCAACGCTCCGGATACACGTTCACTGGTTGGAACACCGCCGAGAATGGGACAGGGACCCCATACGCGGCCGGCGCAAACTTCAACTTTGCTACTGACTTGACCCTTTACGCCCAATGGCAACTGGCACCGACCCCACCACCGAGTGCTGGCGGAGGCGGGTCCTCGGGAGGTCTTGCAGCAACACAGCTAGCAGCGACGGGTGCTGATTATTCCCTGGGCCTTCTCGCCGCGGTGGGAACTCTAAGCTTAGGCGTTGTCGCCATAACAGCCACTGCGGCCCATGCGCAACGAAGACGCCGCTCGCTTTAGCGGGCAATCGCTTTCCAGGACGCACGGATATCGTGCTGTCCACTTGCGATAAGGAAGATTGACACCGTTTACTCAACTGAATAGAGAAACACAAACACGCCTAGGTCCAACGGCCGTGGTTCGCCTGTTTTGTTCGACTGTAGACTGAGAGCTATATTTACTCGCCTTCGTAGCTCAGTGGATAGAGCAAGAGCCTTCTAATCTCTTGGTCGCAGGTTCGATTCCTGCCGAGGGCACTTTGATCTAGCTGTTTCCCTCATTCTTTCTCAAGGCATACTGACCCCATTTATGAGCCCAGAGGGCCCGAAAAGCTTTACATAACCGCAACAATTTAGGGCTTGGATTGCAAAGCCTTTTATTTTAGCGGCGGTAGGCTTGTCAAAGCTTTGGAGCTTCGGGGAAGCACCAAGACAATGATGTCCATGAATTGATTAGGTGATATGTTGAGCACTAAATCCTCTAGTAAACCCTCCCCTTCAAATTCAGCATCAACAACTTCGGCAGTGGGTTTGACCATGCTGAACAAGACTTTTGGCGATGTCACGGCTGTTGAAAACTTAAACCTGGAGATTCCGCAGGGTGAGTTTTTCTCAATGCTTGGCCCTTCGGGTTCAGGTAAAACCACAGTTCTTCGAATAATTGCTGGCTTTGAAACGGCTAGTAGCGGGAAGGTATTTCTCGAGGGTTCCGACGTGACAAACCTTGCACCCTTCGATAGAGATGTGAACACGGTCTTCCAGGACTACGCACTGTTTCCACACATGAGCATTCAAAAAAACGTTGAGTATGGTCTTCGAGCCAGAAAAATCCCCAAAGCCGAGCGAGCCAAGCTCGCTGCAGAAGCAATTGAATCCGTTAAGCTCACACACTTAGCTGACCGTCTACCTCACCAGCTCTCCGGAGGTCAAAGGCAGCGAATCGCTTTGGCCAGAGCTCTTGTGCTTCGTCCAAAAGTTTTGCTCCTTGACGAGCCCCTTGGCGCCTTGGATAAGCAGCTTAGGGAGGAAATGCAGGTTGAACTCAAGCGCATCCAGCGAGAAGCGGGTATCACATTTGTGTTCGTAACGCACGATCAAGAAGAAGCTATGCGAATGAGTGATCGGATTGCGGTGTTTAACCAAGGCAGAATCGAGCAAATTGGGACCCCTCGAGAGGTTTACGAAAACCCTTCCTCTGCTTTCGTTGCAAGCTTCCTTGGAGTTTCAAACCTAATATCCGGACCCGTTGCCAAGGAGCTATTTGGCTCTGATCTGCTCGTGAACGTAAGGCCAGAGAGAATCAGGCTTCAAAAAGAGAATGCAAAAGTTTCGGAGGGCGAAATCGGAGTCAAGGCATCTATTACGGATGTTGCTTATATCGGTGCCAAAACTATTTATGTGCTGGAATCCGATAGCGGGCTTAGGTTGATTGCCACCAGATTAAATGAAGAGTTACCGGGACAAGATTTAGCTCTTGAAACGGGTGACAGGGTATTGGCTTCCTTCCGTAAGGAACATGTCGCCAAGATTCCAACCAAATAATGAGAGGAAAAAATGAAGAGAAGCAAATTAGCGCTTCCAGCACTATTAGCAGCTAGCATCTTGGTGCTATCTGGTTGCGCTCCAACAGCGACAGAGGGAAGTGGAGAACTTACTCTTACCGTGCCAGACGTGCCAATGAAGGCCGAGCTCGGTGAGTTTGAGGGTGAACTAAACATTGTCAACTGGTCTGGTTTCGTAGACCCAAAGTGGTCAGACCCATTCACAGCTGAAACTGGTTGTGTTGTCAACTCCCGTGTTGCCGGCACTAGCGACGAGATGGTAACTCTGATGCGCACAGGTGAGTACGACATCGTGTCGGCTTCTGGTGACGCAGCACTTCGCCTAATCGTTGGTGGAGACGTAGCACCACTAAACATGGAGCTAATCCCAAACTTCAGCGATGAAATTGCTGAGGGCATGAAGGGTCAGATCTATGACGTTGTAAACGGAAAGCCATACGGTGTTCCAATTGGCCGTGGTGCAAACCTTCTTCAGTACAACGAAACAGTGACTGGTGGAGCACCAGAGAGCTGGGACGTTGTTTGGGAAGCTGACAGCCCTTACGCTGGCAAGATCACCGCTTATGACGCACCAATTTACATTGCTGATGCAGCTGTGTACTTGATGTACCACAAGCCTGAGCTTGGTATCACAAACCCATACGCACTAGATGAGACTCAGCTAGCAGCTGCGGTTGAACTGCTAAAGCAACAGAACAAGATCATCGGTGAGTACTGGTCAGATCCAGTAGCTCAGATTACTTCCTTCGTCGGTGGCAACACCGTTGTTGGAACTAGCTGGGAGATCCTCAAGAAGTTTGCGGCTCAGGACAACCTGAAGACCACATTGCCTAAAGAGGGTTCAACCGGATGGTACGACACCTGGTTGGTTTCATCAACCTCTCCAAACTCGAACTGTGCTTACGCATGGATCGACTACACAAGCCAGGCAAGTGTTAACGGAGCAATTTCAATGAACTTTGGAATGGCACCTGCAAACATTGCCTTCTGTGCAACCGATGCCGAAACTCAGGCTCACTGTGACCAGTTCGCAGCTGAAGACGAGGCTTTCTGGGATCAGGTATGGCCTTGGACCACTCCAATCGAGGAGTGTGTTGATGGACGCACTGATGTCAAGTGCACCAGCTTCCAAGACTGGACCAATGCGTGGGTAACCGTTAAGGGTTAGTTCCAACGCGTTGCCGGGTGGGGGTCAAACCCCACCCGGCAAAACCAGCTAATTGGATTTAGAAAATCAAGACACTCTTTATTAGTTATTAGACAGGTGAGAAATTGAGCGCTATTCAAAAATCGCCTAAGCGCCCGCTTTCGACCTACCTTCACAGAAGACCAACCACCAGGCTGATCGCACTCCTTGCGCTTCCCATGACCTGGCTTGTTGGGGTTTACATCATTTCACTTGCGCTTTTGCTAGTCACGGCTTTTTGGTTTATTGACCCATTCACCTCCAAGGTGATACCTGGATTCACACTTGAGAATTTTGTAAACATTTTTACTGTTCCGGCCTATTTATCGACTTCCATCAGGACGCTCGCAATTGCTGTTGCCGTGACAGTGGTGTGTATCGTTTTTGCTATTCCGCTTGGAATATTCATGGCGAAGATTGCTAAACCCTGGGTTAGAAATCTGCTTGCTGTTGCTATAACCTTGCCGCTTTGGGCGGGCTATCTGGTGAAGCTTTTGGCCATGCGCCTCACATTTACCGAAGAGGGATTGTTTAACTGGCTAATGAGTCCTTTTGGAATCAGTGGACCTGGGTTTGGAATACCGGTAACTGTTCTGACGCTTGCCTACCTTTGGTTTCCATACATGGCGCTTCCCGTGTTCACCGCGATTAGACAACTACCACACAATCTGTTTGATGCATCGGCTGATTTAGGCGCCAAGGGTTGGCCCACAGTTTTCCGAATGGTTTTGCCTTTGATAACTCCGGCAATTATCGCCGGTAGCGTCTTCACATTTTCACTGAGCCTTGGTGACTATCTTGCCGCCAAGTTCGTAGGCGGTTCAACTCAGATGATTGGGTCGATCATCGCCTCTAACATCAACTTGAATCCTCCGGTTGCTGCAGCTTTCTCAATGGTTCCGATTGCATTTGTGGTCATGTATCTAATGATTGCTAGGCGCACTGGCTCACTGGAGAGGATGTAGTTAAATGCTTAGATTCTCCAGAGTTTCAAAATGGTTCCTGATGGCCATAGTCGCTGTTGTGTTGATCTTTATGTACGCGCCACTGTCAGTTTTAATCCTGAATGCATTCAATGAGCGCCAGATTTCAGCCTGGCCGATTCAAGAGTTTTCTTTCAAGTGGTGGGTTGTGGCATTTGAATCTGAGGAAATACGTGCAGCGCTTTTGAATTCAGCGATAGTGGCCTTCGGTGCCATGGTAATTGCCATGATTCTTGGATCCCTGGTCGCCTTTGCCCTCAGTAAATATGAGTTTTTTGGCAAAGGCACGGTCAACTTGTTAGTGGTTTTACCTATTGCTCTTCCTGGAGTAGTAACCGGTGTTGCTTTTAGTAACACCTACAGCAACTTCTTAACTCCAGCTGGTTTTCAGATTGGATATTTCGGAATGATTGTCGCTCACGCAACCTTCTGTATTGTGATGGTTTTCAACAATGTCTTTGCGAGATTGAAGCGCATGAACCCGTCGCTCCAAGAGGCATCGATGGATCTCGGGGAAGGTTTGTGGGGAACCTTCAGGCTTGTCACCTTCCCACAATTCCGCACAGCCTTCGCAGCCGGTGCCCTTTTGGCTTTTGCCTTGAGCTTCGACGAAGTGGTTGTGACCATTTTTACAGCACCTCCCGGAGTTGACACATTGCCGCTGTGGATATTGAAGGAAATGGCAAGACCTAATCAGGCTTCGGTTGTGAATGTTGTTGCGACGGTTGTAATCATTTTGTCGCTAATCCCGGTTTATGTCTCACAAAGGCTATCTAGGACTGAAAACGAAAAATAGTCACCCACTCGCTCAGACCTAGGAAAAACCTGTTGTTCGACCTGTAGGCTCGAAAAGTGATCGCCTCGCTACCTGGTTTCTTTACCGGCCTTTCTTTGATTATTGCAATCGGTGCCCAAAACGCATTTGTTATCCGGCAAGGACTAACAAGAAGACACGTTCTGCTAGTTGTTGCGATCTGTGCCGTTTCTGATGCCGCTCTAATTGTTTTGGGTGTTGCTGGCCTTGGGGCATTGATCTCTGGGCTTCCTTGGCTGCTAGAAATTATTCGCTGGTTTGGTGTTGTGTACTTGAGCTGGTTTGGAATTAGGTCCCTGCGATCTGCGTTCAAAGTTCAGGTGCTTGATGCCTCAGGGGTTCAAAGCGGCAGCGCAAAGACCGTTGTCTTGTCAGTTCTTGGCTTTACCTTCTTGAACCCGCATGTTTATTTGGACACAGTGATTTTGCTTGGCTCGATTGGCAATCAATTTGGACCAGATAAGTGGTGGTTTGCCCTTGGAGCGGTGGTTTCGAGTTTTGTCTGGTTTAGCTCGATTGGCTTCGGGGCCAAGGCGGCTGCCAGGTTCATGTCCAAACCGGTTTTCTGGAAAGTGCTAGATATCCTGATAGCGGTTGTGATGTTCAGCATCGCAATAATGCTGGCCTTCTATACTTTTTAGGGCGGTTTTGGCTAGCGGCTAGTACCATGAGTAAATGCGCAAAATACTAGGACTTACGAGATATGCAGTAATTGTTCCTTCGATTGCTTCAATCATTGGTGCTTTACTACTGATGGCCCAAGGTTCAATCTCAATCATGATGGTAATTGCCGATGCGGTTCTAAACGAAGCTTATCTCAAGGACACCATTGTTGATGTCCTCACCGCTGTAGATGCCATTTTGCTTGGAACTGTGCTACTTGTTATTGGTTATGGCCTTTACGAATTGTTTGTTGACACCAGACTTGAAGTTCCAGCCTGGTTACAGGTGCGAGACCTCGATGATCTGAAGTCAAAACTTATTGGAGTGGTTGTAGCCATCATTGCCGTGGTATTCGTTGGTGTGTTCGTTGATGCAAACCGCGCATCCGACGTTGTTTCTTACGGACTTGGCGCTGGAGCACTGGTAGCAGGTTTGG
>Ga0315909_10008661_pt1 | contig 11114 bp, 12 predicted proteins | sample LakEriMetagenome_11_FD_203527 | JGI IMG/M metagenome (GOLD analysis project Ga0315909, IMG submission 203527) | Freshwater fungal communities from buoy surface, Lake Erie, Ohio, United States - Buoy 2 MA125 | ecosystem: Environmental > Aquatic > Freshwater > Lake | place: USA: Lake Erie, Ohio...
GTTGTCGTCTCACGATTGCGGTCGACAAACATTGTGGCGCATCCCGAACGCGGTCACACCGTGCGAAGCTGGCACGGGACAGGCGTTATGGGACTTGGAGCATCGCAGATTTTTGGAAGTTGTCAACCGTTTTTTGTTTGTACACTAGTTTTAGGCGTCTCGTCAGTGACAAACGATCTAATAACAAATAGACCAACCTAACCAACACACCACGAATGTCGGGAACATAGATAATAATTCCCTCTCCTCTCTCTCTCACCCTTATACTTTCCCTGTGTTTTTTAAAAAATGTCGTTACCTAATTAACCCACAATACCCAAACGATTGTCACTAAAACGGCAGTGACAAATAAGTGACTGTCACTACTTTTTTAGCCTCTGGAAAGATAAAAAAACCGAAATACTATTCACATGAATAGCGTTTCGGTTTTTGGGTGATTTTTAAATGCCGCTCGTCCTCGTTCGGCGTTAGCTAGAAACGACTTTCGTGTACACTACTTTTGAACGTCCTCCGTTGACTGGTTTTACACACTCAATTCGAATCAGTCCGAGCTTCTCCAAAGTTTTCGCTGAGGAATGAAACTGAGCTGCTGTGAACTTCTGATGTGAACGATAGAGCTTTCGCGCCTCAATAGATTCTGTGTCTCGGAGGATTTTGAGGATCTTGTCTGCCGCCGCTGAATGCTGGTTATCAACCACATCATCAAGTAACAGATTACAACTGGTTCGAGTCAGGAAATTCGACAGCAAAACAGCCCATTCGATATCCTGCTTTTCAATTTTAATCAGTCCCCATTCGGTGGTGCTGGGATCTTCCCGCAGCCTGGCTGCCCGGTGAACCATTGCCAGCTTCATCGTTCTGGCTGCCGTCCGGCACCAGACACCGGCCCTCAGTTCGCCTTCTGAATCCATCTTGTCCCGGATCTTTCCGCTGTGGTCGGTCCATCGCTCGAACGCTTCCGCTGTCATCTGCAGCAATGCAGGATCCGGACCTTCCGCAATATTTCCGGGTTTCGGATCCCATTGAATCCACCGCTTTACCTGATCAACCAGAATTTCAGACGGCGGTTCCTGCGGACTGATCACCATTTTTGGGCGGTCCTGACAGACAAAAAACGCCAGCCGTCCGAACAAACCATCATCAACCTGGTCGGCTGTGATTGAAGAAAAAACCTTTGGTGTCGTCAGTCCCAGAACACAGAGATGTGGCTGAAGCGTCTTGTTCTTCGCACCAGCTGAATGAGCTGCGCCGCCGTAGTTCGTCGATGCTTTGCCGTAGAGTTTCAGTAGATGTGTTGCAATCTGTTTCAGATGCTGGTTCGATCGCTTGTCGAGTAGGGACTCCAGCGTTTTTCCAAATTCGTCGCACACCCAGATTCCGCACGGTTTGACGTTGATCATCGACAAGAGCCCGTTCCCAGATTGCACGTCCGGTGGATGCGTTAAGTCGAAGCCAGTGGCTGCGAACAGTTTCTGGATAGTTGCTTCACAAGCCTCCTTCCCGGATCCTGTCGGAGCCATCACGACGTTGTAGTCATTGGTACGCAAATCGGTCTGAGACGTGATCCGGCGGCCGAAGATCGTTTCGCAAAAACTCAGTGCCGTTGCCATCCCCATGACCGGAGACGGAAACTGGCTGACTACCTTGTAATACTCGTAAACCCACCTGATCAGCCCATCCTGCGGCATGATGGCTTCATAGAATTCTGACGCATCCATCGAGTCATCCTGATCGTCAAAACAGGCAGGCAGTGGCAATTCCACCTGTTGTTTTCGACCGAGGATAGCCTCTGGCACCAGCCCGAAAGCTGCTCTGACGGGATCGTCGTTAAACTGAGTCGCGCACAGATAAGCGAATTTGTCGTATGACGATTCCGGTTTCAACCCCGGAACGGATGTGCTGAAAACCCGTAGTGTCTTTGATCCTCCGAAGTTTACCGTCCCGCTGATGGATCCGCGTTTCTTCCCGGGACGCCACCAGTCCTGTGCTTCCTGACGATTTCGGCAGAACGTCCACCCATCCCGCATCAGGATTGATTCCCAGGTTGATTCCTGCTCAATCCAGTTTCGGGCCTTCGTAAGCAGCGAGTCGCCGGACGTGTACCGAGGATCCACGGTTGCGGCTTTGGCAACCCGTTTTTCCTGCGTTTGCTTCATGTTCATGAACTGGCGGAAAACCAGTTCCGGCAGCGGTGCTACGTCACATTCCCATGGTGGAATGATCCATTCGTATTGTGCTCCGCTTTCATGAACTGACGGCGGGATGACCGACTGAGCTGCGTTCTGGCCGAAACGGAATTCGACACCCATCATTCCGAACTTCGCACCTTCCAGCTCGAACCGGTCCTCCCACTGAAACAGCCGGTGGACGGATTTCGCTGATCGGTATGTTGGCGTTCTTGGATGGCCGCAGTCCTCCATCCAGGCTTCGACCAACATTTCCCCGTTGTCGTCATCAAACTCGAGATCAATCACACCGGATTTGGACCCGAGTAACACGCCGATATTGCAGCCTTCCGGCCATTCAGCGATGACTGCGGGATCATTGGTGCATTTTGACGGCCAGTCTTTGCCGAGGATTGAGCCGGGGTTTTTGGATCCGCTGTCCATTGGACAGAGAAACCAGCCGGTTGCGATGAGGCGTTGATTAATCATTCACGTCTCTCCTTGCAAGATTTGCTTCAGGAGTCGTGAGCCGTAAAATGGCGTTGTTTCTATGGAATTCAACCCAATTCAAGCGAAGCTGATCACTGGTGAAAACTGGAAATATCTCACCATCAACAGAGTCGTCGGAAACCGATGCCTCAATATCGATATCGTTTAACTGAATGAACCTCTTCAGTATTGAATCGAACGTCGCGACATGATCGACATGGCATCGATCAAAATCCAATTCCGCTCCAGTGATGCCGCACCGAGGCCGATCGATGCTCAGAAATTGCGCGGTCTTGAAAACAACAATCTGTTCTCGGATTGCGTTTCTTGCAGCCCGGCAAAAATCGGTATATTTGCTATTTTTCCTACCTGATAAACATGAGCGAAAACTGAAGTCAGTTTCAGTGTTATCACTCCTGATCAGGTAAAACGTGTTTTGACATGCGAATGCCGGATTCTGTCTGATTTCGAATCGGTTGATTCCACAGCCGATTTTCTTTTCCGCTTCCGGATGTCGTGAAATCAGGTCTTGCAGAAATACAAAACCAGACCCATCTAATATCCGCACTACAGGACACGCATCCTTTAACCAAGTACCAATGCACCTGTGAGCTTCTTTTTTTGAGGCAAATTCAATTCCGCCAACCGTGTATTTCATTTCGCTCCGTCTCCACTTCTCAAAACGGCACTTCATCCCCAAAGTCATTCACCAGCGTTTCTTCCGCCTCTGGCTGCGTTTCTTCCAGCCAGTCTTCCGGCATCTCGTCCACGAATTCCACGCTCTTGATTCGCGTGTACTTGCCGTCCTTGACCGTCGTGATGCGTGATGGCATCCGGCACGCGCCACGGTCCAGCAGGTCGATCGCTTCCGCGATCGTCTCGGGAACCTCGCTCAGCGAATGCTGCTCCCACCACAGGCAGGCTTTCACCCGTGCGAAGTTTGCGTGCTCGAGACACACCCATTCGCTGACGTGTTTCGCTGTCAGGTTGCCGCTCGGAACGTCGACCGGCTGGCACTCGTAATCGATTCGCAGCGTCGGTGGTGCTTCCGGATCTTTTTTCTTGTAGTGCGTTCCCCACTTACAGCCCTCGACGATCCACGTTTCCGGCGGGACTTCGCCCGTCAACTGTGAATCCGTGTCAGCGTGTGCCTGATGTCTGCCGGGAAATCTGAACCCGCATTCCGGGCACTCAGGTTCACCGGCTGGCACGTCGAGTTTGCAGTTCAGGCATTCTCGCCCGCGTCCGTTGCGTTCCTGTGGCTGTGCAGATCCCGGCTTCGAGCCTTTGGCCCGTCCGTAATTCCGATCGTCCAAACTTCCGTGCCGCTCAATGTTGCCGCCGAAATCGAGAATCAGTGCGTTCTGTTTGCTGTCATGCTTCCGCAGTCCTCGCCCGACCATCTGAGCGAACAGCCCAGGGCTCATCGTCGCCCGAAGTATCGCGATAGCGTCGATGCACGGAGCGTCAAAGCCAGTCGTCAGGACGTCACAATTGACCAGCCATCTGATTTCACCAGCCTTGAACTGCTGCAGATACGCCGCTCGCTCGATCGGCATCGTGTCACCTGTGATAACTGCGGTCTTTTCTCCGGTCAGTCTCTGCAGCGTGTCAGCGACGTTGTCGGCATGTGCCACACCGCTGGAGAATACCAGAATCGAATGCCGGTCCTGAGTCTTCTCAATAATCTCACGACAGGCATGCAGCACCGTATCATCGCCACCAAAAATCCGTTGCAGATCGGATTCAACAAACTCACCGCCACGCAGTTTCGCTGAGCTGGTGTCGATCTGCTGATCTGATGGCTTGTTTGTGATCTCGCAAAGAAAACCTTCCGTGATCAGATCACCGGTAAACGCTTCAAAACAGATCCGCTGGAACAGTTTTTTCTTTCCGCAGATCGGCCCTTCACCGGTCCTGAATGGCGTCGCAGTCAATCCAGTAACTCTGGCCGTTGGATTCAATGCGATGACATCAGCTATAAACTGCCCATACATCGTTTCATCGGACGAACTCACCAAATGAGCTTCGTCGATGATGATCAACTGCCGTTCGCCGATCTGTGCTGCCTGCCGGTACACTGACTGGATTCCAGCGCACAGAATCGGCTGCTGAGTTTGCTTCGAGTTCAGCCCGGCTGAATAAATCCCGACCGGGATCTCTGGCAACAGAATCCGGATCTTCTCCGCGTTCTGTTGGATCAACTCTTTTCGGTGCTGCAGGACGATTACCTGAGCACCGAATTCAATAGCCTGTTTCGCCAGCATGGCAATTACCAGCGACTTGCCCGCACCCGTCGGCAAAACGATTAAAGGGTTCCCGGGCTGAGTCGCGAGGTAATGCCATGCGGCGTCATTGGCTGCGGTTTGATACCAGCGGGGGATCATTATTCAACCTCCATGTCGAATAGCATTCTCTCTGGTTTTGCTTTGGTAGTTTCGCTGGCTGATGAAAGGTTTTTAACAGCTTGTCTGTAATAACTCGGTTTCAGTTCGCACCCTACTCCCTTTCGGCCCTGCATCACAGCACCATACACTTCAGATCCGACGCCCATGAATGGAGTCAAGACGACGTCATCGGGATTCGTCCACATTTGAACGGCTCGGTAAATCACATCCAGTTGTAATGGGTGCTGATGCCTTTCATCGCCTTCGTCTTTTGACTCTTCATAAGGCAGCACGTTTTCAATTCTGATATCATCCCAAAACGATGAAGCGTAGTGCCTCCAAATCCAATGTGAGAAACGGTTTTCGATCTGGTTTCCCTGATACCCTTTCAGTTTACGAAGCTCTTTTGGAATCTCTCGTTCGCCGTGGTATTCGAGTAACCCATTTGGATGAGTAACAGGTTCGGGATTCACTCCACGTTTTCGAAACGGGATCAGGTAGTCAGCCGATGCAACATTAGTCAGTGTTGCGTCCTCGCAAATCTGACGATGAGCCAATGCCTTGCTCATGGTGCGATTGCGAACAGCGAGCGGCTCTTTCCAAATGCAGATACGCGGCAGCATTTCAAACCCAAGTGACTCATGAAGCCTAATAATGTCTCCGGGGAAATCTGTGTACCCGCAGATGTTGGCTCCCTGCTTTGGAACATCCATGCAATGAACAGCAGATATTCGCCCCGGCTTCATTACGCGGGCAATGTGGCTGACGATAAATCCGTAGTGTTCAAAAAACTCGTCATACGTTCGAGCATTCGACAAGTCGCGAACGCTTGACGAATAGTTGTATAGACAGCCACCGTTCTCCGTTGCAAATGGAGGCGAGTAGATCGACATCCCTACTGATTCATCGGGCAGCGATGAAAGCATCTCTGCTGAATCACCGTTGTAGATTGCGTATTGATCCGTGATAACCTGATCCATTACAGCCATGATGGAACCTTTTCTACTTCTGGAAAAAAGTCTTTTGAAACGAGGTGCATACTGTCACGCATGTGGTACACGAGGTTGCGGAACATGTTTTCTACCTGCTCTTTTTTTCGCTGCAGGTTGTCAGCAATCTTTCGTTCTCCTTCGCTCAAAACCATGTTGATAGTCACCGGGTTCTTTTGCCCGAATCGGTAACATCGACGCACCACCTGATAATACTGCTCAAATGAATGACTCGGGAAAATCACTTCATGATTGCAAATCTGAAAATTCAGTCCCCATGCTCCAATCTTTGGTTTGCATACGAGACGTTTAATTTGTCCTTTTGCAAATCCGAGCAGGTATTCTTCTTTCTGTTCATCTGGCATTGAACCACGAACCTGAACGCAATCGTCGAGCATCTTTTCCAGCAGGTCACACTCTGGATTTAGTTCGCCCCACAGTGCTGTCGATCCGTTGTGTTCATTTGCCAGTTCAACCGCTTTTGCACATCTTTCGTTGATGGTAACGCGACGTTCCTCTCGCTCTTCTCTCATATCGTTAGCCGACATCGCGAACAGCATCCCCGGACGAGCCTTTGTGCTTTCAACGATGTGAGCTGTTTCAGTGAGCGGTGGAAGAATAAAACGAGTGTCATCAAATCCTAAATCTGACGGACGTTGCAGTGATCGTGACCACGAAGTAACCCACGACCAGAACGGTTCCTCAGCATGACCGCGAAACCTATACTTTGTGCGCCCCCATCCGTGATGATCTTTTGATGTTTCCTGCTTGAAGAACTTCGTAATCATGTCACGAAAACCGAGCAGACCTAATGCTTCAGAACTCGTTCCAAGTTCCCAGTAATCATTAGGTGCAGCAGTTGCTGTACACAGCAACCGATACGGTATCGTTCGCATGAAATCGACTACCGTCGCTTTTCGTTCGCTTTTAAAGTCCTTGATTCCGGATGATTCGTCACAGACCACACCAGAAAATAATGTGTGATCGAACTTGTGTAGCTGTTCATAGTTAGTCACCCAGATGCAGGTAGTGCCGTCAGTTGTGCCATCCCGTGAGCGTTTCGCTGTCAGTCCGAAACGACCCGCCTCCTCTACAGTTTGAGCACCTACAGCAAGCGGCGTAACGATCAACACTGGTTTCCCAGTGTGCTCAATGACATGTTGAGACCATGCCAACTGCATTGCGGTTTTCCCCATGCCGCAATCCGCGAATATCGCAGCACGCCCGAGACTCAACGCCCACTGAACCAGATACGCCTGAAAATCGTAAAGGAACGGCATCTCGTTATCTGGTTCAAATCCGCCGCGACTTCCCCATTGGCTTTTAGATTTGATAAACGTTTCGTAACTCATCGCGTATTCCTCACTGCCTTAACAATCTCGCTGACAGCCGCCTGAATTTCCATCAATGCCGTTTCAGTCCAATACGGATTTCCAATCCGTGCCAGTTCGTCACGTGCATCCGTCAGTAACGCTTCGCCAAATGCTTCGGCCTTCTCGATCTCCGGCTTAAGTGCTTCGGCCCGTGCCTGTTCTGCAGCACGGCGTTCGGATTCACGTGCTTCGATTTCGCGCCGTTCGTTCTCCGCTCGCAGTCGCTGCAATTCTTCGCGATCCCTGCGCAACTGTTCCTCTTCGATTTTTCGTGCTGCAGCTTTCTGCGTTTCCGCTGTCAGCAGTGCCTCGAAAAATCCGTCATCCATTACGTCCAGTGCGTTCAGATCGACGCCAACAACACCGATGGCAGCCAGTCGGTTAAGTCGACTTTGCAGCCGTTCACGCTTCTCGGCTTCCTTCTGCTGCTTTTCTTTCAGCCGTTCCGCTTCGTAGTTCTCTTCCTCTGCCGACAGCCTGCCTTCGATCGGTTCGATTTCGCTGATCAGTCGTTTCGCTTCAGCGTTAATCGCCCGCTGGTACTTCAGGGCTCCTTCGTTCAAATCTTTCCGTCGCTTGTCGATCTCCAGTCGCAGCCGCTTCACAGTCTTGCGTGCTTCGGTGACGGCCTTGATGCCGACCGTTGCCACGGTCAACTGGCCAAACTCACGGACCTGAGCAATTGCCAGTTCATCCGGTCGAAACTCTGCCAGCGTCGATACGATCAGAGCGTCAACTGGTGCTGGTGTCTCTTCAATAATCATCTGAGAAATCCTTTCATAAGGTTTACACGTTCAACAAAAGCAATCACCTGTTTATCAACGTCAAAGTCAGTCCAGATACCGAAATACTGATTCCACAAATCGTGCTCTAAATCACCCTGGGCCGTGTCAGCGATCTCCACCACTGCTTCAATCACCAAGATGCCTAGTTTTTCCTGCAGCAATGCGTCACAGAAAATCTGAAAACGGCACATGTCAGCGGTCTTGAATGGACGCGGCACGTCGCTGGTCAGGATCTCGTGTGCGTCGTGGTAGAGTCCCCACAGTTGCACCTGTGGCGGCTCATCTAACAGCCGTTCGAAGACCTCCAGCGAATGAGCCAGAACGCTGGCTGTCGGGTGCTGTCCACCGAAGCGGCCAATGCGTGAAAGACATTCAGCCACCCACTGCGGATCTTCAACGCACCTGTCAGACCACTCTTCAGGGTCTGATATGTAGTTCGACCATTTGCGCATGTTGCAGTCCTTCCATGAGTCGATAAAAAATGCCCGGCAGTGCGAGCTGTAGACAGACACTGCCGAGCACCGGAGGCGACACACCACCGGGTTTCATTTCTTTGCAAACGGATTCGCCGGACTGGCAGACGTTGTCTGAGCAGGATGCGAAAACGCTTCCGTCATCATGTTGGTCTGCTGCTGTGCGTTTGACTCGGAACGGGACTTGTAACCCTTGATTTCGTTCCGAGGGTTTCCGTTCTGGTCTTTGCCGATCGCAACCCGAATGTTGAGCGGTCGATTGTGCAACTCTGCTGAATCGTTCGGATCTGGCAAACCGCACGCAACACACAACGCCTTTAACTGCCCTCGCCCGATCTGCTGTGCCTGCGATGATTTGTTGATGATGTTCAAACCATCAAACAAAGTCCGGTTCTGGTATGGACCGTTGAGAATCTGGAACTTCAGTTCCAGCCGTGCGCCGGTGCCGTCCTTCGTAGGCTTCTTCTCACTGTGAACCAGAATAGCCGGGTATTCACCTGCTGGAATCGGTTCGAATGAACCGCCCGCCTGTGTGTTTTTCAAATCCAAATCTGTCAAACTCGCCATGGTCAATCACCCTGCTTTCTTTGTTGAGGTTGCTTCTTCACTGCTCTTCGGGAAATACTTCGCATAGTCAGCCCATGAGAATGGGATCTCTGCTGGCATGTCCTGCAGCCGATTCTTTGCCAGGCATGCTGCCGTTTCCTGCGTTCGGATGTATCGCTCGCTATTGCTCACAGCGATGTTTCGTTCCTTCGAGAACCCAAGATCCTCTTTCCGGACAAACACGCGATACGATGCGAAGAGCACTTCATCGCACCATTCCTGCAACATGGCGGACGCCGACTTGTGCAGTGCAGGCTGATACCGGTCGTAGGAATCAACCTCAGGATCTGAATGCTTTACAATGGCTGAATGAGCCAGCAGAATGATCTGCATGCCCTTTTCCTTGCGGAGCCAGTCGAGCTTAAACACGAAGTCATCCCAGTATTTCAGGGCAGCTTCGTAACCCTTACCGAACCCGATTTCGGAAATAGAATCCTTGCCTGCATCGCGTGCGACCTGTGCGTGCAGCAACCCTTCGAGCCAGTCGATTGAGTCGACAGCAATTGTTCTAAAGTCATGCTTCTCGTTCGCCAGATCAATCAGGATTTGATTGACCGATTCCATCGCTGTCAGGTGTTCAGTCCGCTGACAGTCAATGTCGTCGAGTCCGTCCTCCAGATTCAGAATCAGGCAGTCCGGTGCCTGTGCCGCCCATGTGCTTTTACCGATGCCGTGAACGCCATAGAGCAGCGTTCGTCGTGGTTTTGGTTTCTTACCCGTTACAATCTTCATACTTCCATTCCTTCCAGTTTGTAAATAAACACCTCAACACCACTTTTCGAATCACCATCTGCTATCTGCTTATCAATTGTTCCGGAGCACACCTGGCAATCGTCATGCCAGAAAATTCCTGTCAGTGCGTCGAGAACTGCTTTATCCAAGTTGTCACGATCTGGCTTTTTGATGTGCCAGATTTGCGGCATCGGTTTCGTTTTCCACTGAATTGATTTCGGGCGAGGAAACACGAACAGCAAGTCAACACGAAACGGCCCTTCAATCTTTTTGCCGTGGTAATGTTGCCGCGCCACGAACTGCAGAGACCGCTTCCATTTGTGTATCCCGTTGTCTGGCGTGTAATGTCTTCCGCTGGCCGTTGACCGTGTCCGAGGTTGAGCAATCGGCAAGCCCTCAACAAAGAATCGCCACTGCATTACCTCACGAAAAAATTGCTGCGTCATTTCGCGTCTTTCCGGTCGTCTTGCACTTCCGCCCGCAGCACAGTGACGTCTCTCGGAGCATGCACACCAACTCGAACACGCTCGCCTTTTATCTCCATGATCGTGACGACGATTCCACCATCGATCACGATCGATTCGCCAACCTTACGACCCAGAACAAGCATTGCAGTTCCCTTCGCTAATGACCTTGAGAAATCGATGAGTCGCAGACATACTGACAGCGATCTGGCCGCGTTTTCGGAGAACTGAAACAGCCACATTGGTGACTTCAGTTCCGTCCTCAAAACGCCACATGTCCGTTTTGCAGAAGTACGGCGCAAAGAATCGGCCACTGTTTCGCAGTCGCTGTTTGCAGATGTGGCCAGCTCGTAGCTTTCGCAGCACTGCATCTGCTCCGAGTCCTTTCACTTTTGACATTAAGACTTCCTTTCTCTTTTCTAAGTTGTTCGAGTCGTGGCAACCGGTCCATGGTCATTAAGAGCGTGTCACGGCTCACCACGATTCCGCTTCCGGGAGTCGAACCCGGCGCAGACCGTCAGCGGAAAAAACACTGGAAGCGGTCAATCAGAATCATTGATCCTGAGTCCCAAAACGCAGACCGCCTCCAGTGCGGAGCATGCGTTTAGTCGCGGTCGTTTCGCCGCAGGTTTTCGTCAGTGATTACCCAGC
>Ga0315909_10008663_pt1 | contig 11113 bp, 9 predicted proteins | sample LakEriMetagenome_11_FD_203527 | JGI IMG/M metagenome (GOLD analysis project Ga0315909, IMG submission 203527) | Freshwater fungal communities from buoy surface, Lake Erie, Ohio, United States - Buoy 2 MA125 | ecosystem: Environmental > Aquatic > Freshwater > Lake | place: USA: Lake Erie, Ohio...
GTGGAAGCCGCACTTTTCTGTTGATTGTCTAATCATTAGCACCTTAAAAGGTATTGAAATTAGTACCCAACTTCGGATGACTGAAGTTATGGAAGAGGTAATCGGTAAGCATCGCATCGCTATCATCACCGGGCCGAATTTGGCTGATGAGTTAATCCTGCGTCAACCAGCTGGAGCGGTGGCGGCGGCTACCAACCAGACGACCTCCGAGGAAGTTCGTGAGCTCTTCCGCACTCCTTACTATCGCGTTTACACATCAGTTGACTTACTGGGCTGTGAACTAGCGGGAGCAATCAAGAATGTGATCGCCCTCGCCGTCGGTATCTCAATAGGAATGGGATTCGGTGAAAATACCCAAGCGATGTTGATTACTCGGGGTCTAAATGAAGTTGCGCGATTGTGTGCAGCACATGGCGCAGATCCGTTAAGTGCTGCAGGGCTTGCTGGAATGGGAGACCTCGTCGCAACTTGTGGATCTCCTCTTTCACGTAACAGAACTTTTGGAGAACTTTTGGGAAGTACTGGTTCAATGGAAGCAGCGCTCGGCAAATGGGCAAAGACAGTTGAGGGCGTAGCCTCATCTGGTGCGATCGTGGAGATTGCTCACCGCGTTGGAATTGAAGTTCCCGTAATCGAATCCGTTGCAGATATTGTCAATGGTGCGCTTACCCCTGCCGAGGCATTGCAACGCCTTATGGAGATAACCACAAATGCAGAGAACTTCATTCGATGACCCAGCGCGTAGCAATTATCTGTGGTGGACGTTCCAGCGAACACGAGATTTCTTGCATTTCAGCAGCAGGCGTACTTTCAGCGATGGATCGCGCTTATTACCAACCAATTTTGATCGGTATAAGTAAGAGCGGTAAGTGGTTTCATCTTCCCGAAGATTATCCGCTAGCGATCGCCAATGGCGTACTTCCGACGATTCCCGATACCGGAATTACAGTCGCCCTCGGTGTAGATGGATTAAGCGCTGATGGACAGAATCTAAATATCGATATCGCATTTCCATTACTTCACGGACCTTACGGAGAAGATGGCACGATTCAAGGGTTACTGGAAATAGCCGATATCCCATACGTTGGTTCAGGAGTCCTAGCATCGGCTGTTGCAATGGATAAATCCTTTGCCAAACCAATTTTCGCATCACAAGGAATTAAAGTTGCAGCAGGGTTTGTGGTTCGCGAGCAAGAATGGCAAGCGGATTCGGCACGTGTTCAAAAGGCCGCTGATCAACTTGGATATCCAATATTTGTTAAACCGGCGCGGGGTGGATCTTCGCGAGGAACCACCAAGGTTAAATCCGCTGCACAATTCGCAGCTGCACTAGGTGAATCCTTTAAATTCGATACCAAGGCGCTAATTGAACAGGAGATCCGCGGGGCAGAAATTGAATGCGCAGTTCTGGAGATAGATGGCCAGCCAAGAGCTTCTTTAGTCGGCCAGATTAAAATCGATTCTAAATATGAGTTCTATGACTTTGAAGCGAAGTATTTAGATGGTGCAACAACAATTGAACTTCCGGCGCAAATTGATCAAAAGATCAGCGATGAGATCCGCACTAAAGCGATCGATGCATTTATATCTCTTGGGTGTTCAGGCCTGGCTCGTGTTGATTTCTTCCTCACGCCAAATAATGAAGTAATAATCAATGAGTTAAATACAATGCCAGGGTTTACTGCTACATCGGTATTTCCAAAGATGTGGGCGGCAACAGGGGTTGGCTATACAGATGTAATTAGTAATTTATTGAAGTGCGCGCTAAAACGCACCAATGGAGTTCTTGGGAATTAGAACTTTGCTCAGTAAGTAACTGGGCAAGTCAATGTACGTGTAATGCCAGGTACTCCTTGAACCTTCGACAAGATGGTTCGTCCAAAATCTTCCATAGAGGGTGCTTCGGCTCGCATAATTACGTCATATGGGCCGGTGACACCTTCGGCGAGAGTTACTCCTGGGATCGCAGAGACTGATTTTGCAACGCTAGAAGCTTTGCCGACTTCAGTTTGAATCAAAATAAATGCTTGAACTGACATTGTGGTGAAACCTCTCCTCGCGAACGCATCGCCTCTTTAGATCTAGCAGATGAGTTAAAGGTACTCCTACTTGCATTGATGTTCTAGTCTTGGCGGTATGGATCATCAATCGCCAGCGTTTACAGAAGCGCAGGTAATCGCTCGGTTGCGCGAAGCCTTCGCCAGCACCGATCCTAGGATTGAAGTTGGAATAGGCGATGATGCTGCAGTTGTAGTGGGCGAGAAGCTTCAAGTAATGACGACCGATATGGCTGTCGAAGGCGTTCACTTTCGCACAGATTGGTCCACCGGATTTGAAATCGGTCGCAAGGTAACGGCAGCGAATGCCGCAGATATTTTGGCGATGGGTGCGGTTGCAGATTATTTACTAGTTGCAGTCGCGTTAACTCCATCGCAAAAAATAGATTGGATCGATGATCTAGCGCGCGGGATTAAGTTTGAAGCTGACTTAGCTGGATTGCAGGTTATTGGTGGAGATATCTCCAGCAGCGAGAAGTTGGTTATTTCAATGACCGCTGTGGGCCACTGCAAAGAAGCGGTAACTCGGGATGGCGCCAAGGCAGGAGATGGCATATATCTTTCATCGCTGACGGGTTGGTCGGCAGCAGGTTTAACGCTTTTGCAATCTCACGCCTCGCCCAACGGAGAAACTCACTCGATAGCGCTGCGCGAATATAAATCACCAACAATTGATTATGGATTCGATTCTTCAAAAGCAACAGCGATGTGCGATATCAGCGATTCGATAGTCGAACAGAGCGCACAGATAGCAAAAGCATCACAAGTAGCGCTCAATTTTGATAAAGAACTCTTTTCCCGCTCTGAAGAATTCGCCGATCTACAATCTTTGGCAGATGAATTACAGGTAGATGTGTGGGATTGGATTTTTGGAGGGGGAGAAGATCACGTCTTGTTGGCTACAGGCGTAGATCTACCTGGTTTGAAAATTGGTGAAGTAACCGCCGGTGAAGGCGTCTTTGGAATACCGCTAAGCGTTGCAAATAAAGCGTGGAGACACTTTCGCTAAATCTTTAGCGAACGACTTTGCCGGCCTTTAGGCAAGAAGTACAGACGTTTTGGCGCTTTGTGCTTCCGCTAACCAAGGTCTTGATGCGCTGAATATTTGGATTCCAGCGACGACGTGTCTTTACCTGAGAGTGGGAAACTTTATTTCCGAAGCTGGGCCCCTTGCCACAGATATCGCATGTTGATGCCACAGCAGTACTCCTTTTAATTTCAAATTCTTTAAGCCAGAGCCCCGTTTGCGACCCAGCAGGTTTCAGGGGCAATAGTAGCGATAAGGCCACGCTCACGCTAATTCGGTCTATTTCACGCGAGAATGGGCGGCATGGCCGGCCTCGACTCAAAATTGGTAAATGTAGTCGGTGACCGCACGGCGAAAGTTCTAGATAAAGTATTTGGTTACCAAACGCTCTCAGATTTGATTCGTCATTATCCGCGTAGATATTTAGTACGTGGCGAGTTAAGCGATATCGCAGAATTAAAAGAGGGCGATGAAGTAACAGTCCTCGCGGAAATCTTTAGCTCCACTTCTCGTAAGCTGCACGCACGCAAGGGGAGCATCCTTGAGGTGATTGTCACTGATGGAAGTGCAAAGATGTCACTTACCTTCTTCAATCAAGCTTGGCGGGAGAAAGAATTACGAGTAGGTCGACAGGGACTCTTTGCCGGCAAAGTTGGGGTCTTTAATGGAAAGCGACAGTTAGCGCATCCGGATTACCAGATGATTCCAGATGGCGATGATGTTGATTCGGCTGTTGCGGAGTTTGCAGGCAAGTTTCTGCCGATGTATCCCGCATCGGCAAAATTGCCATCATGGAAGATCGCGCAATGTATCAATCTGGCTATCGGTGGCTTAGATGAAATTATCGACTTCATGCCGGAGCAGATCTTAGCTGAGCGGGGATATCCAACTTTGCAACAAGCGATTGTTCAGATCCATAATCCAGTAGATCTGGATAGCGCAGCAAAATCACGCGAACGAATCACTTTTGATGAAGCGTTCTTAATGCAATTACTTCTTCTGGAGCGACGTGCGCAATTGCGTTCATTAAAGACCACGGCAAGAGTAGCCAAGAGTTCCGGAATTCTTACCGCCTTTGACAATGCGCTACCTTGGCAGTTAACTGCGGGACAGCGCGAGGTTAGTGAAGAGATTGAGCGCGATCTAGCAGCACCGATTCCGATGCATCGTCTATTGCAGGGTGAAGTTGGTTCCGGAAAAACAGTGGTTGCGCTGCGAGCAATGTTGGCGGTTATTGATAGTGGAGGACAGGCTGCGCTACTAGCACCGACTGAAGTTTTAGCAGCGCAACATTTGCGAACAATTGAAAAGTTGTTGGGGCCACTGGGACAAGGCGGAATGTTAGGTGGCGTAGAAAATGCAACTCAAATAACTCTGCTAACCGGTTCGCAGAGCGCAGCTGCGCGCAAAGATGCCCTGGCGCTTGCTGCTTCAGGCCAAGCCGGAATTGTTATTGGCACACATGCATTACTGAGTGAGAGCGTAGCTTTTGCAGATTTAGGTTTAATCGTTGTCGATGAGCAGCATAGATTCGGTGTAGAACAGCGAGACGCGCTAAAGAGTAAAGCGGTAAATCCACCTCATCTCTTAGTTATGACGGCAACTCCGATTCCAAGAACCGTGGCAATGACAGTCTTTGGTGATTTAGATGTTTCAACTCTGCGCGAACTCCCATTAGGTCGCCAACCAATCACAACTCATTTGGTGCCAACTTTAGAGAAACCCACATTTTTGGACCGTACCTGGGAGCGAATCAAGGAAGAAGTAGCGCAAGGCCATCAGGCTTATATTGTGGCGCCGCGAATTTCAGCTGGAACTTCGGAAGATGCTGATCTCGATTTTCTCTATGGTGAGAGTTCGCCAGATATTGCATCAGTTGAAGAGTTAGGGCCAAAGTTACAAGCTGGACCTTTACAAGGGTTGCGTATTGCACCGCTCCACGGAAGACAGAGCAGTGAGGTAAAGAGCGCGACAATGCAGGCTTTTGCAGCTGGAGAAATTGATGTCTTGATCTCAACTACTGTTATTGAAGTAGGCGTGGATGTACCTAATGCAACTGTAATGGTGATTATGGATGCTGATCGTTTTGGCGTATCTCAACTTCATCAGTTGCGTGGTCGTGTAGGACGCGGCACCTCACCTGGACTCTGCCTATTGGTCACCTCAGCACCTGCTGAAAGTACGGCGCGCGAGCGGTTAGAAGCGGTTAGCAAGACGCAAGATGGTTTTGAACTATCGCGCATTGATCTAGAACAACGTCGTGAAGGTGATGTACTGGGTGCAACGCAATCTGGTTCACGTTCTCATCTGCGTTTGTTACGAGTTTTACGTGATGAAGCTTTAATTGACAGTGCGCGTCAAAGCGCAGCTGAGCTCTTAGCGCAAGATCCAGAGTTAAGTAGGTATCCTTTACTTAAGAGCGAATTAATTAAATTGCAGGAAGATGCTGCTGCAGAATTTATAGATAAAGGGTGAGTAAATGCGGATAATCGCTGGGAGTGCGAAGGGAAGAAATATCTCTTCCGTTGCCTCTTCAACTCGTCCCACATCGGACCGCGCGCGCGAAGCGTTATTTTCTACTTTGACATCTGAATTCGGTGGCCTAGAGGATTTAAATGTACTTGATCTATACGCCGGAACTGGCGCTATCGCACTTGAGTCACTTTCTAGAGGTGCGGCTATTGTGCATGCGGTTGAGAAAGATGATCAGGCACAAAAGAGTATTGCGGCAAATTACGAGGCGATTAAATCGGCACAGTGCCCGGGAATATTTCATTTATATGGAATGAGCGTGCATAGATTTCTGCAAGATTTGCCAATCACGAAGTATCACTTTATCTACATCGACCCTCCTTATGATGCTGAAGATCTCGATGTAGTTGAGACGTTGATTGCACTTCACAGTGGTGGATTTTTGGATGCACAGGCTCTAATTGCTGTTGAGCGGAATTCGCGGGTCAAGGAAATTTCTTGGCCACACGGATATGTTGCACTCCGCGAAAAGAATTATGGGCAAGCGACCATTTTCTATGGGGCTCCAGCGGAAATTGAGCCTGAGAATGGATAAGGCTCCGATTCGTTGCTAGCGTTTGCCATATGAAGCGCGCCGTTTGCCCAGGATCTTTCGATCCGATCACCTTTGGGCATATAGATATTATCGAGCGAGCAAGTGAGCAGTTTGATGAAGTTGTGGTTGCGGTATTGGCCAATAGAACCAAGGCTTCGCTCTTTACTGTGGAAGAACGGATGGCGATGATAAGCCAAACCACCGCGCACTTTAAGAATGTAAAGGTAGATTCTTGGCACGGCTTATTGGTTGATTACTGCAAGGCAAATTCAATTCAAGCGATAGTTAAGGGTTTGCGCGCCGTTACTGACTTTGATTACGAGCTACAAATGGCGCAAGTAAATCTCCAAGGTTCAGGCGTTGAAACAATGTTTATGGCGACCGCACCTGCTCATTCATTTCTATCGTCATCTATAGTTAAGGAGCTCGCCCATTTTGGGGGCGATGTCTCATCAATGGTTCCAGGCATCGTCAATGATGCGCTCAAAGCTCGAGTAGCAGGGAAGTAAAAAATGGATTCAATTGAGAAATTAAATACCGCTATAACTTTGGTTGAAGAGGCGCGTGGCGTTCCACTCTCAGCTTCTTGCGTCGTACATCGCAGTGAGATGCTTGAGATCTTGGATGGAGCGCGCGAAGCGCTTCCGCAGGATTTATTCCGAGCCGAAGATATTCTTGCTAAGCGAGATGCTTTAATTGAAGAAGGCCGCTTAAGTTCCGAGCAGATGATCGCATCTGCTCGTGAGGAAGTAGCGCGGATGATTGAACAGACCGCGATTGTGCAAGCCGCACGCGATGAGGCGCAGAAGATTCTTGATGACGCTCGTGCACAAGCAGCTGATGAGCGCGCTGAAGTAGAAAGTTACATCGATGGTCGCTTAGCAACCCTCGAAGTAATTTTAAATAAGACTTTAGATGCTGTTGCACGAGGACGTGAACGTTTGGATGGTGCAAACGATAAAGATGTCCTTTCGCAATTAGCGGCCGATAAGTAAATCCTTCAGATAACGCTGGCGATACTCAAATGAACCGCGCCTCCCAGGTATATCAATTCAATACCCATGAACTCCCACGTCGAGCGGGGGAGATGAAGGAGTATCAACTCGATTTAGAGATCCTGGAGTCTGTTGGGGTGCCCTTGGTTGCAGTTGCGGCAGGCGACGTGATTGAAGTGGATATGCGCCTGGAATCAGTGGCGGAAGGAATTTTGCTGAGCGCTGATGTATACGCGGTGGCTAAAGGTGAATGTATCCGCTGCCTTGATCCGGTTGAGATAACCGTTGAACGAAAGATTCAAGAGCTCTATCGCTACGAACCAACTAATGAAAAAGGTGGCAAACGGAAGAAGTCGGGGCGAAATGAACGCGCTGAAGAGGTTGATTTAGATGAGGATGATGAGCTCTGGCTTGATGGAAATGTCATGAACCTCGAGACTCCGATTCGAGATGCCATTGTTTTAGATCTGCCGATAAACCCGCTCTGCTCTGAAGATTGCCTGGGGCTATGTCCGGATTGCGGTGAGAAGTGGGAGAAGTTGCCCGAAGGCCATTCCCACGAGGTTATCGACGCTCGCTGGGCTGGGCTGGCAGGCTTGGATTTTAAGAATTCGGATGAATAAGGGATACTTCACCCAGTAAGCCTTGAGCACGCTCTGCCCGAGGTAAGTTGAGATTAAGGACGATTACCGTGCCAGTACCAAAGCGAAAGATGTCTCGTTCGAAGACACGCTCACGCCGCGCCATGTGGAAGACAACTGCAGCATCACTTGCAGCATGCCCACAGTGCCAACAACCAAAGTTGACTCATACAGCTTGCCCAACGTGCGGAACATATAACCGCCGTCAAGTTCTAGAGGTCTGATCTGTACTCACCTTTAACTTCGCAACTCGGGGTTTCAATTTCTCCTGAATTGCTTGAGTTAGCTTTTACCCATCGTTCTTTCGCTTACGAAACCGGTGCCAAAGAGACTAATGAACGCTTAGAATTTCTAGGTGATTCAGTCTTAGGTTTAATTGTTACAGAAGAACTTTACTTACGTTATCCGGATTTGGATGAATCTCGTTTATCTCCACTGCGCTCTGGAATAGTTAACATGCGCGCGCTCGCGGATATTGCGCGCACCTTAAATCTAGGTAAATACATTCGCCTTGGAAAAGGTGAAGAAGTAACTGGTGGACGCGATAAAAACTCGCTCCTTGCAGATGCGCTAGAAGCCTTGATCGGCGCTATATATCTCGAACTCGGATTTGAAAGTACAACCGAGGTCGTTCGCTCATTAATTAAAGAGACGTTAGAAAGCGCAATGGCTAAGGGCGCAGGGCTCGATGGTAAAACCGCGCTACAAGAATTGGTCTCATCGCTTGGTAAGGGAACGTTGGAATACCAAGTTACAGAAACCGGACCAGATCACGATAAGAGTTTCACCGCAGTAGCAATGGTCTCCGGGGAGGCGATTGCAGAAGGTAGCGGCAAGAGCAAACGCGAAGCCGAACAATCTGCCGCCCGAACCGCTTACGAAATTCTCACAACCCTCAAGTAGTACTTCACTTGCGTCGCGTATATAAAGACGCCACCTAAACGGTAGGTTTACGTCGTGTATTTAAAGAGCATGACGCTAAAGGGCTTTAAGTCCTTCGCATCGGCGACCACGCTCCGCCTTGAGCCCGGAATCACCTGCGTGGTCGGTCCTAACGGCTCGGGTAAATCAAATGTTGTAGATGCGCTCACTTGGGTAATGGGTGAGCAAGGCGCAAAGTCACTTCGCGGCGGAAAGATGGAAGATGTCATCTTCGCAGGGACAAGTGGCAGAGCACCACTAGGTCGCGCAGAAGTTTCACTCACAATCGATAACACAGATGGCGCACTTCCAATTGATTACACCGAAGTAACCATCTCTCGCATCCTCTTCCGTAACGGTCAGAGCGAGTATCAAATAAACGGTGAAGCATCCCGCTTGTTAGATATTCAAGAACTGCTCAGCGACTCAGGTATCGGGCGCGAAATGCACGTAATCGTTGGCCAAGGTCAACTAGATGCAATCTTGATGGCCACGCCTGAAGAAAGACGTGGATTTATTGAAGAAGCCGCTGGCGTTTTAAAGCACCGCAAACGTAAAGAGAAGGCGCTGCGCAAGTTAGATTCAATGCAGGCGAATTTGGCGCGTGTACAAGATTTAACTGTTGAATTGCGCCGCCAACTCCGCCCATTGGGTAAGCAAGCCGAAGTTGCGAAGAAAGCTGCGACGATTCAGGCAGATTTGCGTGATGCAAAGTTGCGTTTGTTGGCAGATGATTACATCTCGCTCTCAAAAACTTTAGATGCAGAAGTTGCTGATGAGACTGCGCTTCGCGAACGCCGCGCACTTGTTGAAGCAGAGAATGAGAAAGTGCGTCTGCGCGAAGAAGCACTTGATGCCCAAGCTGCATTTGAAAGTCCTTTGTTGATAGCGGCACAAGAAAATTTCTATGCTTTGAGCGCGCTTCGTGAAAAGTTCCGCGGAACACAATCTTTGGCGCAAGAACGATCTAAATTCATGGCAGAAGAAGCGGAAGAAGCGCGTAACGCTGGCCGCGATCCTGAGGCTCTTGATCAAGAAGCAGCTGCGTTACGTCAAGAAGAAGCACAACTTAGGGCTGGTGTAGAAAGTTCTAGAAAGTCACTGGCTGCAACCACACAAGAATTAGCCAACGCTGAAGCGCTCTTGAAATCTGAAGAAGATAAGATCGCAGCGGCGATGCGCGCTATTGCAGATCAGCGTGAGGGAACCGCCCGCCAAGAAGGTCACATTAAATCTTTAGCGGCGCGCTTAGATGCGATCGCAGAAGAAATTGCTCGTTTAGTAAAGGCGCGCGATGAAGCGCAATCTCGCGCCGAAAGCGCACAGCGCGAGTACTCAACTTATGAGATGGATATTGCTGGTGCGGATGCCGGTGAACTAGGACTTGACTCAGAATTTGAAGTTGCCAAGATTGGGTTGGATAAAGCAAAGGCCACGTTAGCAACCCTGGTGGAATCTGAACGCGCTGCTGATCGTGAAAGAAATGCGATCGAATCTAAATTAGAAGCGATGCAATTGACTTCTCAGTCACGCGATGGAGGAGCGGCGCTAATTCGCGATTCCCGTGGATTATCACTACTCGGAACGGTTGCTTCACTAATCAGCGTTGATAACGGTTGGGAAGCCGCAACTGCCGCAGCGCTGGGTACTCTTTCAGATGCGATCGTCGTTCGTGACCTTAACTCTGCAGTTAGCGCACTTACCTTGTTACGAAGTGAGAATTTGGGACAAGCCGACGTCCTGGTTTACGAGCCAGGGTCGCAGAATTCCAGCGCTATCCCTGCTGGACTTACTCCGTTAACAAATTATGTTCGCTCTTCTCAAATTGGCGATCTATTGGAACAGTTACTTCTTTCAACAGTAGTTGTTGACTCAGCTCGTGAAGCAGAAAGCATTCTGCGCTCTAATCCAGGTTTAACTGTCGTAACCCGCGATGGCGATGTAATTACCTCAAAGAGAGCGCGTGGTGGATCTGCCTCATCAACCTCTTTGATTGAGATTAATGCTCTAATTCAGGAGCTAAGTAAAAAGTTGGAGATAAGCGCGCATAATTGTGAACGCCTTAAATTTGAAATAGTGACCGCTCAAAGTGAAGTTGATGCGAAGCAGAGCGCCTTTGATATCGCGCTCTCAAAGCTCAACGAATCAGATGCGCGAATTGCTGCGCTAACTGAGCAACTAGCGGTTTCAGGGCAGAATATGAAATCTGCTAGCGCTGAAGTCGAGCGTTTAAATGCGGCAATCGCTGAGGCAAGTGCGGCAAAGGGCCGCGATGAGAACGAACTCGCTATTGCAACTGCGCAATTACAGCAACGTGGCGAAACATCTGAACCTGATCACAGCGCAGCCGAGAACTTACGAAATAAAGTTTCACTAGCCCGTACCGCAGAGGTTGAAGCGCGCCT
>Ga0315909_10008671_pt1 | contig 11103 bp, 5 predicted proteins | sample LakEriMetagenome_11_FD_203527 | JGI IMG/M metagenome (GOLD analysis project Ga0315909, IMG submission 203527) | Freshwater fungal communities from buoy surface, Lake Erie, Ohio, United States - Buoy 2 MA125 | ecosystem: Environmental > Aquatic > Freshwater > Lake | place: USA: Lake Erie, Ohio...
TGTTAATGACAAGAAGTTCACGTTTGCTCCGGGAGACGCCAATGAGTTGAAAAAGAGCCAAGCAACTCCACAGAACTTTATTAATAAGTTCTTGGATGACCAAGGTTTGATGAAAGACGCAGCAGGTTATCATAGGTCTTTGGCTATAGCAATGAATCCTGACAAGTTCGCTAAGTATTTTTACGAACAAGGAATGGCTGATGCAACTGATGATGTTACTCGTAAAATCAAGAACATCAATATGTCAGAGCGTAAAGCACCCGAAGTTGGCACTATATCAGGAGGAATGCAGGTGAAGGCGGTAAACCCTGATTCAGGTAGAAACCTGAAAATCCGCAGTATAAAAAGAGTTTAAAACAATTAAAATTTAAAAAAAATGGCAAGTGCTTTATTGAATAACCCCACCTACCAATTGCAGCCAAGTGCTGAGCAGGTGGCGTTACAGACAAACTACATTACCAACTTCAACTTCTTGAATCAGTATCTTCCTGATACATACGAGAAAGAATTTGAGCGTTATGGTAATAGAACAATCGCATCTTTCTTACGTATGGTAGGAGCAGAGATGCCGTCTAACTCTGACCAAATCAAATGGGCAGAACAAGGACGTTTACACATTAAGTACACAAACTGTACTTCAGCAGCAGCAGTAGGTGCGGCAACCGCAACTTTCACTGTAGCTGACAGTGGTGTGACTTACATCGCTATCCGTGTTGGACAAACTTTGATGATTCAAAATAACACTTCAGGTGTTTTCAACAAGGCTATCGTAACAGCAGTTCCTTCAGCAACTACTTTCACAGTAGCTTACTATGAGACTGCAGGTCAGGCTTTCGCAGTTTCTACTCAATGTACTGTATTCATTTACGGTTCTGAGTTCAAGAAAGGAACTAACGGAATGGTTGGTTCATTAGAATCAGAAGATGACATCTACAGCAACAACCCAATTATCATTAAAGATAAGTATGCGGTTAACGGTTCTGATATGGCTCAAATCGGTTGGGTAGAAGTTACAACTGAGAATGGTGCTACAGGATACCTTTGGTATTTGAAGAGTGAGCACGAAACTCGTTTACGTTTTGAAGATTACTTAGAGACTTCAATGATTGAAGCTGTTCCGGCTGCGTCTTCTTCAGGTGCTGCAACTGCAGGTTACATTGGTTCTGAAGGTATCTTCTACGTAGTAAACAACCGTGGTAACGTTTGGGGTGGTGGTACTCCAACAACTTTAAGCGATTGGGATTCTATCGTTTCTCGTTTAGATAAGCAAGGTGCTATCGAAGAGAACGTTGTATTCGTAAATCGTGGATTAAGTTTCGATATTGACAATATGTTGGCTACATTGAACGGCTACACTTCAGGTGGTGTTGCTCAATCAGCTTCATTCGGTCTTTTCGATAACGATGTTGATATGGCGTTAAACTTAGGTTTCACAGGATTCCGTAGAGGTTATGACTTCTACAAGTCTGATTGGAAATACCTTAACGACCCAACAATGCGTGGTGGTTTAAATACTACTGCTGCAACTGCAACCGGTACTATCACAGGTTTGATGGTTCCTGCAGGTTCTACTTCAGTGTACGACCAAATTATGGGCAAGAACGCTAAGCGTCCTTTCTTACACGTTCGTTACCGTGCTTCTGAAGCTGAAGACCGCAGATACAAAACTTGGATTACAGGTTCTGCCGGTGGTGCTGCTACAAGCGACTTGGATGCAATGGAGGTTAACTTCCTTTCTGAGCGTTGCGTATGTACCCTTGGTGCAAACAACTTCGTATTGTTCCGTTACGGATAATAAAGGAAGAAAATTACAGGGAGGGTGTCTTCAAAGACACTCTCCTTTTTTTAAAATCAAATTAAATCAAATACAAAATGGCAAAAGGTACAACTCCTGTAGATAAGGTTTATAGACTTAAAATAGGAAATCCGCTATCATATACGTTAGCGTCAAGAAATCACCCTCGATTCCCACTAATGTGGTTTGACGAGAAGAACAATGTTAATCGTGCCCTTAGATATTGCACGAATCAAAAGTCCCCATTTGAGGACGAACAAGACGGAAACTTTATTATTGAGCCAATCATCTTTGAAGATGGCTTCTTAAGAGTTCCAAAGAACAACCCTGTATTGCAGGAGTTCTTACACTATCACCCATTGAATGGCAATATATTTATTGAAGTAGATAAAGAGAAAGACGCTGCTGCTGAAGTAGAAGACTTAAACTTAGAAGTTGAGGCTTTAATCGAGGCTCGTCAGTTATCACTTGACCAAATTGAGACATTAACAAGGGTTATGTTTGGAAAAGACCCATCCACCGTGTCTACTGCTGAATTAAAGCGTGACATCTTGGTGTTTGCTAAAAGAGACCCTAAGGAGTTCTTGAATATACTAAACGACCCTGAATTAAAGTTTCAGGCTAAGGTTCGTACATTCTTCGAGAACAAGTTATTGATATTAAGAAATGGCGACAAAGAGGTATGGTTTAATACCGCTACCAACAAGAAGAAGATGTTATCTGTTCCGTTTGGAGAGGACCCATATGAGATGGTAGCCCACTACTTACAGAGTGACGATGGCATTGATTCTTTAAAAATGCTAGAAGCTGTTTTAGGATAATTTATGTTGATTATTGATTGATGATTAGAAAGAAGGGCACTTGTTGTGCCCTCTTTTTTTTTATGTATATTTGTAAAAAAAGAACTAATGATAAACTCAGTAAGAAATACGGTACTATCCGTTCTTAACAAGAACAACTACGGATACGTATCTCCTTCTGATTTTAACCTCTATGCACAGAATGCACAAGTTGAAATTTTTGAGGAGTACTTCAGCAGTTATAACAAGGTTATAAACGCTGAGAACGCAAGAGCAGCAGGTGTTGACTATGCTGATATGGAACAGCCAATCGCTGAGGTATTAGAATATTTTTTACGAACCGATTATCTTTCAAAAATCTCAGCCAATAGATTTTCATTGCCTACCCCTACAACAACGGGGTATTATTCATATATGCTATTGGACGTACAATGCAAGCCTGTAACGCTTAAGACCGGTACTAATACTGCAGTTGTAAGTGGTCAATTAGTTGACAGTACAGCGACATTTACTACAGATGATATTGTAGCAGGTGATGTAGTAACCAACCTTACAACAGGATTGGTATCTACAGTTACATCAGTGCTAAGCAATACAGCAATCCTTTTGGATTCAAATATATTTTTAGCTGCAGGTAATGCTTATGGTATCTTCTCTTCATCTACAATAGTTCAAGTTGAGAAGGTGATTAACTCTAAGATGGCGTTGCTTAACAACTCAAATCTTACACCACCAAGTATTCAGTACCCTGCTTATACGCTACAAGGCGAGACTTTAACGTTATACCCTACGTCAATAAGCAATAAAGGTCAGGTGCAATCAACTTACTTCAGATACCCTAAGGTGCCGAAATGGACCTATATTACGCTTTCAAATGGAGAGCCGATATTTGACCAATCACAAAATGATTACCAAGATTTTGAATTACCTATTGAGGATGAATATAAATTAGTGACAAGGATTCTTCAGTATTGTGGTATATCTATTCGTGAATCTGAGGTTGTACAATTCAGTATGGCTAAGGAGCAACAAGAACAAAATCCATAAAAACTTTTAAGATATGGCATATATATCACAATATCAATACTACGAGAACGGAGGAGTTCAGCCTGAGGACGCTAATTGGGGGTCGTATCAATATGTTAGTTTACAAGACATCGTAAATAACTTCTTATTGATGTACTCAGGAAACCACTCTTTGGTTAATAACGAAGAGCGTTACAAAGTATTGTTCCACGCTAAGCGTGCTATTCAGGAATTAAACTACGATGCGTTTAAGGAAATTAAAGTATTGGAGTTGACTGTGCCTGATATGTTGAGATACATTCTACCTTCTGACTATGTCAATTGGGTACGTATCTCTTTGTACAAAGATGGTTGGTTAAGACCATTGACTGAGAATATCCAAACACTTTCATCTAAAGCATACTTGCAAGACAATACAGGTCGTATTTTATTCGACCAATATGGTAATGCTTTGAGTCCTCAGTACTCTGAGATTGACTACGATAGATTAACGCACATCAAGAAGAGCATCTATCTTAACCAAGGAAACCAATTCAATGGTCAATTGGGATGGAACTATGATGGTATGTGGTACTTTGAAGCCAATATCGGAACTGCATACGGATTGAATACAGAGACGGCAAACTTTAATCCTACATTTAACATTGACAGAAAGGGAGGAGTGATTAACTTTGACTCATCTATGTCAGGTCAGCAATGTATTTTAGAGTATGTTTCTGATGGTATGGAGGGAGGAGATAACTCTTTGATTACGGTCAATAAGTTATTTGAGAAATATATTTACGCTTCTATTCAATATGACATTTTAAGTTCTAAATTAGGCGTGCAGGAATATATTGTTGCACGTGCTCGTAAGGAAAAAAGTGCATTGCTTAGAAACGCAAAGATTAGAATCAGTAACATTCATCCCGGCAGACTCTTAATGAATATGAGAGGATTGGACAAGCAAATAAAATAAAATGGCAAATTTTACAAGAAACTTTATAGCAGGCAGGATGAACAAGGTCGTTGACCAACGACTTCTTCCTGAGGGGGAGTATGTAGATGCTATGAATATTAGAATGGGTTCTACTGAGAACTCAGAGATGGGAGTAATTGAAAATACAAAAGGTAATTTGCCTTTGACTTCATTGTCATATATTGATGGCACCCCTCTTAGTGCAGCAGCAAGATGTATAGGAGCATTACAAGATAGTGCAACTGAAACTATATTTTGGCTTGTTCACGACCCTGATTTTTCTGAAGGTGCTACCGGCAAACTTGATTTGATTGTTTCTTTTAATGTTTCCTCAAGTATATTGACGTATCATATTGTATCTATTGATGATGGAGGTGGTGTGAATACTACATTGAATTTTAACCCGAACTACTTAGTTACGGGTATTGATATATTAAACGACTTGTTCTTTTTTACTGACGATTACAATGCTCCAAGATGTATGAACATCAAAAGGAACTATCCTAATCCGATTGCTAATATAGACCAAGTTAGTGCAGAGTCGTTACTTGTTATTAAAAAGCCACCGGTAGAATCACCGGGGGTACAACCAATTGTAACAAATGGTCAAGAGAACTATTTGAACACAAGATTTATTTGCTTTGCTTATAGGTATAAATACATTGATGGAGAGTATAGTGCTACTTCTCAGTGGTCTCAACCTGCGTTTGTTCCAAATCCATTTAGCTTCAGTATTGAAAGTTTCTTGAATGAGGGGATGACAAATTTCTGTAACTCAGCAATTGTCACTTATAATTCAGGAGGCTCTCTTGTCGTTGGTATAGATTTATTATTTAAGAGAGCAGATGGCAATGTAATTAAGGTTATTGAAAAACTTGACAAGACTAATTTAGGTCTTGCAAATAATACAGAATATCAATATACATTTACTAATAGCAAGATATTTACCATTTTATCTGAGGCTGAACTATTGAGATTGTACGATAACGTACCTCGTTTTGCTAAGGCTCAGACTATTATGGGGAATAGATTGATGTACGGTAATTATGTTGAAGGATATGACTTAGTAGACCAATATGGGTCTCCTGTTAAATTTGAGTACACTACCAACTTGGTATCTACTCCTATCGGGAATACAAATATTGACGATGGTCTTCAATCAGGAAACTACTCAATAAATGGCAGTGTAAATATTGCAAATGCTACGGTTACATTTGATTTAGCAGGACAGAACTTAGTGTCAGGCTCTGCAATCAATTTAGAGATTACAATAGCACACTCTCAATTTACCGGTCAGACCCCATTCCCTACTCAAACAACAGATAATGTTAGGTTAAATTTTGCGTTCTTTTTGTCTACTACTTATACATCAGTGTATCAGTTGGCAACAAGCATAGAGTTTCAAAACGCAGTAGGTGATATATTAAATATACAAACAGTTGCAAATGCTTGTAACGGGACAACATTTACAGATGCATTTAACTGTGCGATACCAAATAACTTAGGTGCATTTATTAAAAATGGCAGTGGTATAAGTGCAGTAGGTCAGCCGGTAAGTATTATTACAAGCCCTGCAAGTAGTGTAATTGGACTTCAGTTTCCTGCAATGCGTTATGTTGATAATACAACTACTCCTACTCAAACATTTTACGAGTACTATGCTGTATCATTTGCAGAAGCAACTTTCCAAGAGATAGCAAACCCACAAAGTTTGCATAGCAATAGAGATTATGAGATTGGTATTGTTTATATGGATGACTTTAATAGAGCATCAACTGCACTTGTAAGTCCTAATAATACAGAACATATTCCTTGCGGACTTTCTGCTTTTAAAAATTCTATTCAGGTTGTAATACCACCCACACAGCTACCTCCATCTTGGGCAACAAGATATAAGTTTGTCATTAAGCCTGACGAAGAAAACTATGAAACAATTTATGTTAGTATCTTCTTCCAAGACCCAATAACAAATAATGCATATTTCTTGCTTGAAGGCGAGAACGCACGTAAGGTAGAAGCAGGAGATAGACTTATTGTTAAAGCTGATTCTAATGGTGCTACAACTTCTTGTGTTTATGCAACAATACTTGAGAAAGCATCTCAGGCATCAGGTTTTTTAGAAATACCAAGTGCATTAGACCCAACAGTTATGATACCAATTCCTGCGGGTGTATATGCTAAAATCAATCCAAACAGTTTTAATATTGTTCAGGATGAGTTAGCTATTATTGCTCCGGGAAAAATAACTGAAACTTCGCCAAGAGGAGGAACCTATCCCATTCTTTATTATCCAATGAGTCGATATGATACAGCTACTTCATCGTGGGTTTGGTATGATGTTCCTGCAGGTAGTCGTATTGTAGTGACAATTAAACAATGGAGAGGTGGTGTTGGTGATTCTTGCGAAGAGAGAAGAAACACGTTAGAAAAAACATTTATTTCTTCTAATGCATATGATAATATGTATGATTGGTGGGTAGGAGATGATATTGAACAATTTTTAAACGAGGGAACAAGATATGCGGGTGCAGGTCAATGTATTCCTAATAATGAGTTTATCCCGGGAATAACAACTACTGCAGGGGATATATTAACTAACCTTTGTACTAATTACTATAAGTTTTATCAACCAACAGGGACTCAGCAATTACAATTGATGGTTACAGGCACATTGCCTTGTACGGGCGTAGGTTATCCTAATTCTCGTGCTTCAAATGTTGAGGTTAACATAACAGTATTCCGTTCAGATAAGACAATTATATTTGAGACTTTGCCATCAGACTCTTTGCCTGATGTGTTTTTTGAAAATGAAATGTCTTTTGCTATTTCAAACGGCAATCATATGGGGAATATCCAAGACCAAGATTTTGCATTAGGTATTCCGGCTGTAGTAGATACAAAGTTCTTTAACTGTTTTGCGTTTGGTAACGGAGCAGAGAGTTATAAAATAAGAGATTCAATTGTAGGAAACTCGTTCAACTTTGGTAACAGAGTAACGAGCGTATCTGCTCAAGACTATAAGGCTGCAGATAGATTTGCTGACATCACATACAGTGGTGTTTATAGTGCTGAGTCAAATGTAAATAAGCTAAATGAGTTTAACTTAGGTCTTCTTAATTATAAAGTTTGTGAGCCTTCATTCGGAGGTATTTACTTAATGGATGGAAGGCAAACTGATATTCTTGTTCTTCAAGAAGACAAGATTTCATATGTATTAGCTGACAAGAATCTTATTTCTGACTCGACAGGAGGAGGCGTTGTCGCATCCGTACCTCAAGTGTTAGGCACTCAGATTGCTCGTAGCGAAAAATACGGGATTAGTTTTAATCCTGAAAGTTATGTTCAATGGGGTTATGACAGATATTTTACTGACGTAAAACGTGGAGCAGTTATTCAATTAAGAGGAGACTCTTATGCTCAAGACCAATTAAAGGTTATCTCTGAGATGAATATGAGAACTTGGTTTAGAGATGAGTTCAATGCTTCATTTAATACGCAGAAACTTGGAGGCTTTGACCCTTATATGAATGAATACGTTCTTTCAAGTAATACGTTAGAGTTACCTTATAATCCTGAGTGTATAGAGTGTGGTATATCTCAAACATTTACATTAACTACATTAGCAGAAGAAACCAAGAGTATAAACTATTGCGTTGATTTGGGTCCTTCTGTTGGTCTTGCTGATGTGATTTATACAGTTGCATCAATAAGTGAAGGTGGTTCATTTGAGATTGTGGTTGAGTATGATGGAACAACTGATACCACAGGATTTGTAACTGAAAGTGGAGTAATAACATTTGATAAGAATAACGTATCGGTAGAGACTGTATCAATTACCATTAATTACACAGGAGACATTCTCTTAAGTGTACTTGCTGATTGTTGTCAAGCTGCTCAATTAACAATCGTTCAGGTTGTATTGACTAATGACTATGACTCAGGTGATACCATACACACACAATATAGGTATGTAGATGGAGCATTTGTTTCTCCATTACAATCAAGTCTTGTGACTTTTGTTTCAGGAACAACAACTCCTCTTATATCAAGATATAATGTAACAACGGGTCCTGTAGGAACAGGGGCATTCCCTCCTGCAGGCAGCACGGTTAGTTTAATTTCTAATCAATTTGCTACGGATACATTTGTATTCAATCCTGCAACAGACGAGTTTAAGTACTATACATCAGATACTTTGTATGGTAACAATACTTCTGATATTAATACTTTATTAGGATTGGCTACTACAGCTACACCTAATCAGGGAGGTGGCACAAATAACTTTGCAAACTTTACAGTTCCTGCATTACAAGATTACTTGTATTTCATTTGGGATTTTAGAGAAGCTATATCAACAACGTTATGTTACTCAGACGAGAGTGCAAGTGATGCGTGTTGTGGATGTGGTGCTCCTGTGGTAGAGTCTTATAACTGTGTTAGTGGAAGTTGTGTTGACCCGGGAGACGGAAGCGGAACATACTCTACTTTGGAGGATTGTCAAGCTAACTGTTTTGCAGCATCAATATCTTTAGGTGCTCCTCAGTGTAGAGAGAACAATTGTAATGATAATGCAGCTTGTACAGTTAGATATGGTATTAACACATCAAACGCTCCGGTTGGTTCTTACATAACTGTAACTACAGGTACTCCTTCTTCTTTTGCTACTGTAACTATTTCAGATTCAGACCCTAACAATGGTCAAATAACATATTTTGAGCCAAGCGGTTCTGCAACTCCTGTTTACTTTACACTTCAATTAAGAAACTCAGGAGGAACAATAATAGCTACATCAACTACATCATTAACCCATCAGTCATTTTGGTCTATGCTACCAATATGTGGAACATCTTAAAACAAAAATAAATGGCAACAAGTGCATCATATTATTTAAACGCTCCTTCTCTTGGGTCAGCTACAGCCGTGTTTTCAAACGAAAGTTTGACGACTCTTGCTGCTGATGGATTTTATTCCAATGGAGTAATTGTGAGAGAGCAAGTGTCAGGAGTATTATTGCCACAACAAAATTGTCCTACTTGTGCTACCCCTTGTGGAGAGACTATCAATGCAAGTGGCGGTCAAGGCATTTATCTGCTTGATTTAGACACCGGAAGTACAGGAGGTGATGTTGGTGCTGTTATAGTAAGATTTGACCCATTTGGAGTCCCTGATGGCATAAGAGCGACACTTGGAGCAAATGTTTACAATAAACTAACTTCTCCTGTTGATGGGTTGCATCAAAGTAGCACATCAGGAAACTTTACTTATGTGGGGCAAACAAGTGGAGATTGTGGAATATCAGGAACTACTTACCCTGCTTTGACAGAGTTTAGTTACAATGGAACGGCTTTTGTTGCAACAGGAGATACTCAAAGTATAACTGTGAATGCAGGTGATGTATCATTAGGAGCATCTGCTCCGGGAAGTACAATGATGGTTATACCAAAGTTGACAGCGTCTCCTTCAATTATAAATTTTGAGGTTGTTGGTCCGTGTAGCGGAACAGCTTGGCAAATGTCAGTTGATTGCCCTGTATTACTTACAGGATTTAGTTCAAGCGTAATGGCAGCAACAAGCGTAGCAGTGTGCGAGTTAACTGAGACAGTAACTTACTACAATGCTTCATTGGCTAATACTCCGGGAACAGTTGGATTGTACGATTTTGTATATGCTGACGCTTATGGCTCAACGCCATTAACGGCAGGCTATTATCTTGCTGCAGGGTCAATTACCGGTAGTAATGATTGGTTTCAAGTAAATTCAAGCGGAGTTGTTATTGCATTAGGAGTATGTGCTGCACCTCCTGAAGTTTCATATAATTGCGTTGAAGGAATATGTACAGACCCCGGAGATGGAACAGGAACATACTCTACATTAGAAGCGTGTGAGTCAGCTTGTAGTACGCCCGTTGCATACACAATTGATAATTCTGCTACAGGTACTGCATTAGAGGCTTGTGGTGGCTCAACTACAACAACTACTGTTTATGCTTTACCGGGATATACTACGCCTATTGTAACAATGATTTTCTATGATAGTTCAGCTTTAACAACACCATTTATTGGTTCAGCAGGATGGAGAAAACTATCAATAGGAGGGACTAACTATGCAGCACAAGTTGATGTTAACGGAGAACTTACAGATTATATAACTTGTCCCGCACCTCCTGAAGTTTCATATAACTGTGTTAGTGGAACTTGCATAGACCCGGGTGATGGAAGTGGATTCTTTAATTCATTAGAACAATGTCAAGAGAACTGTGCTGCACCAACAATATCATTAGGCTCTGCTCAATGCAGAGAGAATAATTGTAATGACAACGCAGCTTGTACGGTTATATATGGTGTGAATACATCAAATGTTCCTGCAGGTTCATATATAACTGTGCTAACAGGAACACCTTCTTCTTCTGCGACAGTGACTATTTCAGATTCAGACCCTGACAATGGTAAAATAACATACTATGAGCCAAGTGGTTCTGCGACTCCTGTGTACTTTACACTTCAGTTGAGGAACTCAGGTGGAAC
>Ga0315909_10008672_pt1 | contig 11103 bp, 11 predicted proteins | sample LakEriMetagenome_11_FD_203527 | JGI IMG/M metagenome (GOLD analysis project Ga0315909, IMG submission 203527) | Freshwater fungal communities from buoy surface, Lake Erie, Ohio, United States - Buoy 2 MA125 | ecosystem: Environmental > Aquatic > Freshwater > Lake | place: USA: Lake Erie, Ohio...
GTCGACTAAGTTGTCAATCGAGTTTATGTAAAAAGATAAGAATGGTTTTGGGTTTGGTAGGTCAACAAAATCGTATTCATCTTTTTCAATATCATACACCCCATACCCGTGTTTAGTCACTTTCTCACCAAAGTTTTGTTGAATTGTTGAACCAATCATGTATGCCTTCTTTCCACCAGGAATGTCAAACACCTGTCGCTTATGAATATCTCCACAAAGCACAAGGTCACAACCCTTGAACTTACTTACATCAAACCCATCTTCGAATTTGTATCCAATGTCGGTATACAAACCAGTGATTGGTCCGTGAAATAATCCAATGTTTTTATTCTTAGATTTTTGAATGTCAGGTGGGATGTTGTGCTCCATTAGTGAGTAAACACACCAGTTCACATTATCATCTTCATAAACTCCACGGTTCTTCAGATAAACTATGTTATCGTTCTTAAGTGAATCGATGATTGGTGTGAGAGCATCTAATCTTGTATTGTTGTTTTCAAGGAAATCGTGGTTTCCGATAATAACAATAGTTTTTGTAATCTTTGCACACTCAGTTAATATCCAAGCGACAAATTCCACAAGCTCAGGTGTCATTTGGTTTTTAGAATGAACCAAGTCACCAGTGAATACAATTCTATCAGGCTGTAATGTCTTCCACTCTTTTAACGCAGATTCAAGGATTCCACGATATAATTCGTGGTCCTTGAATAATCTTACGTGTAGGTCAGAAAAGTGAACTAATCTATTAATCATTAATAATTACTTTTTCTTCGTCTTCAAAAGGATTGAATCCTTTGTTTATATGTCCACAAGAATCGCACTTGTAGATTGGGAAAGGTACTGTTGTATCTTCAGGTGAACCAGTCATTAATGCTGGCACTCTCTTAAGATAAATAACCTCTCTGAAATAAAGTCCGCCACAGCTATCACACTTGATAGTCGGACAATCTCTTAAATTAATTTTCGGTTTTTCTAAATCCATATTTTGAGTTGTTTAATGATTCGAGAAATGCTTCTACTTTTTGTTTAGTATTAGTAATATAAGAAACATTTGTGTTTTGTTCAAGTTTTTGCATGTTTTCTGCAAACTCATCAAAATTTAACTTACTCAAGGTAAGAACGAATGAGTCAACAAAATCCTTGTTTTTCTTAATTTCTTTCAATTTCAAGAAGTAATATCTGAATGAGGTAAATACATCAAGTAAGGTATCTTCACCCCACCCTGCAGTCATCATATGTGACTCAGTGTATGTATTATCATTCACGGCATATAATGTAATTGGGTCATTCAAAGCTCTATTTGCATATTCATGATAAAACGCAACCTTCTGAAAATTTTCAGTTTTGGTTTTGGTTTTATCTATAAGATAAACCAATAACCCATTTTTATAATATCTATTAAATGTATTTGGGTCATTTTTACCAGTTGTACACCATTTTGTGTTTGCACCATACTTAATTGAACCTCTATGTGATGTTGGTTGAATAAATAAAAATTGGTCATTTTCCATCAAAACATTTGCATGTTCTTGTCGGATGAAAGTTTTCTCCTCCTTAGTTTCTGCAGCGTCTCTTATAGTTTGAAGAAAATTACCGAAGTTTCCAATATAATCTTTCGAATAGACATCTTTGTTTGATATGAAAGGTATCAGAGTGTCAAATCTCTCAACATAATCAACTATCATACCCACTGTTCTATAGTGGGAATTAGGCAACTTTCTGTCTTCCCATGTCCTACACATGAAATCCAAATACTTTTTTGTTGGCGTTTTGTCTCCGTTAGCAAATCTGTTGAATGTTGCTGTAGTAATTTCGGGATATTTTTTTCTTATTTCATCAACCTTTGACATATCACAGTTCTTTTATTTTACACTGTACAAAGATAAGAAAAAAGTTTTTCAATTCCAAAAATAAAAAAACCACCTGATGGTGGTTATTTTTTTAAATACTTTTTGATATCCATACCCATAATTGTGTCAATCACATCCTGAGGTACTTTGTATTCATCATATAACGAATCTTCTTTCAGATGAGATATTACACAACCATAAAGTTTCAAATTCTCGTATTTTGTCCCCTTCAACATCTTGAGTAGAAGTCTGCCGTAAAATGGTAACTGTAGGTAGTAGTGTCCTAAAGCAGTATTTGGATACTTTTGAAATGGTGAAAACATTCTTTCAGTGTAACTGGTTTCAACAAAGTTTTTAGGTTTGTTTGTCTTCCAGTCACTTATCACAAATCCAAAATCCGTTTTGGTTCTGTTAACAATCAACCAAACTTTATCGGGTTGTCCAACATAACCTAACTCAGGGTCACCTAAAATCATTTCCGTATCAAGTAGTACCGCTCCTCTCTCTTCCATCAATTGAATATACTTCTCTCCCGCCTTAATCATTGCATCACCCTTTATCAGTTGGGATGGGTCACAATTAAAGATAGGTTGTCTAACGTCTTTGTATTTACCATTCCTATCGATGGTTTTCTTTTCTAATATGAAGTGAACTCTTGAACCCAAGTTGGTGGAGTATTCTCCTGCTGCAGCCCATTCTTCTTTTAATCTTTCCGCCTCTTGTGGGTCCCCACCCGCCTTATTCATCGCGGCTTCATCTGTCGGGAATTCTTTATAAAACTTTTTGAGAACTTTTGATACTGACGGCCAGTCTGACTTTCCGTTCATTGTATAAATGTGTCTTTCTTCTTCGAATGTTAATTCTAACTCACTCTGTCTTTGAGATATAATCTCACGTATTTCTTTTGCAATATTTTTTAAATCCATTATCTTACTTCGTAATAATACTCGTCGATTTGTCCTCGTAAATCACAGACATCTTTATCAACGGGTAATTTAACTATTTTAATTTTATTATATAATCTACCTCCGTTAAGTTCATGATAAACTCTCATTCCATCCTCGAATGCGTCTCCATCACAACAAATAATTATATTTCCGTTGGCTTTGGTGTATAAGGTTTCAAACAACAACTTACTCATCTTCTTACCCAACATGACAATTGAGTTATCCAAAAAGAAAGAGTCGAATGCACCTTCACACAAGTATACATCTTTTTCCCAATCAATCATACCTTCGTTGAATATTATTTCGTCTTTGGGTACAGCTGGGTTTTTGTATTTCATTTTCTTAGGTACCCAAGCTCTTGCAACAAAGTAATTCAAGGCACCCTCTTTATTATATGATGGCACTATAATTCTATAAGCGAAGTCACCGTTTACTGTATAACCAATCTTATACTTGTCAATAATCTCATCAGTTATACCCCTCGACTGAAGATACTTGTGAGCCTCGATGTGTGGAATGAATCTTGGGTTTGAATCTTTGAATGTGGTAAAACCTTCAGGTAATCGAAGCTTAGGTCTTTTAACATCCTCCTGTTTTAACTCTTCGGGTTTGATTAGGTTGTAAACTTTCTTTTGGGATTTGGATGCGTACTGGTCAAATAGTTTTCCGAGAGGACCGTGAGTACCATACGTTTCACTACAAGCCCAGCACTTATATACGTGTTTACCGTAGTTGATTTCAAGGTTTCCTTTTCCGTCTCCTTGTTCTAATCCTTTCTCCTCTGCACAGACAGGACAGTCAAAGGATATTTGTCCTTTGGATTCGTAGTGTTGGTGTGGGTCACCCAAAAATTCTGTTAGTAACTCTACTAACACTTCTACCTCATCTGTCATTGTACAAATATAATCAATTATTTGTTAATGTCATCATTAGGTCTTTTTCGCTCAGGGTCTAATCCAACCAAGTGTTTTCTCCACCATTTTTTCACTCGATGACTTTCATCGAAATTTTTTTCGATATAACCACCAACGACAAAAAATAACGCGAGGGATATCAAAAGTCCCAAATAAATTTTTACTATCATATCCATTTCAGATTTTTTATATATGAATAATCTTTGATGTTAACACCGAAATAGTTCATCATACACTTCACTTCGAAAAAAGTGGATTTTCTAATGAATCGGTTTATCTTGACTTTAGAAACCGTCAAAGCCTTATTGGTCATGATTGAAGAATCAAACCACTCAGAATACATTGAGTTGTATTTAGCCTTAATCTTACCTTTGAATTGAATGTCAACTTCTTCGTAAAGTGTATATCCTCGGTAGTTGATGATTTCAACTACTCCATCTAAACGGTCGTTTTTAATTACGACTGTACCGAATTTCTTAACCGCCGATTTGGTGGATTTTGATTGGGGTGTATTTAGCATGTATCTTGACATAGAGCTAAGATACTATAAAAAAATTAATCTACCAAATTTCTTTCATCTTCATATAACCTAAAGCCGCACAGTAAGCATCGGTTTGGTCATAGTTTTCTTTCTTAAGGGTGTTGTTTTTGGTATATTGCCAAGTAATTTGTGGCTCTCTTTTTGCCACCAGTTCCCATATAACGACTTTTTTATCTATGTCTTTTGGCATACCACCAAATAATACATGTTTACCTTTATCATTGGATTGTACTAAGTGTGGGAATGCAAATTTTCTTGAGTTATATGTTGATATAAACTCAGGAACTACCCCCAAAACATCGTAAACTTCTTTACAAACTAGGGTATTGAATCTCATTAGTGTACCTACTGTATAAACGTTGTTTGAATTCAATAAAGGTTCTTCAATAACCACATGTTGTATACCCAAACCAACGTAGGATTGTAGTTTCTCTTTGAAAATTCTACCTTTGAGGATAAGTTCTTCAATTTTATTTTCCACCTTTGGTTTTGGAATTGGTGAAATATGAGTTAGTTCGAGTAAATTACCACTTTCGATATCAAATAATGCCCATCCAATTGTTTTGGTTGATACATCAAGCCCAAGTACTTTAGGCGAATCTTTCTGAATATTTTTTGCCATAAATTAGAAATCCAATTTAACTACAAACTGCTGAATACCTTGTCTTAATTCAGGCGACTGTAGCTTAGATATAACAATAAGGTCTTTATTGGAATCGTAAAGTCCAATTTCAGTTACATATGATTTTGTTCCTTGAGACCATGTTGGATTTGAAGTGTTTGTGAACTGATTTCTACCTAAATTGATAAGGTATTTCATTTCATAAATGGTTGCAGATATATCGGTTTCTAAATTTCCATAAAAATAATATTCGTCTCCGAAATTCAATACATTGTTTTGTCCGTTAAGAGGTATATCTAAATAATTCTGTAGTTGATATGTCACTGCGTTATTATATTCGTCAGCAGTAATTTGAAATGTTGTACCTGTTAATGAATTTTGTGTAATGAACCCGTTCGATAATGTCATCGCTGATGTTACATCAATTTGTCTCCAAGCGGTAGGTGAAGGTCTTGTATCCCCTGTCACCATTTGGCAAATAATCTTCATCGAAGTTGCCGTATATCCTGTAAACTCGTTTGTTCCAAGATATCCGAACTCACCATTGAATCTAACAGCTACGTTTTGTGTGTTTGCCGTTACTGTAATAGTCGGTTGTATGACAGAATAATAATTACAGTGAAGAGAACTTGTAACACCAGTTTGTGATTCAAACAAATAACTAACCCAAAATCTTTGTGTAGGGTTTGTCATTAATCCTGTTGAGTTGTTGCCAGTATCGCAAATATTTGGTGTCAGTAAACTCAACTTCGGTGCTGGTAATGTGAAGTTTCTGTTCGATTTGTACGATAATGCGGCAATTACTTCTTCATCATCAACCACAATAATTTCTTGGTCAGGAAATACTTTCCCGATTCTATTCAAGTTACCGTTACTATCAGGATTTGTATCCCACAAATGATAGTATCTAATACCAGGGTCATTCATGTCGATATTCTTCGTAGATTTTATGTAGAAAGGTTTACATAAATCGTAACCTGGTGGGTCAATCCAAAACGTTTGACCTATTGTAGTTCCTGTGGATTTGTGCCACATCAACGTTGGCATGGATAGTTTGAAATGTCTTGCTAATCCAATATCGTCAGTTGGGTTTTGAGGGTCAAAAGGTTGTGTTGAGAATTTTTCTCCGTATACATGGTCAATATCTTGGTTTGTATAATGAATAATCGCAATTGCCTTTTGGTCCTGTGGTCTTACAACAATCTTCTCATCGAATGAGTTGTAATAGTACACTTGGCTAGTGTCTGTCTGTCCTGAAGGTTCGTTGTAACCCAAATACTCTTTAGTTCCTATGTAAGATACTGAACCGAACTTAGTATAATCTTCATATGTACTACTGAATAACCCAGCAGGACTTTCGGTCCAAGGAATATTCATATTCCATATAGGAGTGTTTTCTCGGTTACTTACATCACAAGGTGATTCGAAGTTAATTGTATCTGTTTGCCAATAAGGCGCAGGTGTAACAAAGTCATACAACTCTGTCATACCTGAAGGATAAACATATAATCTTGCAAAATTTGTTTGAATTGGCAGATTGTCAAAAGTAGGTAAAGACCTATCTAATGTTAATGTGAAAGTGTCTCCTGTTGTACCTGTCAATGGACTCATGTTCTGAATCTTGTAGGTCAAGATTTGGTTTGTTACGAAATCACCACAACCTCCATTTCCATCAAATACAATTGTTACAAAATCATTCACGGATGGCGTACCTGATTGTGAACAATTTATCGAAGAGTTGTCAAATTCTATGTTAATTGATGTTTGACCAGAAAGTGTTGACATATCAACCCAATAACTTGATGTCATTGTATATGCTGAACTTGTTTGTATGAGTGTTGTACCTGTAGTGAAAAATCCTTTAACTCCCGCAGAGTTATAAACTTGTTGGAAATTACTATCCATAAATGGTATTCCGTAAGTATTACCCTGAGAACCTTGAACGAAGTATGGATACTTGATGTTCTGCTTGTTTGATTGTGGCGAACCAGTGTCATTCTGTGCATTGAATGCTGGCATCAAAATATTGTTATTTGTTTGATTGTAGTTAGGCACCGCAGTGTAACTTACCTCACTATCTCCGATTTGGAAATATGAAATATTGAAGTTTCCCTGTGAAAGATTTCTTCTTCCAACATCGGTTAACCTCGTATTAATTAAACCTGCTGTATTTTTTATAATGTATGCCATCGTTTATAAATATTCGTTCTGTTTTTTTATTATTGTACTTGGACATCTCCTCCTCCACCGCCGCCTCCGCCAGTTGCAAAACAATCAACAACTACGGTAACACATGTTGCGTTCGACTGATTATTCAAATCTCTAATTGCGAAGAACCAAGTTCCATTTGGTACTCCCAAATAAGACCTACCAACAGTCGTAGTTGTGAAAGTATCGTTCAACGCTCCTGAACATGTTAAGTGGAAGGTGTCAGAAGTTTGATATTGACCTGAACCTCCGTTGAAGTCAGTAAGTGTAACTCTTGCGGTTCCATCGAATCCACACGTCACAGTACTAATCGCACTTAAAGGATTTGTAACTTCGGTTTCCCCAGGCGTGTAAGTAACCGTATTTGAGTTAATTGTGTTAACTCTGTTATCGGCCACAACATTGCAACATGCACATCCATTGATAGATGCTTGTGTGAATTGGGTGTAAATTTCTTGATTCAAGTTAGTTAAACAATTGCTCTGAGCACCTGCCGCTCCGTTAGTTATTGATAACGTAGATGTATCTGTAATTAACACAGGAGTGTTATTTCCAATAGTTAAAACATATGTATCAGCCTCTGTGACTGCAGTGTATGTTTCTGGACTACAATTCGCTCTTCCTCCTGTTTGTGTTACAGATTGTGTTGACGAAGGGAACTTAGGAACTCCTCCTTCAGTTATTCCGATTTTATCCAAGATATCTCCTGTACCTGGTCCATTATAAGTTTTGAGAGAAGACACAGTCATATTGAATGTAATCGTAACTCCCGCAGGTAATGGAGGTGTACTGACAACTTGTAGATAAGTTATTCTCGAGTTATAATTTGGTAAAGTTACAACTTGAGTCGCAGATGTATTAGCACTTAACGATAACTGATACGTCACAGGTTGAGCATTGAATCCGACATTTGTTGTAAGTGTTTGAGTATTGTTCGCAGAATCACTCACAACAACATTATACTGACCCGTACACAAATTAGTAAATGTGTTACTTGATTGTAATGTCGTACCTCCATTTATTGAGAACAAGTATGGAGGATATCCATATTGTGCATTAACCGTTATTGTTCCATTACAAGATGTTGTTGAATTACATGAACTGTTATTAACAGATGTGCTTATCTGTAATGGTAATACAGCTGGACAGTTACCACGTGTCATCGTTGTTTGATAACTTGTAACTCCACCAACGATACTCCAAGAAGAATCAGGAATCAACGATGTAGAAGTACTTGCAAAAATACCTCCTCCACTTGGGTTGAAAGGTATTGTTGGATTTGGTCCCATAATTTCCCATCTTGTTCTTGTTGGGTTCCAAACTATATTGTATTGCCCATCAGATGTAATCCAAGTAGTTCTACCATTTCTCATTCCGTTACAGTTGAACTGTAGTGGGCCATAATTGGTTTGTGTAGAAAGTGCAATGAAACATAGTTTTGGACAAGTTCCTGAAGGTGTTACTGTCGGTGTTGCGGTTGGGCTTGGTGTAATTGTTGCTGTAGGAGCAAATAAACTACAAACAGTTCTTGCACTGTAATCACCGTAGTAGTCAATCACAACTACTTCATAATTACCTTGTGGTACACCTACTAATGTTTGAGTTCTTTGTCCACCTGCCCAATATATTGAGTATGGACTTGTTCCTCCAGTTATCTTAAGAGACAAAATACCATCTAAGGAACTTTGAGTACTTGGTTGTGAAATTGGAAAACAAGATACTCCCATATCAAATAGTGTGAATACATCACAATCGTTTTTCAATCTAACAACTTGACTATTTGTTGGAGTGTTTGTTGGAGTTCTTGTTAAAGTTGGCGTGGTTGTATTTGTCGGTGTAATTGTTGGAGTTGCGGTATTTGTAGGAGTTAGTGTTGGAGTGACTGTAGGTGTAGGTGTTGGACAACTTACAGAGGATGTAACGTTCAATTTAACAACTCCACTAGATGGTTTAGTATAATCCATTGTGATGGATAAACCATTTTGTGTCCCCTGTTGAAAATTACCGCAACAATCTGTGTAAAAATAACTTGAACCTGAATTTACTTCGGTGAAGGCTTGTCCACACAATATTGGTGTTGAGGATGGAGTAGGGTTCGGTGTTCTTGTTTGAGTAGGCGTTAACGTTGGTGAGGCGGTAATTGATGGTGTGGGTCTTGGTGTCCTTGTTGGCGTTTGTGACGGAGTTTGAGTGGGAGAGTTTGATGGTGTTTGTGTAGGTGTTTGTGTAGGGTCTGGTGTAGGTAGAGGTCCATAACAATCAGAATCACTTGTACATTCACTCCCAATAGTATAAGTTATACCACCAATAAGTTGGTCATTTCCAAAAAAACCATATTTGAATGACGGAGGATTTCCATTCAATGAACAAATGTAAAATGCAAATGAACCTCCTAAATCTATTAGAGGGATGGTCGCGGTATTTGTAGAAGTTGGTACACCATTACATTGGGTGTATGAAACATATAGTTGTTCCCCACCACTTGTAGACAATTCATACGGTACCTCTATGTAATAACAAAAACACGCCATTTATTAATTAGTTATATCCTATAATTATAAGACCGAAGTATTTTTTGTATATAATTAACAAACAACGAAGCTTACTATTATACCAGAACCATCGACTTGTACTGCGTAATTATTTCCCCCAAATGTAAATTTTGTAAATCTATTTTGTCCGTTATAAGGGTTGAATAACACTCCACCAAATGCGTTTTGGTAAATCTTTACACCAATTACAGGAACTGAATCAGCTTCGTTTATATAGGTATAATAGTTTGTAAGTGTTAAAGTATCACTACAAGTATTTGCCGAAGTTGAATAAGTATTTTGTCCAACCAAATGGAGTGAAAAAACTGGTGTTGTAGTTGGCGTAGGAGTATTGGTTGGTGTTGTTGTAATTGTGGTTGATGGTGTTTGTGTCACGGTTGGTGTGACTGTAGGTGTTTGTGTCGAGCTTGCGGTGTTTGTAGGTGTTTGTGTCATCGTTGGTGTAACACTCGAAGTTGGAGTTGGAGTTATGTAAACAATATCCCCATCAATACATCCATTAACGTCTTCAATCTTGATAACAAAATCGGTTTCATTATATGGTGAAGGAACATCAAATGTATATGGAAAAACAGAAACGGTTGAAACGTATACACAACTACCACTTGTTGAATCACAATAAAATATTTCAACAGGTGTATTTGCCGTTACTGATGTGATTGTTACTTGTTGACTCATATTACAATAGTGCTTGTTCCCGATATTATACAATTATTGGCGTCTATGGCTTTAATCATATAATTCGGAGATACGTTATATGGTGCTGGAATATCAAAAACATATGGTGTCGAGCTTATGGTGGATATGTAGAAACATCCACTTCCATTGACTTGACAAACATATATGTCGTAAGGACTTTGTCCTGTAATTCCACTTATCGTAACTTGTACTTCCATATCAATAAATACCTTAAATTCTATTTGTATTTTTAATGAAATAATCTTCGTCAGTTTCTAAAAAGGTATTTGCACTAAAATATGATTTTATGAGTTTATTTGGATTACTCAATATTCTTTGTAATAATTTTTCTTTGGTGCCAGGATATTCATCATAAAGACCCTCAATCAAGTATTCGTTAACTTTTTGTATACCTTCATCGTTTCTATAATCTTTGATGGTTATCTCCCCGTTAATTTGTTTTTTTATGTAACCAATCTTCAAAAATTTAATTTTATTTAGAATTAATTGACCTGACATCAATTCTTGATACGAAACTAGTTTTGGCTTGTGAGGATTCCATTGCACATCAATTAACAATTGAAATCTATTGAGAGCAATATCATACATAGTGTTTAGGTATGATTCAAATTTTTCATAACTTTCAACTTCCCCTGTCATACAGATATCAACATCCCATGTCGAGTTGAAATCAATGAGAGTGCCTCCCATTAGGTATAATTCAAACTGTGACATAATAGGTGTCTCATTTTTTATTACTGTTAAGAAATCTTTGATTTTTTCATAGGTGG
>Ga0315909_10008681_pt1 | contig 11093 bp, 23 predicted proteins | sample LakEriMetagenome_11_FD_203527 | JGI IMG/M metagenome (GOLD analysis project Ga0315909, IMG submission 203527) | Freshwater fungal communities from buoy surface, Lake Erie, Ohio, United States - Buoy 2 MA125 | ecosystem: Environmental > Aquatic > Freshwater > Lake | place: USA: Lake Erie, Ohio...
TGATACACTGAAAGCATAGGTCGAGTGCGGCTGGTGGGGTTCCTTACCTCCTTCCCCCACCAGCCCAAGACCTCCCTCCGGCAAAGCCGGCAGGGGCAATAAAGGAATAAAAGAAGGTTGCAATACCACAAAACATCTGTTATACTAACATCATGGAGGAAAACACAATGACCAAGAAAATCAGGCAATACCGATACGAACCCGTCGGGATGGACATCTTTGATGCCCGCCCACACCAGCCAAAGCGTGGAACCCTCGTGGTGAAGTGCTCAGGTGGCCTTGGCGCACCGCCAAACGGCACAATGGGACACTCGTTCGTGAAGGATGCAGTCACAGGCCACTTCTACGGCCTCGTGCTGAATAACTCACTGAAGCCCGCTGGTCTCGTCCCTACCGAAAGGTAGGGCGAGCACCGCCCGGAGGCAAAACCTTGCCGCCGAGGTTGTGAGACAGCAGAATAGGTGATACAATATTAGTAGTGGGGCAACCGCCCCACACAAACAAAGGAAAGGTAAACACAATGCCATTGACATGGGATATCGGAAATACAAAGGCTTACGCCAAGAACCCCGAGGGAGTCTGGGTCAAAGACGAGTACGGTCATGACAACGTACGCGGTGACATTCAGACGTTCATCTTCTGGGGTGGCGTAGTCGGATACGGGCGCATCACCGAAGCCAACGCGGCTGACTACTACGGTCGGTCTAAGGCTGTTGAGGCGATGAGCCAAAGCCCGATGATGTACGAGTGGAGAGAAGATGGCGAACGCTACAACCTCTACATCACGCCAGCGATGGTAGATGAGATGGTCGGACTCAGCACCAACCACAGCACCTACAGCATCACTGAGTGGGCAAACAACGCCGTGAAGTACGGCAATAACCAAGCCGAGATTCCTCTCAAGGTAATCAAGGCAATCGTGACAACCGAAGCCTGGAACTACGAGCAGTGGGTCAAGGCTCAGAAAGAACTAATCAACGCCTAACGGGTCAGGCTGGTGGGGACGAGAAGTGCCCCACCAGCCGCCGCCCGGAGGCCAAGGAGAAACATGAACTACATCATCAAACTCAACACAGCCGCGGGAGATATCTACCTCGGCCCGTACCTCAGCCTCTACTCAGCCCGCGAAGTCGCGCAAGGCAGGGGCCAAATCATTGAGGTCATCAAACCCGCAGACCTAGACGCGGCACAGATTCAGGAAATGACCCAGAAAGAGTTGCTAAAACTCCTAGAGTGTGATACACTGTAATTACCCAACAGGAAAGGAAACACAATGAATAAAACAACGTGGTGGGAGCATCTCCCAGAAGACATTCAAGAGGGTCAAGCACCGCTTACAGAAGAAGACTTCTGGCAAGCAGTAGCCGACGCCAATGACCTTGATGTCTCCGAAATAGCAGATGGAGACGTCATCGAGTGGCTGTAGCCAAACGGGGTGGGTGGTCGAGAGGCCGCTCACCCCGGGCCACATCCCCCAAGGGAACGACCTGCGCAAAATAAAACCATTTCCCACGGAACACCATTTTTTGGGGACGGGAGCCGACCTTCGGTCGGAGGCTTGTGAAAATTCGCACTATCACTTGTTAGGTGAGCCTAACAGCCAATTATGACAATTGTGTGACAAATGGCGTAAATGCGCAATTATGGTACACCCATGCTGTACAATTAGAGTGTAAGGCAAAACAACACAAAGGAGAAACCAATGATTACCGAATTCAGTGAACTAGGCGAAGAAGAGCAAGAGCGATTCGTAGAGAGAGCCATAGAGCACCTCGCAGGAAACGGATTCATTCCGTTGATTGACGATGACTACATGAGCACTCGCTACGCCGACAAAATCCTAGACAAAGCAGAAGAACTCTGGCAGGAAGAATTCGGACGCTAAAAAATCTGGTGGGGCAGGTTGGAAATCTGCCCCACCAACGGTATCCTGAAATTGTAAGGAAATAACCAACACAACAAGGAGAAACAAAATGAAAATAGAAGTAACCCAACTCAACTCAACGGCAGTGAGGAAACTCACTTACACGGTGAGTGAGATTGACCTCGCCCAACATGGCGAGTCGGACAATTACGAACTCGCCTACGGTGAATTGGTAATTGAGTACACAAACGGTAGCGAGTATGTCTACTACGATGTCATGCTCGGTACTCTCACTGACCTACTCAATGCTAAGAGCATCGGGCGAGCAGTGAATGAAGACATAAAGCCCGTACATCGTTACGACAAACTCGCAACGGCAAACGCCTAGTAGCAAAGGGGTGTTACACAGTAAAAAATAACTGTGTAACACCCCCACGCTAAAATAGGGTGTGGGAGAAAATTGCCCGCGGGCGGAGGCCGCGGCGGGCAAAAGAAACATTTCACAATGTCTATTCTGAGTAGACAAAGTGTCTAACAGAGGCTATACTTAGAGTGTAAGGCAAAACCAAAACAACAAGGAGAAAAAACAATGATTACCGAACAGCCGATTACCCAAGAGTATGTTGATGAATTACGCAAAGCACTAAAACAAGCAGAAGAGGCTCGCACCCACTGGTTCAATGAAAACTGGCGGAAAAATACCAGATACGAAAATATCACCTGGAAATTGGGCAAGGTTCTCACCGAACTACTCGACGGTGGAATGACTCTCGACCAAATTGCGGAAGCCACCGAAATCCAACGCCACTATGCGTACGAACAGCACCCGCTATTCCTAGCGGAAGCGGTAGCAAAATTGGCGAAATAAAAAAGTGGGGGTGTAGCGCGGGAAACCGTGTTACACCCCCACTGTAAAATAAAAGTAGATTGAGGGAAGAGAAGGACCCCCGGGCGAAGAGGGGCGCGCGGGCGAACATACGTTCGGGCGGAGGCCGCGGCGGGCGAGTTTGCTTGACGTGGGGCGCGCGGGCTCTCCTCTCCCCCACCTACTATTAGTGTATCACACAATGAGCGAAAAGTCAACCTGAGCCGGCAAAAAGATTCTTCGGGAATCTGCCCGATAAGGTTGTCAAGTGTCTAACAATCTGGTATAGTGTAGTTAGTAGGGAAACCGAAGTACCTACAAGAGAGAGAGGTAATGAAGTGAGTTATTACAGACTGCCGAGAGGCGCAAAACGAACGGGCGAGTGGATTGAGGTATCCAGTGAGTTATTCCCTACGGGGTGGGCTTACGACGAGATTACCAAAGTCACCTACGAAGCCGAAGTGACCTACGACGATGGCATAAAGGCAAACGCCGTTATGGTTGAGTTGTACCACAAAGGCAAGCGTATCTATCGTCAAGCGTTCTACGGAGAGACAGCCGATAGCGACGCATGGCGAGAGAGTAGCGATGCCCTGAACAAGGCTTCGCTCGCCGTAGCCCGATAAGAACGAGTGAGGGTGGCAGGGTTCTACCTCCTTGCCTTGCCACCCCAAACTCGCCCAGCGAAGGCCGCTGGGGCAGAATCTAAAAAAGGTGGCGCAAAGAGTTGCGAAACTCTCGCAAGTGTGATACACTAATAGTAGTAGGGCAACCGCCTTACACAACAAGGAAGGAAACAGAAATGATAAGCACACACCTATTCGTCCACCTCACCGCGGACGATGTCACGGCAGAAATGACCAACGGAATGTTGAGCATTGAACTCCGAGACGGAGAGAACGGAACGGTGTTCCTGAACCTGACTGGTGACATCGTAGATGTCGCTCGCAAGTTGGGAAACCCAACCGTGAAGGCAAAGAAAGAAAACGCCAACGCCTAAGAGCGCAAGGGCTGAGGGGGACGAGAAGTGCCCTCTCAGCCCGAAGTTCGCGCAGGGGCAAAATCTTGCGGCACGAGTTGCGAAACCGCTAAAAGTGTGATACACTGGTCTTATGGAGGTAAAGATGAAAAACCAAAAGAGCAAGCGGAGGGGCTGGAACCCCGCGGATAAGCAGGCGTTCGCAGACGGACTGCGCACCCGTGCGGTAACTATCCACCACAAGCGCAAGCCGGCACCCGACCGCCGAGAGTGGGACTGACCCACCCAGGGCGAAAAGTGCGCAGGGGCAAAGAATGAAAATAATTTGCGTTTCAGGTTGACGAAGAGAAGTAGTTGTGATACACTAGAAGTAGTGGGGCAACCGCCTCACCCAACACAAAGGAGAAGAGCAATGGATACAATGACCGCGAGTGAGAGAGCACAGCAGAGGGCGCATGAAGTCAAGTTGATTCTGCGCCGACTGATTGACCAAGTAGAGGCAGCCGAAGTAGATGCAGCCGACACGACCCACGACGAAGAGAAGAGCAGCCTCATCGAGAGCGCACTGAGCGGCGTTTCGTGGCGTTGCAGCAACCTCGCCTACGACCTCGGGTACGCAGGCGGAACCCTGCTGAACAAGCAAGAGGCGGAGTAGTCCCGAAAGGGGGAGGGTGAGAGCCCTCCCCCGAGGGGGTGCCAAAAAAAGATTTATTTCTGGCGAATAAGGTTGACAAATGTCTAACAGTACCCTATACTGAAGGTGTAAGGTAAAACCAAAACAAGGAGAACAACACAATGAAAATACAGGAACTAGCAACAGTGCCATTGCGAAACGGCAAGACCGTCAAGGCTTCTTCATGGAGAGCCGTTGAGGTTGAAGGCGTCCGCCAAATCTGGCACTATTCAACGCTCATGGCAGAAATCGCCAACGGAACACTTACGCAAGTAAGCAACGGTTGGGGCTCAATGAGCGACAAGCAAGGAATGGGCAAAATCCGCAAGGGTTGCCGTCTGGCAGGAATCACAGAAAAATAAAAAACAGGGCTCGGGTTGACAAACAGCCCGAGCCCTGTTATACTAAAAACAGAAGGAGAAAACAATGACACCGAGAGAACAAAACAAAATCACCCGAGAGGACCACGAGCGAGTAGAGATTTACGATTGGTCGTTAGACCTTGACCTAAATCCCGACTTCAGAAGGTGGACTGAGGACATCCTCCGAACTCTGGGCGAGTGGGACTAAACCAAAAGGCAGAGGGGCTACCCGCCGCGAGCGGGAGCCCAACTGCCCCAAGGGAACGCCCTCGGCACAAAATAAAACCATTTATCAAGGAACACCATTTTTTGGGACGCCGGAGGCAACAAGCGAACAGGTGTTCGCCCCGGGCACGGACGCGGACACGGGCTTGTGAAAGTGCGCACAATCACAAAGTTTCCTACCCCAAGGACGGCGACCACTCTCCGTGACTATCGGCCACTCTCAGTGAAGTATGACAATTGTGTGACAAATGGTCGCAGAAGTTGCAAAGTGTCTAACAATAGTGTACCCTTGTATTAGTGGCGAAAACGAAGTACCCACGAAGGAAGGTTACCGAAGTGATTACATTCCACCCAACGCCAGCCAATCCAACGGCATGGCTCCGTGACAACGCCCGCAAGGGTGCTATGCGTTACACCCGCAACGGCGTGACGCTGTTCGTGCTCGGCACAAAGGTTACCTATGGTGACCCAGATAAGGGTACGCAACAGCACCCACTGTTCGCCCCGCAAGGCTCGCTCGGCAAGCGTTACGCCGACACCAGCGCCAAGCCCCAACTGGACTAATCGGGCAGGGCTTGGCGGGCAACCCCCGCCAAGCCCAACCCCGATAGAGCAACGGAGGCAGAAATCCGCCAGCATACGCAATCGGCGAGCGCTGTCTAACAGTCAACCAGACGCAATAGGAAGCCCCCAGAGCGGCGCTGAAAAGTTTCCGTGACTAAGGGCAAGGTTTCCTAAACGCTCGCCACCAGGGCAGTCTAAACGCTTGTATTACACACGGACGACCACGACCAGACGACCCACCAGACGCGCCCGAGAGCCCCAAGAGCGTTCGTTTCTCAAAGCCTTGACTAAGGGCTTATTTCTCCCCCGGGCAGGCGCCAGGGCGGCGAGAAAAAATCTTCGGAAATCTGCTCGCAAAGGTTGTTTCTGTCTAACAGGTGTGGTATCCTGTTCTTAGTGGGGCAACCGCTCCACCTAACACAATAGGAGAACACAATGAGACACAAGGGAACAGTGGCAAGCGCCGAAGTGGTGCTGAGCCCGACAATGGAATACGGCGTACGGACGGAATGGGCAGTTGCCCTGCACATCCAGAGCCCCACGGGCGATAGTTCGGACTTCATGGTGCGTGAGTTGCCCTGTCTCAGCCGAGAGCAGGCAGTCATCATCGCCGACAAGTGGAATAGCGAAGTCTGCCCAGAGTTGGTAGGACACTTCGCAGTATCCGACTTGGTGAACTAACCGCGAGGGTCGGCTGGTGGGGCAACCCCTCACCAGCCGAGACCGCTGGGGCAGAATCTAAAAAATTTCTCAAAATAGGTTGACAAACTGGAACAGTTGTGATACACTGGTCTTAGTGGGGCAACCGCCACACACAACACAATGGAGGTAACGCAATGACCGAGGAACAGTTCTGGCAGCAAGTAGCCGAGGCAATCCGAGAAGCACTCAAAGAGTGCGACGAGGACTAGAAGCCCGAAAGGGGGAGGGCAACCTCCCCCGAAGGCTTCGCCCAGGGCGAGTTGCAATCTGTCTAACAACCTGCTATACTAGAACCAAGGAGGAAACAATGGAAACCGAAACACAAGAACACATCTGGACACAGACCGACGAGGAAAGCGTTCGCTGCGCAAAGTGCGACGCTCGCTACGGCGGGAAGTGGCACGACCTGCCCTGCGGGTCGGAATGAGCGAAAGGGGGAGGGAAACCTCCCCCAAACTCGCCCCGAGATTTGCAAAGTGTCTAACAACCTGCTATACTGGAACCAAGGAGGAACAACCAATGAACAACGAAATCGCACCCGAGGAAATGGAGACCGAGAGCAAGTGGGACGAAACGCCCTACTGCTTTATCTGCAGCCGCTGCACCTGCCACATCGGAGAGCACGAGGACGAGGTAGCCGCAGGGCTCGCCGAATACCGCGAGGGCTTGTATGTGGACTGGCGCGAGGGCGTCACCCGCGAACAAATTGAGGCGTGGCGAGCCTCAAACTGAGGGAAAAGATTTCTCCCGCGGGAGTTGCAAACCCGCGGGAGATGTGATACACTGGATACAGAGGGGGAAAGTCCCCTTCTGAACGAGGCTCACAAGGAGGGCACGAAATGAATTGGGAACAGCAAAAAATGGCACAAGGGATGATGAAGGAGTGGGCGCTTGTAATGAGCGACATTCCGGCAGTCGTCGAGACATTCAAGCGCTACTTGGCAGAGTACGCCCCAGAGTCGCTTGCGTCGCTCAACGACGAGGCAGCCGAGGATTACTTCACAAAGGCACTTTGGTTCCGCCATTTCCACCCGAAGCGCTAAGAGTCGCCAAAGTGGGGGAGGGCAGCCTCCCCCACAAGGGCGGCCAGAGGCAAAAGTAGGGGAGGGCAGCCGCAAAAGCGGCGGGCGGCGAGCCGAGAGCCCCCGGGCTTGTGAAAATCTGAACAAGTACGCGGGCGCGCGGGAACCGAGGTCTCTCACTAAGTGTATCACACCCCGCGGGAAAAGTCAAGCCCCAGAGCAAAAAAATATTTACAAAAAGTTTGCCCGAGAGGTTGACAAACGAGGGCAGTTGTGATACACTGGTCTTAGTGGGGAAAGTCCCCACGAGGCTCACAAGGAGGGCTGACATGGAAGGAATCATCGGAACGAGGGTCGCAACACCAGCGAACCCGACGGCATGGCTGCGGGACAACGCACGCAAGGGCGCAATGCGCTACACGAGGGACGGCGAGACCGTTTACATCCTCGGCGCAAAGACGACCTACGGCGACCCAGACAAGGGCACCGAGCAGCACCCACTCTTCGCCCCGAAGGGCGCAGGCACGCGGGTCTATTTCCAAACCCCAGTAGTCCCACTGCTGGACTAAGGGCAACCCGAAAGGGGGGAGGGCGACCTCCCCCCAAGGGCGTGCCAGGGGCAGAAATAGGGGAGGGCGCGGGTACATCGAGCGACCCCGGGCTGAGGGTTTGTTAGACGCACCGAGGAGCCCCCAGAGCGGCTCGCGGGAGTTTGCGTGACTAAGGGCTTATTTCCACCGCCGCGGGCACGCGGGCGCCCCAGGGCGCAGCGGGCAACAAGCGTCCCGAGAGCGAACATACGTTCGCCCCAAGCCGAGGTCAAAACGAGGGATGCGGCGGGCGGCGGGCGGCAGGAAAAATTTCTTTGGCGACTTGAAAAAAATATCGCGGGCAGGTTGGAAAGTGTCTAACATGCCCCTATAATGGAAACACAAAGGAGAAAACAATGAACATAGACAACGAAGAACTAGAGCAAGTAATCTGGAACACAACGGAACTCTCGCTGCTGCTACTGCCACACAGTCTGCTCGGCAAGGTCACCCGAGGAGAGGCGCTCGCAATGTATTGCGCAACCCTGCCGAAACTTGAAAAGAAGGAGGGCTGATGACAATCGTCGCGGGCTTGGTTATCTGGGCAATCATGCGAAAATTAAAAATCGTGGACAAAGAGTTGTAAAACGCGGGCAACCGTGATACAATATAAACAGGGCAGAGAGAAAGGAACAAGGGAGAAAAATGGTCATTGAAATTTATGACTGGATGTGTGCAGTCCCGGTGGCAGTCGCTGCCGTCGTGATTACAATCATCCTCAAAGCCAAGAAACTGAAGTAGCGCCGAGAGCGCTCCGCGGGACGAGAAGAGCCCACGGGGCGCTCAAGGGCGTCCCAGGGCGCGGGAAAACGCATTCTGGCGGCGGAAAATAAATAAAAAAAATGTCACCGCGGGCGACGCGGGCACACGGGCAGCACGCCACGAGGGCGAGCCCAGGACACGCCAGGGCAAAGGGCAAGCCAGCGGGCGAACATACGTTCGTAGCGTTTTGAATCAAAACCGAAGGATAGAAGTTACGAAACGAGGGAAAATCCGAGGATGCGCGAGGGCTAGTCGCGGGCACACCGGCGAGCCCGGAGCCGGCTCCCCCAAGGGAACGGCCCGCCCTAAATAAAACCATTCTGACTGGAACACCATTTTTTGGGACGGGAGCAAAAATCGACCGAACACATGTTCGCCTACACCTCGGGTCGCGACCACTCTCCGTGGTTGTTAGGCGTACCTGACAAGGTACACGGAATCCGACGAAATAGGTAGGACTGATAGTCCTAGTGTCACGCTCGCGCGTACCCTCTCACGCTCGCCGTGAGCCTCGCGACCCTCGCGCCGTGACCCTCTCGCGAGCCTCTCGGAATGTCTCGGCAGGGTAGTTGCGTCATGTCTAACACTGCCACTACGCTTGTCTGTATGACAACGGCGAGCACCAACGGCGCAACTCGCGCCACTCGCCGTGTCGTGAGAGGAAATGACATGTCCACGAACACTGAGCACACGCCGTCAAGCGTGTGGCCACAACCGACGAACGTCACGGCGTACTTGCGCGACAATGCGCGACACGGCGCGACGCTCGTCACGCGCAACGGAGTCTCCGTAGTGGAGACGGGTCACGCCGTGAATCGCTACATGGCACAACCGCCGAAGAGCCTTGCGTATCGCATGACGAATCGTGGAGTCATCGGTAGCACCGCGACACTCGGACACAGTCAGAATGACCTACTCCGCGGAGACATTAGCGAGCAGTAAGAGTGAGCACGGCGCGCGTACCCCCCGCGCGCGCCGTGCCATTCTCAGAGTGTGCGACTCGCGCGCACATTCTGAGAGTGGCACTACCGCCACTCCTAACAGAATGGAGAAATGACATGAGCACCAACATCCACCGACACACGGCGCGCCCGTCGCGCTCGCGTGTCACTCGCGCGCGCGTAAGCGCGTGGATTGACCGACACAGTGACGCGCTCACGGCGATTGCCGTCGGCGCGCTCGTTGTGATTCTCACAACACTGACCGCGCTCGCGCTAATCAGTGACGGTATCAGTACCGCCGATGCCATTGGCGCTAGTGCCGTGTCGTTGTCGTGCGTAATCTTCGCGACATTCTTCGCGCATGTCCTCACGGACGATAGAACCTCGCGCCGTGTCTACCGTAGATGGGCAAGTAATCACGCTCGCGCGCGCGAAGAGTGGAACAAGTATTGCGACCAAATGGCGCAACGCTACGAAGAGTCACTGGCGCGCGCGTATGGTGAGCGCGATTCTCTTCAAGCGCAACTACGCGCTACGACTGAATCATTGCGACGAATGACGCGTGAGCGCGACTGGCTCATTGAGAGCGACGAGACAGAACGGCTCGCGTATGAGCGCGACAGTGTGGCTCACCTCGCATTGAGACTGTCTGGCATTGACCTACCGCATGGAGTAACTATCCATGACGCGGCGATGAGCGCATTCCACATCGCGCGAGGTAATCACGAATCATGCGATGACATGACTGAGCGCGACCTAGTAGAGGCTCGCGCGCGAATCGTGAACATGGCGCTCGATTCCTCGCCGTTCGCATAACGCGACACGCTCACGCGCACACGGCGCGCCACTCTCACTGTGAGAGTGGCGCGCCGTTGTCGTATCTGCCCACACGCTCGCGCCGTGTCTGTCTCGCGCGACTCTCTCACTCTCTCGCGACCCTCGCGCGCTCGCCGTGTCTGTCTCGCCGTGTCTGAGCCGAACACGCCACACGCAATAGGAGCGCATTAGAGCGCGCGTAGAGCCTTGTCCCGTGTCTCAGTACCCTCGCCCGATTCTGACGCGTCCTAGCGCGTCCTATCGCCGCTCACGAAATCGCGCACAAGCGCGCACAATCGCACTAGGTCGGCGGCAGCCTGTGGATAACCTCGGGCATCCGACGAAATAGGAGAAATAGGAGAAATACCCCCCCCCTCTCCGACCACGCAGAGTGGTCGAGTGGGCCGCGCGCCAAGTTCTCCTCAAGTTTGTAACCTAAATTATGCTGTATAGGTGTCCTAATCCTGCATTGACTCCCGCTATCATGACATCAAAGCCCGCGGTGGGTGCTTGTAGTTCTGTATTCCTACATCGCATCTGTCCTCCTTACCACTGCTGGCAGACCAGTGGGTTGGCCCATAAGTCTGCCACCCCAAATGCACGACTGATGTGTGCATGCTCGCTACACTGAATGACGGGACGGTGCGTCGCTTATCATTTCGCGACCTTTCCACCGCTGGCATACCGGTGCCACCGCCCCGTATGCCACTTACAAAAGGAAACACACA
>Ga0315909_10008685_pt1 | contig 11090 bp, 19 predicted proteins | sample LakEriMetagenome_11_FD_203527 | JGI IMG/M metagenome (GOLD analysis project Ga0315909, IMG submission 203527) | Freshwater fungal communities from buoy surface, Lake Erie, Ohio, United States - Buoy 2 MA125 | ecosystem: Environmental > Aquatic > Freshwater > Lake | place: USA: Lake Erie, Ohio...
GCCTGATGCCGTGGCAGCAGTCGCCGATAGATGGCATCGCAGTCGCGCCTGGTGGCGGCCGCCATCTCGGAGCGGGTGCGGACGATGCCGTTGATGAGTTCGGTGGTGTTCATGGTGTTTCCTGTTCTGGCTCAATCAGTCTCGGGCACTCAAACGCAATGATGGGCGGAGGCGGAATCAATGAGTAAACAACCGGACGCGGAGCAGTCCTGCGCAGGCAGGTCTCGCAACCTTCCCGCCAGCCCTCGGCATCGCTGCCGACGCCGTTGCACCTTGAATCGTCATTCGGAAGCCAGTTCATGCGTCCTCCTTCTTCCCGGCGTGCAGGATCAGCATGAACGGCCCACTTTGGGTTGTGACGCACTTCGGTGACACTCGCTCGCAGACACGGGCGAAAGCGGCGAAGTCTGGGATGGACACCGGCATCCGAATGATGGCAAAGCAGTTCTCTGGAATGCGCACCATTCCCCGTGAGTGCTCTTCCATCATGCGCTCCATCTGCCTCATGATCGATTCAGTGCTTGGGTCTAGTTTATCACTCACGCCGACCTCCTTGCGTAGCGTTGACTGAAGAAGAACCCGGCCTCTTTGGCCGTCATCGTGTCCGCGTTCGGGGCTCCCAGCCTTCGGAGGAATGCCACCTGTTTCGGCGATGCAAGCCCGAGCCGCTTCCGTTCAGCGACCCGGCTGAGAAGGGCGGCTGCGTACCCGCGGCACATCTGCTCCCCTTCCGTCCACAGACCGAACTCGGCGAGTTCGCGCAGCTGCCCTTCGGTGGCCGGTGCTGCGTCATCGTCCGTCGTCGGCTCCCACTGCGCCAAGTCACCGTCATGCAGAGCCAGCGCCCATGCCACGGGATCGATCATGCCCCTCGGAGCCTTCTTCTTCGCAGCCTCCGCGAGTTTGCGCTCAAGGCTCTCCGCCATGTTGACCTGTGCCTTTTCCTCAGCCTCCAGCAGATCCTCTCCGAGGTCGAGTTGCGCCTGCAGAGCATCCCGGTGCTCCGGTGAGCCAGCGCAGATGTCGGCAGGCTTGCAGAGTTTGTGGTCCCCGGTGATCCAGAGCGGGTCGAGGATCAGGCAATAGTCCTTGCCCGGGCTCAGACGAGTGCCTCGGCCCACCATTTGTGAGTAGAGCGCGGAGGATGCGGTAGCCCGCAGCATCACCAGGCAGTCCACCGATGGTTCGTCATACCCCTCGGTCAGTAGCATGGCATTGCAGAGGCATTTCGGCCCGGGAGTCGAGAACCACGCCAACAGTTCCGCCCTGTCCGGAGAGTCGCCGGCAACGTGTCGAGCATTGATGCCCCGCTGGCGCAGGGCGGCCGCGAAGGAATCGGATGTCTCGCAGAGCGGCAGGAAAACGAGCGTCTTCCGTGCCCAGATTTCGTCAGCCACAGCATCGGCGACGGCCGCCAGCCGCGGAGAGAGAGCACCACCGACATCACCGGCTGCAAGGTCTCCCCTCTTCTTGCGGAGCGCGGACACGTCGACCTGCACCGGCAGCTTCAGTGCGCGGATGGGCGACAGAAACCCGTCACGGATCAGGTCGAGGAGCGTCACCTCGCATGCCAGCCGTTGGAAGAACGATCCCAGCTTTCGGTTGTCCGATCGGCTGGGCGTCGCCGTCACTCCGAGGATGCGGGCGGCGGAGAAGTGCTTGAGCACAGCCTGCCACTCGGCCGCGAGCACGTGGTGCGCCTCGTCCGTGATGATCAGGTCGAACGCCTGCGGATCGTATTTCGCAAGCCTTGCCCGCATCGACTGGACGGAACCGACGACCACCCCATGCCCGGGAATTGCGCGGCTGTCTCCCATTTCGACCGATGCGAAGATACCGGTGGCTGCGTGGAGCTTGGCAACAGCCTGCTGGATCAGTTCCGCCCGGTGAGCGAGGATGAGCGTGCGGCCCGGTTCGGCTGCGGCCAGGTGAGAGAAGAGGATGGTTTTCCCGCCACCCGTCGCCATGACTGCCAGTTGCCTCTGTGCCTCACCCCATCCGGACTGGATGGAGTCGAAAGCAGCCTGCTGGTAGGGGCGAAGGTTCATGCGCCATCCTCTCCTTCGTCGTCACCGTAATCGGGAGCGAACTGCTCAAATATCGACGCAAGATCGATCGCCTCCGCTTGAGTCCACATGGGTCTGTTGTGTTCGCTCACTTCGCACCTCCTTCCGGCCGCGGATACCTGATCGATCCGCAGAACACATACGCATCAGCAGCCTTGACCCGGGCCGGGCAGGCTACCTGCGACTCATCATGACCAGCCATCTCACAGAATGAGCAACTAGGCCCACTCCGCTGTTTATCCTTTTCACGACACGCCAAATCATACCGGTGCACAGCCCAGGCGATTCTCCTTTGCGTCCGTTGCCCACTCAAATCTGGGTAGAGAAAAGCTTGCGCCCACCCCAAAGCCCAGAAGATCGCCTTGTCAAACTCACTCACTTCGCACCTCCCTTCTTCGCCTTGGGAACGGCGTAGCCACTGCGGATCATAACCTCCGCAACAGACTCCCACTTGCCAGGCCCATTGAGAAACCAAACCTCTGCCAGAGCACGGCCAAACGAATCCGGTTTCTCCGTCCGGAGCCGGATCGGGCCCGCCAGCAGTCTCGTCAGCGCAGCCTTTGCCACCTCGCCGGCCGCCTTGGTATCCCCTTTCAGTTCCGGCGCATCGATCCCGAGGATCCGCACAGACGCCGCGATCTTGATAGCGAACCCGACGTCAATCAGAGCCTCGAAGGTATCTCCGTCCACGACTCTCAAGACCTCGGCCCGATACCGATACAGGTCATTGTCTGGCACCTTATTCATCTGCGCCCCCCTTCTTGACGGGCTCCATGCCGAGTGCCCGCATCAGTCTGTCGAGTTCGACCAGTGCCTCACTGATTCGCGTGATGCATTGCCAAGCAGCAGAAGATGCCATGTCATTTTCCTGATGCTCATTCGCTGCGTTCCGGCACCATTGTGAGTACGCGAGACCGTCCAGCATTTCCTCCCAGAGATGCCTGACCCGTTCCCGCAGTGGAGCCGGATTCTCGGTCAGCGTCATCTTGTACTTCTCCCGGCCCATAGCTTGCCGTGCCGCCATGGCTGCGCGGACACGGAACATAACCGTGTCCCAGTCAGGCTCATTGAGCCCATCCTGCAGCCAAATTTCCATGAAAGATGCCGCCTCGGCCTCAATGCCGGTCAATTCGGTTGGATGTGCTTCCTCACTCACGCCGCACCTCCTTTCTTCGCCTTGCGGGCCGCCAGCGTGGCGAGCCGCTTTTCCTGACCGGCCTTTCCGGCGCACGCAGACGAGCAGTAAACCCGCGCCTCCCATGCGTCCCGCGGCATGGTGGCAGTAGGCGTGAATCGGTCCCCGCATGGGCAGACCTTCTCTGCCGTCTCGCGCCAGCGGCTTTTCGGGTAGACTCGCGGCAGGCTCATTGGTCACCTCCTGCCTTGAGTGCGTTCATCGCATGCCGCCTGATGTTCTCTGGAGCGTTCGGCGCATGGTAGATGTCGAACAGTGCTTGCTTGAGCATCCGGACACGTTGGAGAGCACGTCCCATCGTTCGGCTGGCATCCCATGCGATGAATGAAAGGACTCCGAGTCCCAAAACCGCAGCAGTAATGTGAAGGTCGCTCATCAGTCGAAGAGGCCGGGGGTTTCGTCTTCATTCGCAATCTCATGATTGCAGCGGACAGTGGTGCGCACAGAGTATGACACGACAGTCTCCACCTCGGACGCATCCAGATCGGCCGTGATGCCAAGGGAGAGTTTGAACTTCAGCGGAGCCTCGCTCTTCGTCTGCTGACGTTCCTCGGTCATCTTCTGAATGGCTTTGAGGATCTCAGCCTCTTTGTCTTCAATGGCCGCACGGAGGTCTTCCGCCCCGCGTTCTGCCATCTGTTCTAGGATTCGGTTCATGGTATCAGGTATGGTTTCAGGTCATCTGCGTGCCGGACAATGAGTCCCAATCCGCCGGCACGCTCGACGGACTGGAGAAAACTTTCCTGTTCTGGTGACAGCCGGTCCCGGCCCACCTTGATCTCGACAGCCAGGAATCTGCCGGTGGTGGCGTGGAATCCGATCACATCGGAGACGCCCTTCAGTCCCACAAATCTCCGGTACTGCCCACGGTCGCAGACGGCGACGTTGTTCTGCCTCCAGCAGACCCATCCGGCCCGGGTGAATACTTTGACCGAGTAGGTGGCGAGTTGGTTCGCGTTCGTGATTCTCATGGAAGGGAAACCCCGTCTCTCCGGAGCGTCACGCCTGGTCCAGCCGGCGTTCGCGACTCCCAACATCAATCGAATTCGGACGCAGCACCTGGGACGATGTAGGCATCGACCTCCATGGTCGTCCCCTTATCCCGCTTCCGCTGGCGGAGGCGAGCGGTCAGAAGGAGACCGATGTAGTCATCGGGATCCACGTCGATCTCGACGCCCTCGCCCGGGTGCTTGCCAGCCGATGCGAGGAACTGGTCGAACTTCCATGCCGACGCTTCCGACATGACCAGCCAGTCGAAGAACTTTGGCCCGCTGCCGCCCCCTTCAGGGATGACCTGCAGCTTCAGTTCGATCATGGGATTGTTCTGCTTGGACGTCTTCTCTTTGGCGTCGAGGATTTCGACGCAGTAGATTCCATCGGGGACGAGGAAGCGGTCTCCCGCTTGGGCGTTGCCTGTTGTGTATTTCATAGGTGTATTGGGTTTGGTGGATGTGAATCAATCGAACGAGATGAGGTCTGTGGACTTCTTGGATTTCCGGATTTTCTCCGCGGCGATTTCCGCCGGCCGTTTGAACTTAAGGAACGTGGAGCCTGCTGTGGTCACGATCTTCCCCTCCGGAAACATGACGAGCGCATCGGCGAATGCGGCCCGCGCCTTCTCGACCGGCACGTCTCCCAGCACGGGGACGACATGCTTGATCGGCAGGGCGAGGAATGCCTCTCCCGGCAGTTTCTCGGAGCCCTTCCGGTTGGTGATGCTGACGCCTTCCGGTAGCTTCTCGCCCGCCTCAATGCAGCGAGCCTTGAGAACGTCCCGGGCAGCGTCGGACCATTCCTCGACCAGTCCCGCAAACCCGATGAAGCGGGCAAGCGTCTGGGAATCGATGTCCGCCCAGATCGGAGTGTCCTTCGTGATCGGGAGATGACTCCCGAGTTCCTCCCGCCTCGCATCGCAGTCCCACCGGGCGGCGCACCACCCACAGTATTGGTTCGGCCTAGGCGGAGCGTCGGACAGCCGCAGAGCCAACGCATCCCGCACGATAGCCTCGGCGGACTCCCGCGTGAATCGGTAGGTCTGGACGTACCGTTGGTCGCAGTAGAACAGATATGCCGTCCACTCGCTCACGCCGAACTTCTGCATCCACCCGAGAGCATACGCAGCCATCTGGGACTCATAGTCGCGCACCTCGCCGGACTTGAGGTCTCCGTGCCACCGGCCTTCCCGGCACAACAGATCGGACGTTCCGGCGTGGTCGATCACGGGGATTTCAACCCGGAGCAGTTGCTCATCCGATTCGATGGCATAACCACCGGCCAAGATGCGGGCGGAGTCGACAGCCCAGTCGAGAGCCATGCCCTCCTCGATGCTGAGTTCGACCTCCGGCTCGACGCCTTGGATCAGGGCGCGGAAGGCAGTGTCCAACCGGGTGCCACGTGCGGCAGCTGGGCCTGATACGGGATCGCTCTGGTAGTGCCCGCAGAGTCTGACCTTCGGGAGACTCGACGGTCGCACTTGGGCGAGAGTCAGGTCGCTCATTGGGAACCTCCCTTCGCGTATGCGCGGACCCGATTGATGAACTCAACCGGGTTGGACATGACCTTCTGCCGGTACGCTGCGTCGATGCTCCGATACGACTGGTATGGGCCCACCTTCGCTTTGTCGCGCAGGAAACAGTTCACGACCTCGGCATGCGGGCCGAGGATGCGGTCGAGTTCCTCGTCCGGATCCTCCGCCTCCTCAACGCCCTCAATCGGGTCATCCGACTTAGGAAGGGGTTGCACGAAAACGACCACGTCACCTTGGCTGTCGGCTTCCCCCGATGGGGCACCAGTCGCAGCAGAAGTGGACTCCGCCACAGGTGCTGCATCCACCGGAGCGGGCTTTCCCGGCTCAGTCTGCGCAGTTTTCGGGACCACCGGCGTGACCTTTGCCGCACCACCGGCAGCCAACCCAGTTGGTTCCGCCGGGACGACTGTCCCAGACTTTCCCGGCACCACCGGATTCGGGACCGCTGACTTCGCCGGAGCCGTCGGGTTTCCCAGCACCTTCATCAGTGTCTCCAAGTTCCACGGTTCCTTGTCCTTCAGGCCGTGCCTGTTCTTCGCGTCCCACGCAGCCGAGTGGGCGCAATAAAGCGCCCGCTCACGGCCGGATGTCGCGATTGCTTTGCCGCGGCCACCGTCGAGAACGGGTGCCTTCACGCGATCCTCGTAGGATCCGAAAAGGAGGGCATCCGCCCATTCCTTAATCAGTGCAGCGGAACCCTTCGCCCCGGGCCGGTCCTTGTACATTTTGAGTTCGTACCTGTCATACGAACAGGACTGCTTGGGATCCTCAAACTTGCGGACGGCAGCATGGGCGAGGCACACCACGTGCAGCCCTGCGTCGATCAGCCGGTCGAACTGCTGTGTGATGGCAGTCATCTTGTTGTTCAGAGCCATCCAACCTTTCCCGAAACCGAAATCTTCGATCGTTTTCACGTTTTCGTTGTCGGCATCGGAGACGACTTGGCGCACCGCAGTTTCTTCAAGCCAGTCGATCGTGTCGATCACGACCGTGTCGAACCCCTGCCGATCCCGGCAGAGTTCGCGGACGATTTTCTCAAACTCCGTGATCGACTGCGGTTCCAGGCGTGAGACGTCCAACTGGTGGGTGCCGCCCTCAAAGTCGATGAAGAGCGGGTTGGGAAGCTGGCTGGCAAGTGTGGACTTGCCGATGCCCGCCGGGGCATAGATTACGACTTTTTGAGGGCGGGACAACTTCCCGCGTTTGATTTGCAGAGCCATGGTATGTTCGTTGTGTTTGGGCACGGTTCCCCCCGTGCGGGGTTTGCGGGGCGGCATGCCCCGGAAATTCAGATGCGTTCCCGGTTCAGAGCGGCGATCCTGCGCGGCCACTGGGACCGGCGGGCGATCCTCTGCTGGATCGTGATGATGGAATGGTAGAGCGAGAGACCGGCTGCAATGCCGGCGAGGAAGTGGATAAAAGGATCGGTCATGGTGCGAAGGTGAAGAATTCCAGCAGGAAGCGGCAGAACAGAGCCGACGCCGCAAGACCAACCAAAAGCCAGGGAATTTTCATGGGTTGTCGAGGGCATCGGAGTCAACCCACGCCCCGCAGGCAAAGAACAGGGCAGCCACCAGAAACAGAGCAGTTGCAACGGCACTGCGGATACGCCGGATCATGACTCGCATCCCTCCTCGTCATGATCTTCGTCATGATCTTCGTCATGGTCATCCAACCGGTCATCCTTGCATGCATCACACAGCACTCCATACAGCCGGAGTTCTCCGGTCGCCAGAAGACCATCAGCCTGCCCTTCAGTAATGGACAGTGACTGCATCATGAACGCCCGCGTTGCAGCCTGAGCTTTTGGATCATCCGGCACGTCACTGATCTTTACCTTCAGCACCTCGACCACGTTGTCTGGATGGGTGGGGAATTGCGCTTCGCACTCTTCGCAAGTCATGATGCGCTTCCTCATGCCGCCTCCTTCCCCTTGATCTTCTTCGCCATGCGGATCGCCTGCTGAAGCAGTCCGCGGAGAAAAGCCGATTTTGATACGCCCTGTGCTGCAGCCAGCAGGCCCAGCGCATGATGCTCATCCGGCTCCAAATGGGTTCCGATGTATTTCTTCATGACCTCGCCACCCTGAGCGGACGTCCGCCGGAACGCAAGAAAAACTTTTTCGTTTTTGCATTTTTTCATTCCTGCGCTTCATGTACCGCATGGACGCTCCCGTCAAACCACGCTCCCGTCAGGCAATCTGGGCCGCCGCCAAACGTGCAGCCCGCGGTCTCAAGGCTCCCCACCGGCCTCGCTGGGTGTGCCCGCAATGCGCGGGAAACGAACGACGGCAGTTGAGCACCGGCGCACGGGTGTGCGTGGCATGCAGCCCTCCGGCTGTGATGGGCAGGCCGCGGAAGCGGCAGGATGCCTGAGCGGCACTCAGGTCAGCATCTTCTGCACGTCCATTCCGACAGCCTGCAGACGGGCCTTCGCGGCCGTGATGCTTGGGATCCCCGGGCGGAACTGAAAGTGTGGCGTCTCCCGGAACGAGGTCCAGTATCCGGCCCATTCGATGCCCATCGTTTTCGCGAGCGCTCCCAGTTCCGTGTAGACCTTATCAGCCAGCCGCGGGTTCTTGGCATCGAGGTAAACCCCGTTCTTGAAGAGCCCGAGGTCGATCGCCAGCCCGTAGTTGTGCCAACTACTGCCCGGGCGGGCGTTGGTGACGATGCCACCCGGTCGAGTCCTGCCCTGCGCATACAGGGCGGCCTGCTGCTGGTATGACCGCAGGCCACTGATGACCTCTGCGGTCACCCCGTGCCTGATGAGGATCGGTCCCGCGCATTCAAGGAACTGCTCGAAGACGACCCGGGCCTTTTTGTTGAGCCCTGCAAGGTTTCCCAGTGTTCGTTTCGAGTACTCCATGATTTGATTCGGTTGTTATCGTGATTCCCTCGCTGCATCAAAGGCGAGGTCTGCAAGATGATCGCAGTGGTCGCAGTCTCCGGGAGTGTTTCCGTGAGCGCACGGTTGCTTGCTGGCGCATTCCGTTGAGCAGAAGATGCATTCGGTTGGTTTATCGCACTCCCTGCAACGGTTTGTTTGGTCGTAATCCGGTTCTGTTGTCGGATCAATGTCTGGTGCTGGCTCAATCTTCTTGCCGCAAGTTTCGCACTGGCAAGACCCGTCGTCGAGTGCCTCCATGATTTCCCCGCAGCATTCCGGCGGCTCTTCTGTTTCCGGTGGATCCCAGTATCCCATGGCTACTTCTGGTTCACGGGAAAGAGTTCAGCTTTCGGCTCCTGCGACTGCTGCGGCTGCGGGAGCGCTGGGCGCAGCGGGATGCTGATGGCGATCACCCCCTTGCCACCGGGTAGCGTGTAGCGACCCGAAAGAACAATCGGATGCAAGGACATGCATGAACTCAGCATCGGAATTATGGAGGCAAGGAGGAGGTGTTTCATCTAATGGAAAATCAGGTCTTCTTGAACCTGTCAATGAATTCCCGGATCCGGTCATTGGTTTTGTGGATCAAGAACCATCCATTCAGACCGAAAAAGAATCCGGCGATAGCCCACGTCTGCCACAGGCTGAACAGGACTGCATCACTGGGAATCAGTTTGATGTGAGAGAGCAGATGGTACACCGGTCCAGGAGCGAGAGCACCGATTACCGACGACCCGAGGAACGTCGAGGCCGCATGAAAGTGGTCCCGACGCTTCTGAACCGCATCCATGAGCGCAAGGATGGCAGCGAGCACTGCCCCCATCACCGAATAGATGTCATCGGCAGCCGGCCCTTTGACAGCCGCGACGGTCAGTGTCGGGATACTCATTGCTGCGAGCAGCACCGGCAAGATGGAGAGAGATGTTCCGATTGGCATAGGATCATGTGGTCGAGATGAATCCGGGAGGATGAAGAATTTCGTTTGCCCGCTGCGGGCTGAGGAGTCCAGTGGTAACCAGTGCCGCGAATCCGGATTGGACCCGCGGGTCGTCGGAGAACACCTGGTCCGGCCAGAACGCCAACGCAAGCACGAGCGCTTTGATCTGTGGGACTTCTGACGCGGCGACGGATACCCGCTCAAGGTCCGTGAACTCCCCCCATAGATGCCCTCCAGAGGCCCAGACGCGCCGGGTCGGAGCAGGGATCGGCGAGACCACCCACTCCCCTGCTCCCCACTCGCATGTGTGGGTGGCGGCATCATACAACGGCTTTTGTGGGACCGGTGCATAGCGATGCGCTTTTGGGTGATCAGTGGAGACCCATGACGCCCAAGTGGCATCATCGATATCGTGGATTGAGTACTCGGTGGTATGGTAAGCGGTCATCGTGCGAACGATCTCGGGTGGGTGGCTACAGTGATTCCGGACTGGGATGTCGGTGCGACAAGCACCTCAGTCGGCTGAAATGACCGGATCATCGGAGCAGTCCAAAGGGCTGCATGCGGCGCGACGGCTCGGCATGAAATGCCTCGAGCGAGGCCGAGGATGTCCTTTTCTGGCAGCAGGGTTGCCCAGATTCCAAGCTCCGCGATCTGACCGTTCCACTGGCGCAAGAGACTCGGCCTATTCCCTACGGTAAAAGGAAAAGCGGAGTCGTCAGGGCGGCTTCCTGTGCCGTTTAGTGATGACCCTCCCCCAGTCAAAAAACCATTATAGTAGTGTTTGGTTCCTGCTACGAAAAGGGAGCCATCCCACGTCACAACAATGTGCTGCCACGGAGCAGATGCGCTGATTGACAGGAGCTGCGAACTGCTGGAAAACATGGCCTGCGCCGTTGTCGTCGTCTGAATCTGAAAGCTGCCCGAACTGGTAAGAGCCAACGACCACCCCGCATTTGATGCATTTTCCCTGCAGACGATTCGCCCGAGGTTTCCTCCGCCCAGCCCAAACGGACGGACCCATGCAGCGATTGTCAGCGCTGACGAATTATTGAGCCGAGAAACCGCAGGGTAAAAAATCCCGGATCCGCTGGCATTGCTGATTTGGATAGCCATGTCAGACTGCGAGGCTAAGGATCGTTGCGCGGAGCGAGTACAGCTCGACATCGCCGACAGCATCATCAGCAGGATCGCGGCGGATGCGGACTCGGAGGATCTGTCCCGGCGAAAGGCCGGACGGAAGCTCAAGCTGCGTGAACGAGACAAACGACGCCTTGGTGACTCCCGAAACGGACGGCACCGTCGCAAGCGGGATGGTCTTGGCTGTATCCCAACTGGTTTCGGCATTGTCCACATCGAGCCCCCCGGGAGAAATCGACTGCATGTCAATGAGCCAGCCCACTGTGCGGGTGGTGTTGATGTCGGTCGCGCAGGACCAGAGAGCTTCGACTTGCAGTCCTCCGGACAGGTTCGCGC
>Ga0315909_10008687_pt1 | contig 11089 bp, 10 predicted proteins | sample LakEriMetagenome_11_FD_203527 | JGI IMG/M metagenome (GOLD analysis project Ga0315909, IMG submission 203527) | Freshwater fungal communities from buoy surface, Lake Erie, Ohio, United States - Buoy 2 MA125 | ecosystem: Environmental > Aquatic > Freshwater > Lake | place: USA: Lake Erie, Ohio...
ACGGCGGAGAGAGACGGAGGGAGTAACTCATGAGCGACAAGGATCAGATCTTCCAGGAGCTCCAGAGCTACATCGTTGAGCAGCTCGGCGTTGAGAAGGAGAAGGTCAAGCCTGAGGCTGCCTTCATCGAAGACCTCAATGCAGATTCCCTCGACCTTGTGGAGTTCGCAATGGGCCTCGAAGAGAAGTTCGGCGTAACCATTGCTGACGAAGAGCTCGGCAAGATCAAGACGGTTCAGGACGCCGTCGACGCCATCGTCGAGAAGAAGGGCTGAGATGGGGCGGCCCCTTGGCCGCCGGCGTGGGGCGCGAGCCTTGCGCGGTGCAGCCATAGGGGCGTGCCACCACTCCCCACGATGACGCTCGTAGTGGCGCCACTGTCGATGACCCCAGCGCAACGTGAACGCCTCAACATCCCAGTGGGGGGCGAGGCACTCGTAGAGCTGGCCCTCACGCACCCATCACGCCGCCACCAAGAGGGTGCTTCCGCTGATAACGAGCGCCTCGAGTTCCTTGGCGATGCCATCCTCGGCGCCGTCGTCGCCTCCCGACTCTATGCGAATGACACCGCAGCAGAGGAGGGGGATCTCTCCGAGCGCCGGGCCGCTGTGGTCTCGCGCACCGCACTTGCTGAGGTTGCCCTGCGCATCGGCATTGACGAGGTGCTGATGCTCGGTGAGGGTGAGGCGTCGCGCGGTGGCGCACGTCGACCGGCGGCACTTGCCGCCGCGTTTGAAGCGCTCATTGGTGCGGTCTACTTGAGCCACGGTTTCGCCGCTGCCGCAACGTTTATTGAAGGGCACATGAGCGCTGAGCTTGCCGCACCACGCGCAGCACTCGGCAAGGGGATCAAGACCCTCCTGCAGGAGTGGACACAGGCACGCAACGGCTCCTTGCCACGCTACGACGTTGTCGCCACCACGGGCCCTGAGCATGACCGTACGTATGAGTGCGTCGTGCGCATTGATGGCAGCGAGGTAGCGCGCGGATCAGGTCCAAGTCGCCGCGCCGCCGAGGCCGCCGCCGCTGAGGCTGCCATCGATCTCCTCGGTATCACCGCGGGAGGGGCAGAGTGAGCCGACTACGACTCCGTGAAGTACGACTGAGCGGCTTCAAGACCTTTGCCGACAAGACGACCATCGCCTTCACCCCAGGGATCACCGCAATCGTGGGGCCAAACGGCAGCGGTAAGTCGAACGTCGTCGATGCCCTGCGCTGGGCCCTTGGTGAAGCCGGCCGCGGCATTCGCTCCAAGCGTGTGGAAGAGGTGATCTTCGCGGGCTCTGAAAAGCGCCGCCCCCTCGGCCTCGCCGAGGTTTCACTCTCTATCGCCAACGACGATGGGCTCTTCGATCTTCCATTCACCGAAATCGAAATTGCCCGCCGTGCCGACCGCGGTGGCGGTCAGGAGTATTTACTGAACCGCGAGAAGATTCGTTTGCGCGATCTCAATGAACTACTGGATGGCGCCGGTCTTGCCGAGAACGGGCTCCTCTTCATTGGACAGGGTGCCGTCGACCAGGCACTCAGCCTGAAGGCAGAAGAGCGCCGCGCCCTGGTTGAAGAGTTCGCCGGCACTGCGCGCCATGAGCGACGCCGCGCACGAGCCGAAACCGAGATGAAGGAGGCGATCGACAATCGTGCCCGCGTCGAAGAGATTCTTGGCACCCTCCGCCCACAAGAGCGCCGCCTCGCGACGCTCGCAAAGCAGGAGGCCGGTCGCGAAGAGTTGCTCACCGAGGCGGTCGAGCGCATCGCCGCGTTGGGTGCGGCTCGCGGCGCCTGGATCGCTTCGCGTCGAGTGCGCATCGGCGGCCAGCTCTCAACGGTGACGAGCGAGTTGCAGTCCATTCGCGAACAACTCCGCAACGCCGACGAAGAGGCCCACCGTCGCCGCGAGCGTCTCGGGCTTGCCCGCACCGATCTCGACGTTGCCCGACGTGCCCTCGAGGCGGCACGCGAGGCTCGTGAATCTGCTGAGCGTGCCCATGCGCGCGTTGAGGCCGAATCGGCCGCCCTGTCGCGTGATGTAGAGCGCATCGCCACAGAGGTTGCCGTTGCTGAGTCAGAGATCGCCTCAGTGGAGGCGCTGCGCGCCGCTGCAGCTCCTGCCGTCGACGCCGAGGCTGTTGCCGCACTTGAGATCCTTGATGCTGACCTCTCTGCCGCGCGCCGCGAGCTGGAGGCGCTCACCGACGGCACGGGGGTAAATGGCAGCGATTCCGCTGTACGGGCTCAGCGTTCACGCGAGGTAGAGCGCGCAGATCTCACCGCCCGCCTCGAGCGACTTCAAGCAGAGCGCACCGCCGTTACCGCAGATGGCGTGAACGAAGACCCTTCCGCAGCAGAGAACGTTTTGATTCTCGCTGCGACCGCTGCAAGCGATGCCGCGGCACGCCTTGCCGCCGCGACACGCGAACTCGCAGAGGCAGAATCTGGGGCCGCCGCCGCTCGAGCAACCGTTGGAGAGAGTGAACGTGCGGCTCGCGCCGCAGAGGCAGAGGTCGGGTCGCTCTCTGGTCGACTCACCGCACTTGAAGCGCGTCGAGCAGCCCTGCAGGAGCGTGCGCTGTCAAAGGCGGCACACGCGATCGGTGGGCGAAGCCTTCTCGCCGGTGTTGAGCTTCGTGAAGAGGGCCGCACCGCAGTCCTCGCCGCCCTTGGTGCGCTGGCGCGCGGTTTCGTCGTTGATCAGCGTGGTGCAAGTCTGCTCGATGACGAGCAGGGCGCACTCCTCATTGATGGCGCAGATGCAATTGGCGCAACCACGCACCCGACGCTCCCATCGCTCAGCAGTGAGGTTCTCAGCGATCCAGACGGGCTATTGGGCCGGCTCCTCGCTAGCGTCTTTGTTGCCCCAAGTGTTGCTGCCGCACTGAGTGCTCTCGCAGATCTTCCGCTCGGCGGCACGATCGTCACGCGCGCTGGCGCTGTTGTGCGCCACGGCGGTGTCGTCATTCGTGAGACGGAGCCAGAGGATGCCCTCGTAGACTCAGAGATCGGCCGCGCCGCGGCGGCAACGGAGCGACTGCGCACTGCTGCAGCATCGTTGCGCAGCGAGGCCATCGTGGCGGCGGGCACTCTGGCATCCGCTGAGACGCGCCTAGCGCAGGGGCGCGGTGCCGAGGTCAGCACCCGTGCAGCGCTCCGGGCCGCTGAATCGGCCCGCGCAGAGGCGGAGCGCCGACGTGACGCGGTCCGTCGAAGCACGTCGGAACGCGCAGAGCGCATCGCTCGGCTCGACGCTGCCGTCACCGCGGCACAGGCGCGGCTGAATGAGATTGCTCTCACCCCTGAACAGGCAGTTGCCACAGATGCGGCAACACAGTGGCGCGCCCGCGTAGAAGAGCTCACCGCCCGCCGCGCCGACCTCGCCACCGCCGTTGAAACCGACCGAGCTGCCTTGCGCACCTGGGAGTTGGCGCGAGCACGCGGCGACGCAACCGTTGCCGGCGCCTCCACTCGAATCACCCGAGCCGCTGAGGAGCGTGGTGCACTTGAGACGCGTGTCGCAAACCTCCGCGCCCAGCTCGCCGAGCAGTCTGGCCTCGTCACTGCGGCCCGCGCTGCCGCAGCCCAACGTGAAGAGAGCGTGCAGGCAAAGGCGGCGCTGCAGGTTGAGATTGAGAGTGAGATCGCTACCGACGAAGAGACGAAGCGTGGCCTCCGCTCCCGTGAGCAGCAGCTCGATGAGGCGCTGCGCCCGCTCGAACGCGATGCGCAGGCGGTTGAGTTTGAGCGAGAGCGCTTCATTGAAGAGTTGAGTGGCGACCTTGCCGCATTTGGTCGTCGCCTCTCTGAAGACCCTCGCTTGGCCGCTGGAATTCCGGTTGCACTTCGCACCACAGCAACCGCCGATGAAGCTGAGGTTCCCGCCGAGGGGGATACCGCTGCGCGCGAGGGACTCGCACGTCAGCAGGCGGCAGCCCTTGCCGTCTACTGGGAAGGTCAGCACGCTGCCTCCGAGCCGGCATCCCTCGTTGCGCCCGACCCAGAAGAGCTACGCGCCTTGGAGCGCCTGCGACGCAAGATTGGTCCACTCGAGGCGGGTGGGGCCAGCATTGTCATGGAGCATCAAGAGCTTCGCGCTCGACTCGAATCACTCGAGGTGCAGACGCGTGATCTTGATGGTGCGATCGAGAAGGCTGCAACGTTGATGCGGGAACTTGATCTGCTTGTTGAGTCAACTTTTGCGGAACAGTTCACCGCACTACAGGCCACGTTCGCGTCAAACTTCCAGCTTCTCTTCGGCGGTGGCGATGCGCAGCTGCGCCTCGCGGATGATGGCGAATCACGCCGACCCGGCGTTGAGATCGATGCTCGTCCACCCCTGAAGCGTCGCCAGCAGCTCTCCCTCCTCTCGGGTGGAGAGCGCGCACTTACCGGCGTGGCACTCCTGCTCGGCATGTTGGCGGTGCGACCACTCCCATTCGTCGTCCTCGACGAAGTTGACGCCGCACTTGATGAGGCGAATGTGACGCGCTTCGGTGACGCGATTCGCGAACTGAGTGAGCGCACGCAGGTTGTGGTGATTACGCATAACCGAGGCACGGTCGAAGTGGCCGACAGCCTTTGGGGCGTGACGGTTGGCGAAGATGCGGCAAGTCGCGTCTTCGGGCTGCGCCTCGATGAGGCGAAGCGCATCGCTGATCAGGCGCGCGCTGAGCGCGAGGCGGCGCGTTGAAACTCGCCTTCTGGCGAAAGAGTTCCCCCGACGATGAGAAGCGTGTCGCCGAAGCCACCACCCCATCCTCTAACCCACTCGCCAAGGTTCTCCGTCGGTTCATTGCGCCCGAACCTGACTGGCGGGAAATCGAGGAGGCACTGCTCGCCAGCGACGTTGGGCTAGTTGCCACCACCGCACTCATTCAGGCGGCACGCGATGGTGACGGCGCAGATGGGCGCTCTCGAGTGCGGGCAGCCGCACTCAGTCTGCTCGGTGAGGACCCAGCCAACCTGAACGATGAGGCAGATGTGGTGCTGCTCGTCGGTGTCAATGGCGTAGGGAAGACGACCACCGCGGCGAAACTCGCGGCCCGAGCCAAAAGCGCTGGCCTCTCACCTCTGCTCGTTGCTGCAGATACCTTCCGCGCAGCAGCGATCGATCAGTTGCGGGCGCTCGGCGTGCGCGAAGGGGTCGAGGTGGCCGAAGGGCGACCAGGTGGTGACCCTGCCGCCGCAATTCATGATGCGCTGACCCTTGCCGCGGCGCGGGACTTTAGCCCCGTGATCATCGACACCGCCGGTCGAATGCAAACACGGAGCGGCCTGATGGATGAGCTCGCAAAGATCCGACGCGTGGTGACGAAAGTAGCCCCTACGCGCACGGTTGAGGTGCTGCTCGTCTTGGATGGCACCGCGGGACAGAACGGCCTTGCACAGGCGCGTGGATTTGACGCGTCGGCAGGAGTTAACGGCATCGTCCTCACGAAGCTCGATAGCGGCGCACGCGGTGGCGTGGCGCTCGCGGTACGACGTGAATTGGGCCTACCGATTCGATGGATCGGAACTGGCGAGCGAGCAACCGATTTGGTTCCGTTCGACGCCGAGGCGTACGTCGATGGGCTGTTAGGGGCGCCGACGAGCTCCTGACGCTGGAATCTGCGCGATCGTTTGGATTCCTCCTAGGCGTGAGACAGCCACAAAGATTCCAACAGCGATCGAGGCACCACCACCAACCAAAAGGGCAACGCCACTCCCAGCGACGGAACTCCCGATGAGGCCACCGACGATGATTCCTAGTAGGCGGCCGAGAATGCCGACGCCATCATTTGCCGCATTTGCACGCCCTTGGAAGGCGGCGGGAAGCACTCGTCCGCGAATCGCCGCTTGGTTCGCCTCCCACACCGTCTCGAAGCCGTCGCTCAGCAGCTGATGACCAACGAGCATGGCGAATCCAAGAGCGCTTGCGCCAGGGGCAAGCGGAACCAGGATGAGGCCAACACCTACGATCACCAGGCTCAGTGAGATCGCTCGACCTACACCGAGGAGATTGGAGATGCGTTCCGTGAGTACGCCTCCGAGGAATGCGGCGATACCTCCGGTAGCGATGACTAAGCCAATCGCCTCCGGTCCGAGACCGAGACCATTAGTGACAAAGAGCAGATACGAGGAGCGGAAGAGTCCGAAGTAGAGGCCGATGACAAAGGTTGAAATGAGCAGGGGTCGCATGATTGCAACTGACCAGGTTGCCTTTAAGCCATCGGCGAGTTCGCGGCGAAAGCTTGCTCTGGTAGATGCCGGTGGCAACGTTGGCTCCTCGACGCGAAGGAAGCCAATGAGTACCGCTGAGACGACATAGGTCAACGCATCAATTCCGATCGCTGCTGGTCCGCCAAACGCGCCCACGAGGAGTCCGGCTGAACCAAAGCCGAAGAATTCTGCGGCCCCTCGGATTCCCAAGGTGCGGGCCAGCACCGCTCGCAACGCCGCAGAGTCAACCAGTCCAGCGAAATAGCTGCGCTCCGCGATGTCGAAGGTTGTGGCGCACATTCCACACAAGGCACTGACAGCAATCAGGTGGGGGAGGGTCACGCTGCCGAAGAGGGCAGCGGCGAGCGGGATGCTGCCAAGCAGCAATGCGCGAAGCAGATCAGTGGCGATGAGCACAGGCTTGCGAGGGAGTCGGTCAATCCACACGCCCGCAAATTGGCTGACGACAGCACCGGCAATGAGGTCAACTGCCGCAAGAGCCGCCGCTTCGGCCGCGTTGATCCCGAGGCCAATGATCGCCAGGAGGGGGAGGGCAGCCCGGGTGATGAATGACCCGTAGGTTGAGATCGCCTGCGCGCTGATCAGCACGTTGACGTCGCTGCGCACGAGCGGAGTCAGGTCCTGGAGTCCGCCCTGCCCCTTCGGGGTTCGTTTTTGAGCTGCCATCGCGCGAGCGTACACTCTAGGCATGTTTGACGCGCTCGGTAGCAGTCTTCGGGCCTCACTTCGCCGCCTTACGGGGAGTGGGCGAATCAGTGCCGCCGATCTTGAGGCCGGCCTTGCCGACATCCGCACCTCACTGGTCGGCGCCGATGTTGCGATGCCTGTTGTCGCGCAGCTGTTAGAGCGCATCAGCGAGCGGGCACGCGCAAGTGAGATCGTTGGCGGTCTCGGCGCTGGTGAGCGCATGCTGGGAATCCTGCACAGCGCGCTAACGGAAACACTTGGCGGATCTGGCCGCGACCTTGACCTGCGCGAGCGACCGGCAACCATCCTCCTGCTTGGCTTGCAAGGTGCAGGCAAAACAACAACGGCAGCAAAGCTTGCCTACCGTTTGGCGAGAGATGGTCGCCGTCCGCTGCTCGTTGCCGCCGATCCTCGTCGTCCAGCAGCGGCAGAGCAGCTTGCGACCTTGGCCGCTGCTATCAAGGTGCCCATGCATCGCGAACCGATCGGCACTCCGGTCGCAGAGATCGGAACGCGCGCGATTGCTGCCGCCCGACGTCTCGGCCTTGACGTGGTGATCATCGACAGCTCTGGTCGCACCACCCTCGACGACGAGCTGCTGGAGGAGTTGCGCGATCTCCGCAACGCCACGAAGCCACGTGAACGCCTCTTGGTGCTTGACGCGGCGACGGGGCAATCAGCACTGGCGATTGCCGAAGGGTTTAAATCAATCGCCGAACCGACAGGCCTGATCCTCTCCAAACTTGACGGCGATGCACGCGGCGGGGCCGCGCTCTCGATCGCCGGTGGCGCAGGAATTCCCGTGGTCTACGTCGGTACCGGCGAGCGTTCCGATGCGCTGGAGCGATTCCATCCCGAGCGCATCGCCAACCGCATTCTCGACATGGGTGATCTAGCCACGCTGGCAGAGCGCGTTCGAGATGCAGAGATTGGACCGATGGCAGCGCCCGACGCTGAAGTACGCGCGAAGGCGGCAGAGGCTCGCGCACTGCGCGGCGGGATGACCTTTGACGACCTTCTCGGCCAGCTCCGTCAGATGTCGTCACTCGGACCGATTGGCCAAGTAGTCAAGATGATTCCGGGTATGGGCGGCATGGCAGAGCAGGCGGAAGCCGCCGTTGCCAGCGGAGAACTGAAGCGCACGGAGGCGATCATCCTCTCGATGACCCCCGCCGAACGGCGCGACCCAGCCCTGCTGACCCTGCCACGACGTCGGCGCATTGCCGCAGGGGCTGGGCGAGCCATCGAGGAGGTCAACAGGCTGGTCAAGCGACTTGAGGAGATGCGGGCCCTGATGCGACGTGCTGGTGGCGGAGACCCGAGCCGGCTGATGGGCGGTGGAGCTGGCCTCCCTGGCAAGCACGCCGGCGGGCGGATCCCTCCCAAGGCGGCGAAGCGGGAGAAGCGGCCCAAAAAGGGCGGCAAACGGCGCTAGTCCACGGGGAGAGATGCGCCCGAGCCGCTGAGCGGCTAGGATTCACGGACTGACCCCCTGGCAACGCCAGGGCCACCAGCCGCTCCGGAAGGGGCGGCGCCTCGGAGGATGCATCAGGGATGAGTGTTCGGATCCGTTTGACCCGCGTGGGCGCATCTAAGCAGCCATCGTATCGCGTGGTTGCCACCGATCGCCGTTCGCCTCGAGATGGTCGCTCGCTAGAAATTCTTGGCCACTACAACCCACGCACCGAGCCGCTGACGCTGGTGCTTGATCTCGCCAAGGTTGATGCCTGGATCGCCAAGGGCGCACAGCCATCTGATGTCGTTGGCAAGCTGATTACCAAGGCGCGCGCCGGTGGTATCGCCATGGGCGGCAAGACGTTGGCCAAGGCTGCAACGCCTGGCTACACCAAGCCTGGTACGCGACCGGTTGTCGAAGAGCCAACGGTTGTCGTTGAAGCTGCACCGGAGGCTGCTGTTGAGGCGACCGCTGATGCTGCAGCTCCTGAGGCTGCTCCTGTTGAAGATGCACCTGTCGCCGAAGCGGCACCAGCAGAGGCGGCACCTGCCGCCGAGGAGGCCTAAGTGGCAGCAGCGCAGCTTGTTGAGTACGTCGCGAAGTCGCTTGCCGATAACCCAGACGGTGTCAGCGTTGAAGTAGAAGAGGATGGCGACGCCATCATCTTGCGCCTTCTCGTCGACGAAGAGGACATGGGCCGAGTGATCGGACGCAACGGCAGCATTGCCAAGGCTATGCGCAGCCTGTTGAAGGTTGTCTCAAATCGCACCGGAGAGAACTACGTCCTCGAAATTGGCTGATGTAACGACTGACCTGCGCGTTGCGCAGGTGCGCGGCGTTCGCGGTCTTGACGGCTCGCTCCGGCTCGAAGTCCTGACGGATACTCCTGAACAGCGCTTTGTTCCAGGCGCGCGTCTCTCTATCGAGAGCTCAGATCGCGTCCTCACTATTCTTGAAGTCACTCCAAGCTCTCCTGGCCTTTTCGTACGATTCGGCGAGGTGCAGAGTCGTCTGGCAGGTGAGCGCCTCATTGGCGCATATCTCACAATCCCAGCTGCGCAGGTGCAGATCCCGCCAGACCGTGTGCTCTGGGATGAAGTGATTGGGGTAACGGTGCGCGACCCGCAAGGCGAGATCATTGGCGAGGTTCGTGATCTCTATCGCGCGGGTGGCGCCGAGGTTTACGTTGTACAGACACCGGATGGGGGCGAGATTGACCTCCCCGCCGTTGCCTCGGTGATCGTGGAGTTCGCTCCGCGCGAAGGGCGCATCGTTGCCGATCTCACGGGGTCAGAGCTCTCGGTACGTGCAGCGAAGGCACCTCGTCGACGTGGCCCACAGAAGACGCCTGGCAGCGTTGCGTCACTACGCGCCGCGAAGGCTTCACGCCGGCCGAAGCAGCGCTCCGCCAAGCCACCGGCAGGTGACGCATGAATGAAGAGGTTCGCCCAGTGCTGAAGATCGATGTGATCTCCCTCTTCCCGGAGACGATCATGTCGGCGCTCTCCGCCAGCATTCCAGCACGCGCCCTTGAGCGCGGCTTGGCAACTCTCACCTGTCATGACCTGCGCACTTGGGGGATCGGAAAGCACCGCTCAGTGGACGACGAACCGTATGGCGGTGGGGCAGGGATGCTCCTGCGGCCAGAGCCGCTGGTTGAGGCGATTGATGCGCTGCGCGGGCCAGACTCCACCGTCATCCTCTTTGATGCGGGCGGCGAACGTCTACGACAGCCACGCGTTCGAGCGTTGGCCGCAGCCTCACATCTGATCATCATCTGCGGGCGCTACGAGGGGGTGGATGACCGCGTTCGCGCCTACGTGGATCTCGAGCTCAGCCTCGGCGACTTCGTCCTCTCTGGGGGTGAGCCAGCCGCGATCGTCCTCTGTGACGCGATCCTGCGCCTCGTCCCTGGGGCGATTGATGCCGCGTCGCTCTCTGAGGAGTCGTTCTCTGGGGATCTCCTGGAGTACCCCCAGTTCACCCGCCCGGCGGAATTCCGAGGCGTAGGGGTGCCGGAGATCCTCCTCTCTGGGAATCACGCGGGGGTAGCCGCCTGGCGGCACGAGGAGGCGGTTCGTCGCACCCAGCGCCAGCGCCCTGACCTTGCCAAGCCTGCGAAGGGGAGCGAGGGGTCGTAAGGGGAGGCCCCAGGGGGCCTGTGCTATTCTCACCGCCCGCGCCGACAGGTTCTGTCGGCCACCACGGAGACTAATCATGGATTTGATCCGCACGCTGACTAATGCCCAGATGAAGAGCGATCTCCCGGAGATCAAGACCGGCGACACCGTGAAGGTGTCGGCAAAGGTCGTTGAAGGGAACCGAGAGCGCATTCAGGTATTCGAGGGCACCGTCATGCGCCTACGCGGCGGCGGACTCGGCTTGAACATCACCGTCCGACGCATCGCCTCAGGCGTTGGCGTTGAGCGAACCTTCAAGGTGCACAGCCCACGCATCGAGAAGATTGAAGTGGTCCGCCACGGTGTGTCGAATCGCGCCCAGCTCTACTTCCTCCGCGATCGTGTTGGCAAGCAGTCGTCGCTCCGCGAGCGCCGCGATAGCGCCACCGACATTGCAAAGAACGAAGTGAAGGCCGCCGCAAAGAAGGCCATCAAGGACGAAGCAGATGCCGTGATCGCCGCTGCCGCCGCAGTCGTTGCAGCTGAGGAGGCGGCAGTAGCCGCTACCGCTGCCGCAGCCGTTGCTGCTGAAGAGGCCGCCGCTGCTGCAACT
>Ga0315909_10008689_pt1 | contig 11089 bp, 7 predicted proteins | sample LakEriMetagenome_11_FD_203527 | JGI IMG/M metagenome (GOLD analysis project Ga0315909, IMG submission 203527) | Freshwater fungal communities from buoy surface, Lake Erie, Ohio, United States - Buoy 2 MA125 | ecosystem: Environmental > Aquatic > Freshwater > Lake | place: USA: Lake Erie, Ohio...
AACGCAACATGGACACCCATCAGCAGTATAAATCAATCCGACAATTCGCTGCACAGCAATATTGAGAGGACAATCATCCAAATCCACCCACATGGCCTGGTGAGAAAAAGTAAGCAATTTATTGCCAAAAACAGATTTAGCAGCCAAAGAACAAGCGGATGCAATGGCATTATACAAATGGTAATTGCCTCTATCGGCATCTTTTTCAAACATGGATTGTGAAACATCAAGAATGGGTATCAAATATTCTTTTTTGGGATTTAACAATAATTGTTTTTTAATATAATTATTCCAACAGTCATTCCATTTTTCTATTTCTATGTCATCATTTTTTTCATTTGCGGCCATTACATTTTTTACTATTTTCCAAGGCGCAGTTTGATATGTAATATACTTATCATTGGTTTCAAAAAATTCTAAAAATATTTCGGGGCATTTTTTAATTAATGTATCACGTTTTAAGGTTAAAGCATTTTGGGGAATTTGAGTTGGATTAATAGTTGACCACATTTTATTACATTCTTTTATTTCTAATGTGTCTAATTGGCGATTTAATTCACTCACCATTTTGCGATAGAGCATTTTTTTGTTGCTTCGCGCTTGATTGTTGCTCCACATTTTAACTAAAATTTCAAACATTGCAGGATATTTTTTTTCTCTTGGCACATATTTTGCAGCAAAAGAAATCGCATTCCGTGCATTTATAAATGGATTAAGTTCTAATATTTTAACATCTTTGCGCAATTGTTCATTATATAAATTTAAAACATCAGGAATCCTGGGATCATCATAGCCTTTTTTTGAATATTTTGCCATAAATTCAACATAATTTCGCAGATCTTTCCAGCATCCGATAGAGACGTGATTCACGTGATCATGTTCAATTATGGTTTTTAAAACAGAAATCGTGAATTTATGATGATAAGAATGCAATGTGAATAAAAAAGAATAAGTAATATCTTTCAATCCGCGACCATTATGAATATTCCGGGTGTGCTGTATGGCGTCTAAAACCATATTGAGATAATCACTATTGCCATTGCGGTTTTCAGATTTCAAAAATAATAAATCATCCACAATGGAAATGTCAATCAAAATACTATCCAATTTTTCATTTATTCCGGTTTCTCTATTGAATGATGTTTCAAAATACTTTATAAAATTAATTTTAGATTCAATGGTTGATAACGGATTGTAAATTGATTCTGGAATGGTTGTCGTCATTTTATGTAGATAGATAAAGACGCATCAAATCTCTATTTAGTTTTGCTAGTTTTTGAATGTTCTTTGTGGAATTTCACGCGTTTTTTAGTAAGTTGTTGTGAGTGCGATTTTTTAAGAATAGATTGAGTTACTGGCATGGCTGGTTCATTTGAAATTTCTTTGAAAAACATGAAAACTGTATTCAGAGAATGGAATATAAAAATGGATGATGGACAAACAATATCTGACAAATCCGTTTTTGCCGAGCTCATAAAATTTATTTGCGAGTCAGATTTTGCATAAGATTGTATATTTTCGGGTTCCAAATCAACTATGTATGTGGCATATTCTGTGAAATTGTAATTTGTGCTGTTTAGCGTTTTTTTGGCATCTATTATTTTTTCCAGATCTTCTTTTGGTATGGAATCATTTTTTCTAAATGAATATTTTTCACTAATTGTTTTTACAAGAGAATTGGAAACATCAATGTACAAAAATTGGAATGTGATTTCTTTAATTGATTCTCTTGGATAGCTTTTCTCTATTGTCAGTATTTTTTTATGTTCAACGATCCAAGATGTGTCTAATTCATCTTCTTGGATCGCGATGCGATTGTCGCTTATTGCTTCGCTCATAATATCTCTGTTTGTTTGAAACACAGATAATATAAAAGACATTTTTACGCTTACATTTTATATGTTGTGGAATCCGTTATTTTGAGCATTTCTTTTTTTTTTTGATTCCATTGGCGCCGTTTTTTATTTGATATATGATAAGCACGCTTGGCATGAATGAAAATTGTGCATGGTTGTTCTCCGCGATAGCACGACTGTTGCAATTTTGCGGGCACAGATGGTATGCTTTTAAGTGGTGGTTGACCCGGATTTAAATAAAAACTGTTTTCTTGAAAATAATTCTTGCTTCCATCAAAAGTTGTCACTCCATTGGGATCTGTAAATGACAATGACAAGAATTGTTTTTCATCAGGTTGACTATATTGAATTCTCATTTTATAATATTTGTCTCTCTCCATATTTATAAAGTTTAAATCCAAATCAATTGGGTTTAATTCAGTGGAATTAACATTGTGAATATGTTTAATAAAAGTGTTATCTTTGGTGTATCCAGACTCGGCATTTGGACCAAGCCAAAAGAAACTAAAATCTCTTCCTAACGTTCTTAAGTTAAAAGTCCATTTTCCACTTTGTGTGCAGAAGAAATATCCCGTCCATTCAATTACAAATGGAGCTCTGAGGTCATCCCCGTTTTCATCATTAATAGTTGAATCACCAATAAAATTGCCATTAGTTCCAAAAGATATGTCTTGTAAGCTTGTTGTGATGCCACTTGATTGATTTTTGGCACCAAACTTTGGACCAGCTGTTGAGAAAAAATTGGGTATAAGATTGTATGTAACTACATTCGCATCTGAATAAGTCAACATGGACCCATCATATGCTCGCCAATTTAATCCAACATAATTATTTGGAATAAGATGTATTGGTGTGGGATTCAAAACACCATCAAATGTATTAGCAGGATATTGAGTGCAATTAATTAAAATATCATTAATGGCTTTTTTTTCGTTGTCTCCGTAAAAATCTTTGGAACATGAATCATTGACAGTATTCAATGCTAATTTACGCACATAATTGTCATAATTGTCAATAGCTTTATTTCCGGAAGACAAGACTGGTGCATAATTTTTCAGCATTTTGGATTTTTTTAAAGAAATATAATCACCTGCGGACATAATATATAAAAGCCAAAGAAAATGTTTCTATGTGAAAAGACATAGAGAAATAACGTAATATAATTTGTCTCTAAACAGCAAATATTATAAAAAAATAAATTTAATAAAACCATCATGATAATTTAATAGAGGCAGCACTTGAAAAATTGATTTGAACCAATTTGAATTCAAAAACAAATAAAAGTAATTTCAATATATAATTAATAATGCAAACATGTCCCAAACCAATTCATAACAAAACTGATATGATAATATGTATTCCGCGCGTCAATTCCAATGTACCGCGTCAAAAAATATTTGAAGTTTTTAGCTCATTGAGGATAGGATTTATAGATAAAATATCCGAAATTCCCCTTAAAAATGATGAAACTGGCAAACGTATTGTTATAAAATTCCGATCTTGGGTGGAAACGCCACTGTCACAAAAAATAAAAGACAGGTTGGATTCCAACAAAGACATCAAAATAGTGTATAATAATCCATGGTATTGGGTCGCGACAAAATACATTTCTTAAATAAATTTGATGAGTTTAACTGATTCTGGATCAATTGCAGGCGGAGTAGCTAACCATCGGCATGTTTTTTGTTCTAATTCTAACTCAAAAATTTCATTAATATAGGAAAAAGCGTTGAAATGTTTCATCAACTCTTTTTTCATCTTGTCTTTGGTTTCAATGAGAAATTTTAGACGAGTTTCTTCTTTTAAACATTTTTTAGATTCCGTGTTCCATTTTGCATAAATATATCGGATTTCATTTTTTACACTTGTTAATTGCATCATTAAATTCTTGCGATGCATCTCTATCGCATGTATTGTTGAAAATATATTTATATTACTGATAATTGGATATTTACGTTTGACGTTTTCAGGCAATAACATGTCATTTTGCTCTTTGATTTCGGTAAGTTTTTCTTCTACATTTTTCAAGACTTCTTTTAACTTCATATTGTCAGTTGAAAATAACATTTTTGTGGAAAACAATTCAAGTGATGAATGGAGTTTGGCGTATCTAATTGCGATGAGTTCATAATTTTTGGCATATGTTTCCAATTTTAGATGATTTATAAGAGTTATTAAAAGAGTTGTCGTAGCATTCATGGCAGTGATAATATAACTGCCATGCGAAATGGTTGTTACAAATGGAGCAAGAACTGTAATCAATGTGGCAATTAAAACTGACGGAATCATCAGCACATTTAGACAAAACTGAGTATGATTTTTTGCTTCCACATAGAGAATTTTTTGACATTTAATATGAGCAACCAAAGTGTCCATTTCACCGATGGATTTGTCTGTATTGTAATAGCGATTCATGTTGTCTTCAACGTCTTTGATGGATATTTTTTTGAAACGAGGTCTGCGAACAGTAATTGACAAATTGGTTTCATCTTCGTCTTCGTCTTCGTCAGTATTAGAAGCAGACATGGACAATGGACTGTTGCTTTCATATTCAACAATTTTGTTGAGTTCAACATTCAAACGGTCTTCAAATGCTTTGTCTTCTTGTGAATTATAAATAAGAGATGATATGTCAGGTTCAATGTTTATAGAAATGTAATCGGTAGACATTTGGAATGTTGTTTAAAATAGATAATGAAAAAATTGATCGCAAAAAAAATCCAACAATAGAGATTCATATAAAAATGAACAAAACTCAATTAGAAAAAATAGAAAATCAGATTATGAAAAATCGGCGATACCGGTTAGTAGAGAGAATGAAGAAGATGCCGCGCAGATATTACTTGATGACAATTCGTTACAGCAATCAGACACACAGTGAAATGAAAACTTATTGTGAGAAAAATCGCGGCAAAGCCATCAAATGTGTTTATGGCTGTCCTAAACCAATATCGGATTGCGTGATTCGCGATTCCGTATTATTCGTCTTGGAAATGAATAATGATGAAAATCGCATTGAAGGCGTCGGAATGATAAGAAATACCTTGCAAGAACCCGTTGTGAAAAGTAGGACATTTCAGATCCATGAAGACGGAAATTTGAATCGGCACGTCTACATAGGAAGTAAGCGAATAGACAGGAGCGAAATGACGGAATATGAAGAGTCTGTGATGGCGGCATTTGATATCATATGTTTCAAGGGACGCAATCATCAGAAGCGATGTCATGGAATAACGATATTTCCACTGGATGTCATAGATAAATGCAAAAAACTGATAGATTTGCAAACATTTGCAATGATGATGTTCAAAAATAGAATTTAAACAAGTTTCCTAATATAATTTATAAATGGCTGAAAATGATGATTTTGATGTGTATGATATAAACAATTACACGGAGCGTGAATTGTTTGAAATTTTAGACATTAATAATCCAACCGATAGAGAATTGGAAATAAGTATTTATAAAAACATGAAAAAACACAAAAATAATAATCAACTTTACAATTTTTTTAAAGATATGTATGATCGTTTTTTTAATGATGACGATGACGATGAAGAAGATGTTGAAGGTTTTGAAAACGCAGAAAGACAAGTTACAACTTCTTTGATGAATCGGTTTGGCAAAGTGCCAACAATAACAACAAAACCATTATTTAACGCATCTGATCCCAAACGAACATCACGTGCAGACCGAGCAAATCCAGGAATAACTTCAGTCACAGACCCATCAACAGGAAAAAATGTCACGAGCACTGTAGATATAAAAAAATTTACAACAGAAAAACAAGAAGATTCAAAAACGACTCACAATGTGGATTACGTGAAAGACAAGTTGAATCCAATTAAACGAGAAACCATGTTTAAAATGATATCAATAGATAGTCAATTTAGAGATGATCCGCGAATAACAAGTGCAACAAATTTCACAATGAATTTGTCAAGCAGTATAGAAAATGTCATAGCAATAAAACTGTATTCAATACAAATACCATACACTTGGTACATGGTGAATGAAGACTCAGGAAGCAACTATTTTTTTATAAAAGGAAATAGTCCAGGAATAAATAATGAATTGAATGACATAAAAGTTGACATTGGTTCTGGAAATTACACTCCTGACAATTTAACAGCAGCAATCAATAGACGTTTTGCTGAATTGTCAAAAGAATTTAATTACATAGATATAAGTTTTGGAAACACAAGTGAAATAATGAAATATGACTCAACATCCGCAAAAGTTAGATTCGTGTTTGATATTAAAAAATGGTTTTTTGATTGTGATTATGAATTGAGTTTTCCAAATTGGTCTTCTCCAAATATTCTGGGCGAAAACAGAAACGCGACAATTCCCAGTTTTTTAGGTTATAATTATCAATCATACAGACCATTTACTGTTTATGGAAATAGAAAAATATTAAATAATTCCAGCATAAATACTAATAAATATATTTTGACAGATGATAATAATTTTTTTACAGTAATTCAATATATTGGACCTCAAAAATACACATCCGCTAGCACAGTAATACAATCAATAAGGGTAATTTCTAATTTAAAAACATATAGTGTTCAATATGATGCGGCCACCATATTTTCAAATTTCAAACAACTATTGGAATCACCTAATGCATCATTTGAATCTGCCAAAAATGGTAATAATAATACATCACCTCAACAAAAATTATTTGATCTGGATTACACAAGTTTCATAAAAGTTTCTGTTACAGACGCATCATTGGATTGGAATGGATATACTCATTATGAACTGTCAGTAAAACTTAATAGAAAAACTACTGAAACCCACACATCTGATCTAAAAATTGTAGTGATATTTCCAAATGATGGAATATGGATTGGTCCAAATTCGTGCTTCATGTTTGACAACAGTTACAACGAGTTGTCTGAAATTATATCTGAAACACCCGCGTTGATTACAAATTATATTGTAGGAGATCAAACAGACAAGATAAAATTCACTTGCATAAAACCAAATTATAATGTTCCTGAAAATACTTTCACGGCAACTATTCCAAGTTCATCCACTGGATTTTTATTATTTAATTATGTTCAAGCCATAAATAGTGGATTGGCAACCATGAATTCTTACACTATAAGTGATAATTTTCCCAATGGGTATTTCAATATTAATTCATCATCAGGAATAAAAAGCACATATTTTGACATATCATTGTCAAAAGCCACATTTCAGTTTGATATAACCCGAATTTTTGATCAGTCAACGTATGTCATAGATTTATCACATTGTTTTTTGAGCAAACCGCCCTTCAATTTTGGAGACGCAAATGGTCTTGTAAATTTTTTAACACCAAATGATTATAATTTATCGCGTCAAATAGGATTATCAACCTTTACATTAAATACAGGTGAATATATATCTATAAGTCCAAGAAAAGATTCTAATCCAACAAAATATTATGGAAATCAAAATGAACCTGTGGGTCAAAGATTTTATTTATTTGACCCCCCCAATACGATGGATCCCCAAAACATAACATTCAATTCAATTAGTGAATTGAGAGTCTTTTTGAATGCGTTTTTTACTTATAGTCAATCCATATTGAGATTTTCTTCATTTGAATATTTTTCCGGAAATAATAACACAGTAGATATAAGTTTAAATTTAATAATTAAACAAACATTGTCTGAATTTGATTATAAGGTTGAATTCATATCAGAAGACAATACATGGACAAATTATTTGGGGCTCAATGAAGTCAGTCCATATATTTTGAATGACTACAAAGATAATATTGCTGATCCATATTCTATTATAATTGGAGAAAGTCTTATATTTGACAATACAATTACGATAACGGCAAATAATGATACAATTAAAATTTTGCCATATTATAATGGAATTTATGATTCAACTGGCGAAAATGACATAACAATAAAACTGACAACCGGATTTTATTCAAGAGAGAATTTAATTAAAGCAATCAATGATCAATTGGATTCTCCTGCAAATTCGGTTGTCAATGGTTCTGCGTTTTCATTTGTGAGAAATGAATTAAATTATGAATATGCAAAATTGCGATTGTGTGCCAATAAAATTTTTACTACAATTGATTATAAATTGGTATTCTTTGATACTGAAAGTTTCAGTTATTGTAGCAACATTGGACAAACCGGCGCAAAAAGTGTAAAAACCGGCATATGGGATTCTACTCTTGGTTGGTTATTGGGATTTCATTCTTTTCCCGAATACATTTTGGCTGATTTTAAATTAATTACTGATTTAAATGCAATAGATTCCAATTATTATTACAATGCTTATACTAATGAATCTGAATCATATAAATATTCAATTGGTTACAATCGTAACAATGTTATAGGAGGAGTAAACAATGAAGGTAAAATTTCTATAAAAGGCGATTCCGTTTTGAATACAAATTTGTATAATTATTTTTTAATTGTTTTAGATGACTATATTCAAAATCATGTTAATGATGGTTTAGTAACAATTACGTCAGTTGAAAATGATATTGCTTTGCCAACTTATGCAAATCGTGTATCTTATCAATGTGATCCTGTAACTGGAAAAAAAGTAGCTGTTTCTGCAACAAATAATCAATTCACAAATCTGACGTCAAATCAATTGTACGCCATGAATCAAATATTAGAAGCAAGAAAAAATCGTGAAAAAAGCTACTCTTCTGGGCCTGTTTTGAAAGATGTTTTTGCTTTGGTTCCTTTGAAATTGTCTGGCATGTCATTTGGAAATACTTATATGGAATTTGGCGGAACTTTACAAAATCAAGATCGCAAATACTTTGGTCCTGTCAGAATACAAAAATTTACTGTCAAGTTGATGAATGACAAAGGCGAAGTTGTGAACTTGAATGGAACCAATTGGTCTTTTACTATTATTTGCGAAATTTTGGCAAATCAAGCCGGAAAATAATTAAAAAAATAATGATATAGAATTTATATTATTATTAATATATTGAAATATAATTATGTTTAAATATATTTTTAAAAAAATATGGGGCAATGCCGAAGAACCCAAGGCCGAAGAAATTAAAACCGAAGAACCCAAGGCTGAAGAACCCAAGGCTGAAGAACCCAAGGCCGAAGAACTCAAGGCCGAAGAAATTAAAACCGAAGAAATTAAAACCGAAGAACCCAAGGCCGAAGAAATTAAAACCGAAGACACTGGCGTTCTTATAACAACCGAGGAAGCAGCAATACTTAATGACGATGAATCTACTTATGCAGACATTTCTATATTAAAGACTAATGACGCATTAATGAATTTATTTTACAATTACAACACAGAATTAGATTTGATTGAATTATTAACCAAGGCTTCAGAACAAAGCATTTTATACACATTAAAAATAATAGCTCACATTCGCAAAACCAAATATAATGGAAATTGCAATTTCCATAGAAAAACATGCGATTGGTTGTTTCATAACCATGAAAATCAATTAATTTTGAATATGTCATTTTTTTTAGAAATTAACAAAACATCAAATTGGGATGATTTTTTTCATTTGCCTTCGGACAGCAAATCTTTCAAACATTACATTTATATTTTGTCAAATAATTTGAAAACCGATTTAGATAATATAAATAATATTGAATCCATTTCACAAATTGCAAATTGGATTAAATATGATAAAAACATTTTGTCACATGTTGCAAAAGAAATGGGAATAAATGTGAAAACTTTAAAAAAAAATTATTTAAATCCGTTGACTAAAAATTTGTCATTGGAAGATAATATTAATAGCAAATCTTCTGTCTCAGAAAAATCGGAAAAAATAGTAGCATTCAATTTGTCACACCATGAAATAATGATGTCTGCTTTGTCCGATCCATGTTATGACAATGTAAAATGTATTGAGCAGTCTTTAGGAACGAATGCTTAATATTTGCATTTCTGCAATTGTTGTTTTATTTGTTTATATATATATACAAATAACACACATGTGGGGTAAATCTATAAATTCAAAACGAAATGCGGTTTTAAGCACGCAAGTTGCTTATAGAAATCAGCTGTCGTCACTTTTATCACCAAATGTTGAAAATGGACTGATTCCTATTTTTGAAGACATTTCAAAGAAAAATGTTACATTCACCGGGTCTCTAATAGCTCCTGAAACTACTGTGACTGGTAATCTATTTGTGGGAGGTAATAAAATTCCTGGAAATTTATCATTAGATATTGGAGGGTCATATATTGATGGTTTTGCGTTAGATGTCAGCGGAAATTTACATGTTTCTGATTCTATTTATGAAGGGGTTCATCGTATTGCAACTTTGGATTATGTAGATGCCAGAATGAATGAATTGATGGGTGAAGAATTAATTTCAACACTTAATTCATTAAGTGAAATATCAACTGCTTTGGAAAATAATCCAAATTTTGGTCTAACTACTATAAACCGAATTAATGACATTGATTTAAGTATAAATTTTTTAAAAAATAAGTTGACACAAGAAAGTTACAATGCCGCGTCTCAAACAACAACTATTGAAAAAAATGTGGTTCTTGGAACAAATAATACAAACATAATTAATGTGAATGGTAATTTTTTTGTATCTGATGATGTGAGCTTTTCTGGCAAAATTTTTATTGTAAAAGATGCTTCCATGAATTCTCGGCTGTTTGTTGGCAACGACGTTTCATTTAATAGTAAGTTGTTTGTTTTTAGTACCACCAATCTGGTTAATGATGTTTCCATGAATAGCAAACTGATTGTTGGTAATGATGTTTCTTTTAATACAAAGTTGTTTGTTGCTGGAACCACTAATCTTGTTAATGATGTTTCCATGAATAGTAAGTTGATTGTTGGTAACGACGTTTCATTTAATAGTAAATTGTTTGTTGCAGGAACCACTAATCTGGTTAATGATGTTTCCATGAATAGTAAGTTGATTGTTGGTAATGATGTTTCTTTTAATACAAAGTTGTATGTTGCAGGAACTACTAATCTTGTTAATGATGTTTCCATGAATAGTAAGTTGATTGTTGGTAACGACGTTTCTTTTAATACAAAGTTGTTTGTTGCTGGAACCACTAATCTTGTTAATGATGTTTCCATGAATAGCAAACTCATTGTTGGCAATGACGTTTCATTTAATACAAAGTTGTATGTTGCTGGAACTACTAATCTTGTTAATGATGTTTCCATGAATAGTAAGTTGATTGTTGGTAATGATGTTTCTTTTAATACAAAGTTGTATGTTGCAGGAACTACT
>Ga0315909_10008690_pt1 | contig 11089 bp, 4 predicted proteins | sample LakEriMetagenome_11_FD_203527 | JGI IMG/M metagenome (GOLD analysis project Ga0315909, IMG submission 203527) | Freshwater fungal communities from buoy surface, Lake Erie, Ohio, United States - Buoy 2 MA125 | ecosystem: Environmental > Aquatic > Freshwater > Lake | place: USA: Lake Erie, Ohio...
TGAATTTTAACATCTAAAGGATTCATGTTATATTGACTAGCAACACCTTTTATTCTTTCAGATTCCTTTTGTTGATATTCTAACATTGCTTGGTCATTTATACCCTGCATTATTTGTTTATCACTTTGTCTTTTATTACCTAGTATGTTATTTGATTTAGGTGTTTGATCAGCTTTTGGTTTTTGATCTGGATTAGCTGCATACCACTTCTTTATTTGCTCTAGTGGATCTTCTCCTTCATTTCCTGATTGTGCTCTACGTAATGTACCACCTTTTCTCTGTACACTATTAATATTATTTACTGTACTCTGCCATCTATTCTTTATCAGATTATGATAATTCATATAATCTGCATTTCCTACAGGAGGAGTCTTACTAAGTTTTAATTGTAGATTTGCTTGATTCCAAGCATCGAGACCAGAATTTTTTATTAGATTATTATTTATTCTTCTTCCAATATCTGTCTGTATTTGCTTAAGTCTATAATTCCCTTTATTTTTAAATATCTCTTTAAAAGCATTAGTAGCATCATCATATGACATATTTTTATTTACATCTGATAGTACATGACTTTGCCATCCACTTTTACTTGTAGATGCTCCAGGTGTCAAATCAATAACACCAAAAGATTTTGTTTCAGGATTATAGATTAAATTTCCATGACCTTGGATATCAAAACCTACATCATTTACTCTAAGTTTTTCTAATGTATTTTTTAAACCTTGCCAAGAAGATTGAGGAATTCCAGTAATTTGTTTACTTGATAAATTAAAAAAAGGTGTCCCCTCTACTTTTGACATTAATTCAAAATTAAACTTAGGAATATCTGAACCACTTTTAAATTTGTCTTCCCATTCAAGAAATGCAGCTGTTGATTTAGGATTTTCAGCATTTATGAATGATTTATGGTATATAGGATATTCATTTCCAACAGGACGAGGAATATCTTCAAATCTATATTTATTAAAATCAACACCTATTATGTCATCTACTCTTTTTGCGTCTGACATTTTCCAAACGTGCTTAGGAAAATTTTTAAATGTATAAGCACTACCAAAACCACCTTTACCTAAATCATCTGCAATTTGATAATTTGTCCAATTAGTTGGACTAATATGACTTTCAAATAAACGATTAGTTAAGTTTTGACCAAGCAGCCTAGGAGTAATATTTGATTGTAAAACTCTTGGAACTACTGACTGTCCAACAAAAGGCAATGCACTTAATCCTGCAGTTAATGCTGCATTCTTATAATCACCTTGTGCTCCTAAAATACCTGATTGACCTAATCCATATCCTACATTCCAACCCATAGGTAGCATAGACATTCCTATCATACCTGGAGCATACATAAGTGGATTTTCAAAAGCAGTTTTAGTTGTGTTCTGAATTATCTGTTTAGTTCTTTTATCAGCTCCAGCATATTGAGTATCTGTAGGATCTCTTCTTACACCCCTTGTGTAATCCTCAGTAGCCATTTGTTGAGTTGCTGCATCAGCAGGCTTGCCTTTAATAAACCTTAGTTCTCCTGTGGTAGGATTGAATGCAGCCTTTCCTGAGTATACCATGCTTCTAATTTGATCATTGTATCTCGCATTATCGTGATATACAGCGTGATTATCAAAGTAGCCAGGATTAGATTCATAAGACATAAATCCTTCAGGTAGTTTTTCTTTACCACCTTGAGCTTTAGTTAAACCACCTTTTTTTTGTTTTTGTGTATTGTTTGTATTTTTATAATTATTTATATCAAATTCTCCATAATGCTGACCATCAGGTATCTTTTTATTTATAACAGCATTTTGTATAATATTTGTTTTTTGATCATCTGATAAAAAAGGCATAACTCCAACTGCTGAACCAAATGCATTATTATACATATCTTCTCCTGATTCTCTTACAGTCTCCCAAAGAGGACGATCAGAACGATTAGGATTATTATAATAAGTCATAATCTCATGACCTAACCCTAATGCATTTGCGCCAAGAAATCCAGTAAATTGAGGAATACCAGTAGGTTTTAAAAATGAAGGAAATTGCTGTTGAATATTTTCTGCAGTATATCTTGAAGCTAGAGCATGTCTAAGATTATCTGTAGGCATACCTTCTAATCCTTTAATTTGTCTATCTATTTCAAACTCATCAGTAGTTTTAACTGCTCTTTTTTGAGGATACTTTAATTTTTTATCTATTTTTTCTTCAAGTGTAATAGGTTCTTGATTCTTAGTTCTATTAAATTGACTTACAATACCTGCTACTGAAGGATCATTTATTAATTGAGGAAATTGATTAACTAATTGTTCCATTTCATGCTGACCCATAACACCTTTACTTCTAGCAGTTATGTATCGAGCTTTAGCTTGTTCATATCCAGATTGAGCTCTAGGTAGTGAACCACCTTCTTTAGCATATTGAATATTATCAAGCATTTGATTTTGATCAGGCTCATTTCTAGATATGGTGTTTAACATATCTATAATTTGATCATCTGAATAAACTTTTCTAAGGTCATCTAATGATTGTAAATAATCAACATTATCAAACATTCCTTTAAAAGCACGTTGTTTAAAAGGATTATAAATATTTTTTTTATTAAGCGCAAATCTTATCTCATTTAATCGTGCTCTTGTTTCAGTAGGATCTGATACATATTTTTGAAAATCAGTAAATTTATTTGGGTCCCCTGAATTAATTAAAGCATATTTTGACATTAAATCTAAATCAGATAGAGGTATTAAATCATTACCCATATCACCAATATGACTGTACTCGTGTACTGAAGTCTCCCCCATTTCATCAACAGTCATAGGTGTTCCATTTTCATAATTAGAAGCTAATTTAACATATGCTGTATCTGGATTAATTCTTTGATCTAATAATTGAGTATAAGGATTACTAGGCTCATAACCATACATTTCTCTATAACCTTTAGGTTTATAAGTAGGTTTAAAGCGGCTTAATTGCTTATAATTAAATAATTCAGCATTCTCTGTATCATGGTAAGCTTGACCAACTATAGTTGGAACACCACTTGTCATACTATTAGGTCTCGATCTATATTGTCTATTAAGCTCTTTAAAAGTATAAATATCAGGATCTACACTATTCATATTTTGTAATCTAAGATCCTTCATCATCTCCCATAATGGAGGCATTACCATAACATTACTTTTGTCACGGTCCCCAAGCAAGTAGTCATACTTCATTAAAGGCCTACTATATTCGGTTTGATATGGGTATAGACTACTGGTAGTATTATTTGTAGTAAATATTCCACGAACATTATCCTTTAATATAGACTTTTTTAGCATTTCCTGAGCCATTGGAGAATTTGTCCAATCTTCCATAAACTGCTTTCCTTCAAATGTACCACTTGATTGTGGAGTTACAACTACATTTTTTAAAACACAATCTTGTAATTCTTCACTCCACATCTGACCTTCAGGACATTGTCCTTTATTTCCAGATTGAGCTTTAGGTAAAGGCAATGCACCACCAGAGCGCATAAATTTCTTTTGTTGAAAAAGTTGAAGAAGCTTGTCAGTTTTCATCGTGGACTTAATGTTTCTTTTGTTGTTACTACTTTTAAATTCATTCTTTCAGAACCTGAACGTAACTTCCTAAGTATTACTCTATTTCCATAGTGTCTAAACTTCTTTCTCTGCAATGGAGATTTAAAGTAGTCTACTGCTTGAGGATTTAGATTTTTTCTATAGCCGTTGCATTCGGTTATAAAGTTAGTAATTTCTAAGCCATCAAACTCACCTCTATTTCTAGTGGTATCCCAAAACTGATTAAATCTATACTTATTCTCTTCTTTAGCCACATGAATATCTATACTATCTGGATTTATTCTAGGATAGTTTAATAGAGCCACAGGGTTATTTTTAGGTTTAATATGTAAATTTAATAAACCAGATGTTTGTTCTGTATTATAAACTAATGCTTGATCAAAGTTTCCATCTAATACGTGGTAGCGATCTGCGCAATTCATATTATACTTGAACACCTCTAGGTAATATTCAATACTCTTTATACTTGTCACTGTTGTACCAGTGTTTACTGGGAACTCAATTTCCCAACCATAGTTTACACCATAGTAATTATTGTAGCTATCACAAACGCTATTGTGTTTCCAAAAACCATTGTCTTTGATAGAGTAAAAATGCTCATTAGATGATATCAATAAATCAGGATACCAATCGTGGAAACTCACCCACATTTTTACTTTAGGATCATAGCTTATTGTCCAACAGCAATTTTCAAAGTAATCTGTATCACTTGGATCAATATACTTAAAGTCTTCTGTGTTTATAGGAATGCTTGTTGAAACAAACTTATTTACAATACTTAATGCAATTGTTGCTGGCACTTTAGGATCAGCTAATACAATCTCAATTGTAAAACTACTACTTCCAATATTTTGAATAACTCTTTCTACATTAGGTGCACCTTTGATTGCATTTGCTACACATGATACAAAATCACCAATAGGATCAGCACTGTTGTATGTACAAATGTTAATATTGTAACCATTGACTGTACCTCTTATTTCATAGCCATCTTGAATATCAAAAGTAGAACCTGGTCCATAAGTAAGTTTAAAGTTATATGAATAAGATTTTACTTTAAACTCTTTCCTTTCAGGTATGTACTCAATATCTTTTCCAGAACCTACTGTTATACCAGGAAGTAACTTGTAATCTTTCTTAGAAAAATATACAATCTCATATTGACTATCGTATGATGTTTGGCAACCTATTCCTTTAATTGTATTATCAATAAGTGAATACTCAGGAAAAGTATCTAGTAGATTATATTTTAAGTTTTCTGCAAACCAATATCTCATACCATTAACTGATATATCGACTATTTGATTTCCAGCTAACTGCATTACTTTACGATTTCTTTGACTAATCCAGAATATACCAAATGGTGTATTTATAACACTTCTTGTATCTTGGCAAGAACCATATTCAAGTTCTAAGTCAGCATTAGTAAGAGCTTGGAATGCTTGATTAAATAATCCACCATCTCCTATGGTTATTTTGTTTCCAGTAGAACTTATTAGTTCATCTACTCCATTAATAGTAGTAGGGACTGCATCTTCAAAAAGAATAGCAGAACCTGTTCTATTAATTGGCTTCACACTAGTAACTACATTTTCAAAATCCTTATAGTTATTAGCTAAGAATATTCTCCAGTTATCTCTAGATTGTTCATACTGCTGTTGCAAACTATAAACCATTCTAGTAGGATAATACTGCAAACAAGTTTCTGCAACATCAGGGTTAAATTCACGAGATAACATTTTACCCCAAGAAATATAACTAGCTGCTACTTTAGATGCTGATAAACTATAATCGTACTTAAAGTACTCAGGAACTTTGATTATATCTGTTCTGAATAATGAATACAAATCATTATATCCATAAGGATTATAAAATTGCTCAGGTATTTGAGCACCATAATCTCTACAAGAAAGATTAATTTCAGATTCACAATAGAAATCTCTTACTCCATTTATAAACAGATAAAAATATCCATTCTTAATATAGAAAGTTTTCTTTAATAAATTTTGAAGTTGAAATCCATATTGACTTGGATCTCTATCTAAATGGAAAAATTTACTTGGTCCTGTAACCCAATTTACAATACTACCTATTGGATTAACTACATACTGTCCATACTTTTGAGCAAAGTCTAAGAAAGCTTTGGTAGAACTTAAAGATAGTTTGGGGAATGTAGGTCTAATAGAAATGTCATTAAAATCTAAGTCTTCAAATGCAGACCAATATCTAGGATAAGGAACATTAGCATAAAACTTATAATTAAAGTCTGTTCCATCAGGAGCATCAAACAACCAATTATTAAATAAAGGAAAAGAGTTCTTTTCTGTGTAGCGATTGATATACACATCTCCTCTAAAACATACAGATGAGGTATGTGGTTTGCCAGCAGTTAAAACAACTTTCTCTACACAATCTGATATTGGAAGTTGAACAATAGAAGGTAATTGTCCATATGCACTTTTCAAATCTAATTTAAGACCACCATAATAAGATGCTATTGGCATACTATAATTTTGATCAGGACTCTTCCAACTCTTTAATTGATTTACTGTTTGTCTACTTCGATCTGTTACAGAAGGATTTGCCAATATTTTAGTTGTATTAAACATTACAGTATTTGGTCTGTAAAGATTATTAACAACATAAGTAGGATCAAATGTTTGTACAGTAGATCTTATGTATCTAGCAGATTTAATTTCTCTTCTATAGTTTTGAGCAATTGGAATTTTGTAGTTATTATAAAATCCATGACTATTGTATTGAAGTGCATACTGTCTAAAAGGTAGCAATTCCATTAATGCTTTCATTGCATTACCAAATCCTTGAGCAAGTAAAAATCCACCAATGGTAATAATCATATTCATCTGAGTAATGAAACTCATAAACTCTGCAATGATACCAGGCTTTCTAGTATTAGTATTTAATACACTTAAGTCAGTACTTTCTGTATTTAATTGTGGTAATGATATTGCAGAATCTGTTCCTGTAGAAGTACCAACCTTAACACCACCTGATGTTTGAGTACCTCCCAATGCTGTAGTAGCAGCAGCTGCAGCAGCACCACCAGGACCTCCAGCAGCAGCAACAGCTGCAGTAGTAAGACCACCAACTAAACTTCTGTTATTACCTTTTACTGTAGTCTTCTTACCAAGTAATCCATGAATTGCTGTACCAAGACCAATTAGCAAACATCCTAAGAAAGCACCATGAGAAGGTATTTTATGTTTAGGGTGTCCATAAGGTTGAACGTATGTACCATAAGAAGTTCCATAGTATTGACCATAAACTCTAATCTCATTTGGATTCAAGTAAGCACCTCTAAAGTTAAACTCAGGACTATGAAAAGTAAAGTAATCCTTTTTGTAAGTAGTCATTGGAAAACTTGAGTCATCATGATCTTTTGGATTTGTAGGCTCATACCATGCATTAGCACGTAAGAACATATCAGGCTCAAGAGAGTTGTATGGATAGTTTTGATATAGTGCTTTTGCATTAGGTTGATTAGGTACATTATACTCATACATATTGTTGATAATGCCTTTAGCAACAACAGTTCTATTACCTTCTCTACTACCTCTTAAGATTTCATATCCTATGATAGACTTAATTACTTTTCCATCTTGATCTACAGGAGGTTTGATATTCTCAAATTTAATCCCCATGATTTGAATAGTCTTTGATGTATCATTATAGATTTGAGATATTACATCATCTGGAAATTTATGATGACGTATAGGCATACCACACAAATCATAATCAGGATAATATTGTGGAGGAACGTGAACTGGATTATTTACTTGTACTGACCAATTATATGGTGGATTACTTGTGATATTACTCCACGTGTATGCTGAGGAGTTGTAGATATTTGGTTTTACAGGATATCTATCTTCTGATTCCCAATAGGACATATACCCAGTATTCTTAATAGCAGCTCCATCAGGTAGTGTTCCAACACCACCTAAACTAATTGCTGTATTATATACTTTCCACTTAGGTGCAGATTGACCTGCATTGTCATAAGGTAATAAGTCAGGATTAGATGAAGTAACAAGTGGATTATCCCAACCTGGTTTCAGTGGTCTTCCAGGAATATGATACGATGCTGATTTATCACCAGTCTTATACACCCATCTAATAAAGAAAGAGTATATCTCATCTCTCATATATCCTGTCTCATTATTACCTTTTATATAGTAATCTGCAGAATATTCTGCTTGCACCCATTTAGTGACAATCTGATTAGCAAGTGGTTGATAATTAAAATCAAACTTACTTCTCATACCTGTTCTCAATAAAGTAAAGTTTAATAAAAACATCTTATCAGATGTTTCATATATCACTTGATTTAATGGAATATCTTCTAAAGGTATTTCAATTAAAGTATCATTGTTATTATCAATATGCAGGTTGGTTTGAGCAGTGCTATAATAACCAACTCTACGTGCGCGAGTAGTTTCATTAATGGTGCTAATTAACACCACTTCATATTCTTCAAAGTTTCTATCAATTGTACTAAACTGTAAATCAACAGATCCTCCATTGTTTTCATGAGTCCATATTGATACAAGATTACTTACATTGAAATAGTCAGTAACTCTAAGTCCATTGATAGAATAAGCAACAGCTACTTGATATGATCCATTAAATAATGTACCAGCACTTGATGATTTTACTAATTCAAAACAAGGAGTGTCTATTAAGTAATGAAGTCTTGTTTTATCACAATCTAATCTAGGAGGATCAAAGTAAACAGGAATTGGACAATCTGGAGTGCCTGTGTATTTTTCTATTTGTAAAGGGATTCTATCAAGATTGACAGCTCTATCAGGATTTAAACCATCTGACCAAAACACAGTATAACTACAATCATAATTTGATTGAATAGCTCCTGTAATTAAATTAGATCTTTTAAAATTTAAACAAGTAGCAGATATTAATCTTTCATATGTACAATCTGTCTCTGTAAAAATACCAACTTCACTTGTTATATCGTTTGTAGAAAATACAACCCAAGTAGTGGCATCTCTTCTAATTAAACCAATAATATCAAAATTAGTAGATACGCAATATTGATTAGAAGGCTCATTACCAATAGTACCAGTATCTCCTAAATTAGAACTTGTAACAGCATTAATAGCATTAATCCACACACCTTCTGGTACATAAGAATCATTAAAATCCTTATAGAGACCTTTGGTATAAGTGTTTTGTTTTACACTATTTACATCCTGTGTCTTGCCTGTATTATTATTTTGTTGTTCCGCCATTTTGATTATCTACTTTTTCAAATTCTTTTTTGACTTTTTCACTACCTAAGAATTTATAAAACTCTTCACATAGAAACCCCATCAACCAAGCACATGTTTCTTCATCTGTAATATCTCTATCTTCTGCTATTCTTTTGGCAGCATGAAATAACTCATGACCTATTGTATTATGATTAAGAAACTTAGTATCTATCATTACGATGTATAAACCACCATCAACAGTAATAGTAATACCCTCTGCTTCTGCTGCAGGAGTACCAGGAATTAATGTTCCCTTTGCATATTTCTTTTGTAAATACTTTTCTGACTTTCCCATCTCAGTTGTTACTACAAATAAGATAGAGCAATTGAATGTATTTACTCTTACTTTTTTAGTAATTCTCATAAGGTCCCCTTACAGTTTTAAATCCACCATACCACGCATAACTATTAAACATATTATAATACTTAGCATACATAGCTTTTCTATTTTTCTCCCACACTCTCTTCATCTCACCATAATCAGGAGTATTAATAAAGCTTAATGCATTGTTTCTAGCAGGTCTAAGTTTACCTTGAATAAGCTGTAACTTTTGACTAGTGTTCTCTCCATTTAAAAATAAGTTCTCAAGAATTCTTTCTTTAAGAGCATACTCATAGTATTCATTAACTACAGGATGATCAAGCACTAATAAGTTGCCTTCATCATCTTCCATTACAGATTCATAATTAATGTATACTCTACCTTCATTAAAGTTTATAGTATGAATAAAACCATCTCTTATCTTAAGTCTGTAATTATAAGAACCTACATTTCTTAAGTTACACTCTGGTTCTCCATAGTTGTAGGGAAGTATTTCAATAGGAACTGGTCTAGGAAACTCTCTAATTAATCCTGGTCTTGTCTCTGTAATCTTACAACCATCTGGACAATTGTCTAAACTAATAGAACAATTGGCCACAATATTAGCAGCAGCAATAATGTTAATTCTTGCACCTGCGTAGTGTTCAAATACTTTAATCTTTACTTGATCAGGATTGATGATTACATATTCAAAGTTTACATAATCTTTATTTGAATTTTGAACAGTAAGTACAATATTAGTTGAAGCTAAGTTGTGAGTTACAATGTTATCACCAACAGATAGATCTGCTACTTGGATCAATGGTCTTGCATTTGTAATCTCTGCAAGTTTTAACATTTGATCATACATTGTCTGAACTTGTGATGATACACAACTTGTATATGTATCATTACTAACTCCACACAACATTGCAAAATTCATTACATAAAAATCAGCAGGAAGTTTAGCTCTGCCATTTTTTACTTCTATCATTTTACCTCTAGACTGATTAATCTTTAAACCAAGTTCATAATTGATCTTAATCGCAATCTTTAATAATTCTTGAGGATTGATAAAGTTATCTTGATCAAAAGTGTAAAAGTCACTTCTAACAGAATTCATTAAATCATCAAAGTTTCTATATTGGAGTTCTGTCTTCATTACTTAGTATTGCTTAAGAAGTCTTGATTAATATCTTGAGGAACTTGTAAACTAGTAGTTAAATCTTTCATTACATTTTGTTCCATTTCTGCGTAGAGATACATAGGTACTGAGAATGGCTCATCTTGTCTGTATATACAATCGTGTTCTGTATCACAGTTATAAATACCAATTCCAGATCTAAATAAACCTTCTACTTTAATTGCTGGCCAATCTACACTAGGTATGTAGATGTAATCATTTACAATATAGTAATAAGGAGTCTTGTTATATTTAAATGTCTTCTGCTTAATCATAGCTTGATAAGTAGAAGGATAAGTTAAAGTAAGTGGAGTAGTTCCATCTATACTTGTAATTGATCTTATGATTGGACCATAGCTACCCTCATACGCAGGAGGAATTTTATCCTTGCTTCTCTTTATAGTACAACCTGATTCTATACAAAAACAACCAGTGTCTGCCTTATCTACATCGATTAAACAAAAATAATCTAGGGTATGAAATATACTATTATACTTTCTAAGTATACCCTTATCATCCTCTCTCTTAATGAGCCATGATACGTGTTTAAGAATTAGAGAAAAGATATATCTATCTGTAACAAAGGCATCTATGTTTACAGATTTAATCTGATTTCTAATTCTACTAATTGCTTCTGATACTGTTGCTACCATTATTTACAAGTTTTACCAAAGTAATAATCTGCTTCGTCTTTTCTTCTTTTGACTAATCCAGCAAGTGTTTTGCCATCAGCTTTAATCCA
>Ga0315909_10008691_pt1 | contig 11089 bp, 14 predicted proteins | sample LakEriMetagenome_11_FD_203527 | JGI IMG/M metagenome (GOLD analysis project Ga0315909, IMG submission 203527) | Freshwater fungal communities from buoy surface, Lake Erie, Ohio, United States - Buoy 2 MA125 | ecosystem: Environmental > Aquatic > Freshwater > Lake | place: USA: Lake Erie, Ohio...
GGTCAACACTTTCACTTGCGCCAACCAGTTTTCCTTTAAAAGGATGTTGTTTTGGTTCATTTCCAATTACTGGGCTAACTTTTTTTGCTTTTTCAGTTGGGCCTAATTGTTTTGCTTTGTTTTGATCCTTATCCAAAGATTCATCAACAGTTTGATCAATGCCTGCTTCAATTTCTTCTATGTAATCATCCAAGATATTTTGAACATCTTTTAATTCTATATCCAATTCTTTTGCAATTTCTGGATCACGGTAGCCGTCTATCGCCATTTGTATTATGCGTTCAAGTATTTGTGTTTTTACGTTAGCTTCCATCATTGGGGGCATTTGTTGTTCTGGTGCCACTGGAGGTGGGGCTGGCGGAGGTGCAGGTTCTTGTGGCACTTGAGCAGCAGGGGAGGGTACTTGAATTTCACCCTTCATCACCATTTTAATTTCATTTGCTAAATCATGCAAATCATGATCTTCTGTTCTTTGTGCCCAACTCAAAATTACTTCACGTGCGTCAGCATCAACATCAGTTTTAGCCAATTCATCTAATTCATCAAACAAATCTTCGTTTTCTAAATTATATTTTGATAAAACATTTTTAGCATTCAATGCGTCATCACCAACTGGAATTTCTTCTGTAAATTGTGCTGCTAAATCTTTAATTTGTAAATCACTGTGAGGTTTCAATTTTTCATTAATAATATTATTTGTCCATTCTTCTAACTCTGTAACCTCATCAATTTTACCGCTTACCTTGTGTATACGCATTAAAACTGGCATCGCTCTTTCAATTCTCGGATCAATGCTAGAACTCATAAACATTTCTGCAAGGTCAGGTTGACCTATTCCCATATCTTCATTTAATGTAGGTGTCCAACTTTCAAAATACGAATTGTATCCTCGTTTACCTGCAAGTTTTTGCAATGACTCACGCAATTTTAAATAATGACTAACACCTTCGTTAACTAATGTTTGAGTGCTTTCATTAAATTGTCCGTTTTTTGTAGCACGGACGAACCCTGCCATATTAGTATATTCTTCAACTAAACCTTGAATATGATTCCAACGGTCATCGTTTACTTTGCCACCTTCAGCAATGTGTCTGGCATAAATTCTAGCAATACCTGGCTTTTTAGTGTCAAGCAAAAACCTTTCACCGTTCACGTTTTCTAAATAAATTTTTTCTACATTTCTAAAACGTTGCATCCCTTCTTCCATATTTTTACTATGTTGGATTTTTATTTTTACATTAGGGACACTATCGTTTAAACTTACTCGTCTACCGAGAGGATGATATCCTTCACTCAAATTTTTATTTTCTTCTCTTTTAGCCATTTCATCCTCTAAATTCTCAATATCGTCCCGCTCAAACCCTAATTGATGGTCATGGGCCCAGTTTTTTAAATAAGTTGAGACTTCATTAAATGACATACCATCATCGTTTTTACTATGATTAGGGCTATTTAAAACATCATCTTCTACCCAAACTACAACGTTTGCATCTATAACTGCAGCATATACTTGTCCATATTCAATGTCATCCATTTTGAAATTAAACTTAAAAACATCAGCAAGTTTACTTAATGGAACAGGTTTTCCAGCTGAATTTAATCTAGTGGGTCTAAATCCTTGGGTTTTTAAAAAGTTATATAGTTGGTCTTGTAGGTATTCGTCTTTTATTGGCATACAATTATCTCGTAATAATTTAGTATTTATCAGCCAAGCACTGCGTAGAAGGGTAAAGGGGCTAGGAACTCGTCATAATCACGAATTTGGGACTCTAATTCGCTAACATAATTTCCAAGATCCTGAAGCATTCGTGTAACTAATAATGTCGCCATTACCAAATCATCAGTTTCTCCTGTTTTTGCTTTATAAGAGCCTGAATTTGCTATAAAATTCTTCATCTCAGTAACCAATGATTTGCTGTGTATTTTCATGCGTTTTGATTCTACCAAATGTTTAAATTTTGCACAAGCTGCAAGTTTAGTTTTTTGTGTTGTATTATAACCCTTACGTTTTTTGATCCCTGATTCAGTCAAAAAAGTTCCGGGTATGTTATGTTCACCGTATTCCTGCAATGAAATTAATGCTGCCTCTCCTATTGTATTGTTCTCGATACTGTAGTAAATGTTATTTGGTTCTTTGGTGATGTCTGCAATATAATCTGTTATTTGTTTTAGTAATCGTATTTGTTCTGGAATCACTGTTTGATTGTGTTTCCACTCGCCCACTTGTGTTGTTGTATTTGCTTCAAAAATTTGTATTGCTGCTGGGTCGCTTCCTGTTCCTAAACTTGGGTCAAGTGCTAACACATAAATGTTACCTGGTGTTGGTTTTTTATACCACCGAACCTGTCCTTGTTTATAAATTGGATCAACACCCTCTAATTCAAATAATACACTAGGACTTATCAATGTTTCATCAGCAATAATAAATTCACAATCCATTTCACGACGGAAACGTTCTGTTCCTAGTTGTGCCCGCATTTCAATAGCCCAACGCTCATCACGTTCTGGATGTTCATGCCAATAAGCACGATAAGCTTTAAATCCATTTACACCAACTTCGGTTTGATTACCGAACTCGTCTTCGGTCTTGTTTGCCATTTTCCAAATTAATGAAAATTGATCTTCGTCGCTGTTTGGTGTGCTTGTAATAATTGCTTTACCACCTGTTGACAGTGTGGGCGTAATTGATGTCCAAAACTCTTGCGCTATAGTAGGTCTAACGAATGCGAATTCGTCAAGATATAATAGTGATATAGACAAACCACGACCTGTATTTTCAGTTGTTGTTGCACTAATAATACGACTGCCATTATCAAAATCCAATGAGCCTTTATTATAAGTTACAACACCTGCTTTGATGTGCAGTGGGCAGTTCTCATATGCGTATCGTATACGCTGCATTATTTCCTGTGCACCTGCATATTTGTGTGCAGCAATTAATATTGTACTATCGGGCACAAACATAGCATACCAAAGAAGATACCCGGCTGCACTTGTTGACTTACCTGTTTGTCTTGGCATTAGTGATATCGAAAAACGATATTTGTGATAAGTTTCAATTAATCTTTCCTGAAAATCCCATGGATGATAATTCATGGCTCCACGTGTTGGATGTTGAATCATAAAGAAGTTATCCATAAAATATAAGTAACCAGTTGCGGGGTCACTACATTTGATAAAATCTTCTAATTGCTGGTCATTTGCAAAAGATGTTTTAGTGTAGGGCGTTTTTATTAAGGTAGGTAAACTCATGAAAATATTTATAAAATATCAAGTTACATTTTTACAAAGTATTTCAATCTTCACTCCATGTCAGAGCAGAGTCAATTCTAGTTATTTGATTTGTGCTTTGAGCAACAATGCTTAGTTGGCTACCGGGAGGTATGGTAATACGATAAGAACTTAGGTCAATATTAATTGTGCCATTTATACCACAAATTCCTGACCAAATTGGAGTGTCTGTTGTAATATTAAAGTTTCCAGTTGCAGTGCTATAAACTTCATTGCAATAATTTATATTATTGTATAAATGTGATGAAGAAAAACTAGTTGCATCAAATAATAGATAAACATTAACTGGGTCAGTTCCCTGTACAGATACACTTAATTGTTTTACTATAGCCTCTTTAGCATTAATCACATAATTGCCGTTATTGGCGCCTGCTAATCCATTTGTTACCACAGCGTTTTTTATAGTCATAATGTGATGTGCAGTATTTTGAGCTAGAGAAGATTTTGATGTATGATGGCTGCGAGTTAATTCATTTAAAAATATAGTTCCTTCTATAGCACCATATATGCTTCCGCCAATGACTGCGAGGTTAGTAGTATTAGTTAAATTATATGCTGCATATGTTATCTTAAAACTAGGATTGTCTACGTGAGGAACAACATGTTGATTTGTGTAATGTTCTCTATGTACATATATAAGTGTGCCCGAATTTTGATCTTCAACAGCATAACTTATAACTCCAACTCCTAACCATCGCATACCAATTTGAAATACATTTAGTTTAGTATGATCAAGATCCATTGCACTCGCATTACGAATATCTCCGGTACCATTTAATCGATCAACATTCCAATCTTCCTGATAAGTCCAATAATCAGTTTGTGCTACGCCTTGTTGTTTTAAGGAAAATGTTGCCTGTGCATTACCAGTGCTTGTAAAACTAAATGTTCCAACCATTGGTCCTAGTGTAGGTGCCAACCATAACATAGCCCCATCTACTTGTTGAAACAACCATCCACCATAACCACCTACACGATTCGCTATGGTCTGAATTGCTACTTCTGCTGATGTGTTTCCTAAAGTGACTGTATACGCTACACCGTTTAAATTAATTGTTGCTGTTTGAGTAGCATTAGGTGCTACTGTCATTGTCATCAGATAGATTGTAGCTTTTCCACCAGTACTACGACATATACCAAATTTATCTCCATCGTATCCAAATGCTACACGGTTCTCTTGATTGGCTAACCCAACAAATTGTAAGCTTCCTACCACACCAGTAGTAAATGCAGCAGTAAATCTTGCACATACTCCTTGACCTGGGCGATAACGAATGAACCTTTTTGACCTTAATACACCATATCCACCTTGTGTAGTACCAGATTGTACTTTGAAAATTTGATTCACCGAGCCAGCCGACGATCCTGTTCCATTGGTATATGTTTGTATAACATCAGTAGTTGTTCCATAGATAGCATCTAACTGTATTACAGGAGTGGGAGATATTGCTAAAGGTTCGCCAAATGAACTTACCTGACCTGCAACTTCTGTGCCTGTCATTTTAGAAACAACACGAATTATAGGTTTGCCTCCAAGATCATACTCCATTGCTTTGTGCAAATTGAGTAGATTAGTTTCTTGAGGATGTATATAATTTGTTGAATTTAAACGTTGATCTAATCTTCCCTCGTGGTGCTGTGGAGTGTATAGTTGGCCTGTATTTTCGCCTGCCATTTATGATCCTTTATGGTCCTGGTGGAGTGTTTACCCAAGGACGGCCTTCTATTAATCCTCCTGGGTTAGGATTGTCAACAACTACATTACCACTGTAGTATGTAGGCAATTCTGAAATGTCATAGTAAGGTCTAGTATTACCTAACTCTAGTCTTTCTAAGTTTGATAAATCTAATTTAGCAACCTGTCTATCTTCAAGTGTAGTCAGTCGTGCTATTTTATTTGCAGTCCGTAATTGTGAATCCTCTGTTATTCCATAATCTGCTAGTGTGTTAGCAGTATTCAATTCAATGTTGTTAAAAACTAAACTGAACCAACTTACGTTGCAACCTGTCGCAGTCTGTATTGTTGTTTTTAAATCACCTACGGTATCCGTATCATCAACGGTGTAGGGATCATACTGCGCTGAGTTTAATAAACTTTGAACTGTGATGTTTGCTGTTGTCATTATTACTCCTTAAACTGAAGTCCAGGATATAATGGAAATGTAGCTGTTTTAAGGTCTGCTGGATGTTTGGGGCCGTTAACGCCGCCGGCAATATCTTTAAGTAGATAATCTACTGATGTAACCACTGTGTCAGGGCTATTCGCTAGATTATCTTGACAATCAGGGCAATCACAATCAGATCCGCATCCACAGTCGTTAGTATCTGTAGTTGAAGCAGTTTCAAGATTGTCAATTAGGTCTAGTAAGCCTCTTAGAATTTCTGTCGCTCTCATTTTAATATTTATCTACCCTATTGAATCAATGTCTGGGTCAGTATCCCAAGGATCTGTTTGTCCTGCTTTAAATTTAGGTTTACGTATTTTATCGGGATCTAAAGGAACCGCATTTGGATCATCTTTTGATGGATCATAAAGTTTAGGTGCTTTTGGCATTTGCCCAAATATTTTCACGTGTCGCTTGTAATCATCCCATGTGTCACCTATTTCTTCTGGATCTCCCTTAAGATCATCTGGAGTTCTACCATAAAATTGCTTACGCTGTTGCATTTTTTCAAATGCACTTTTCATTTGTTTAAATCTAGGATCGTTCTCATTTTCTGTGAGTATTTCGTGTATTCTCATAATGGTTTTTCTCCTGTCATATAAGGTAAACTGAACCAAAGTTTAAACCATTCAGGAGTACCTGGTTGTATATTATGCTTCTTCATCATTTCACCCTTTTCAGTGCCAGTAACGCTCATGTTTATACCAGTTAAGGGAGTCATGTTTGGCAACCCTGCAAGTTTTTTAAGTTCTTGCAGGGTTGGTTCTTTAGTTTCGGGAATGTTTACTTCTTGTAGCTTATTGTAACCATTCATTAACTTTGCTTGTTTCCATACATCAAAAGTCATGAATGTATTTAGTGTATTACTTAACGTCCAATGGTCTACGTTTATGTGCTAAAATAGCGTAATATTTTTCTCTTGCTTTTACAGGATTACCATCATCATCAGTACCGACAGTCAAATCAAACTCAATATTATTGAATTTTTCTATATCAAATCCTGTGCGTACTAATAATGCGGCTAATTGACTAGACCCTAAAATGCTATAATGATTTGGATTATTCTCATGTTTTCTATCACAATCTGGTGCAGGAACCTCAATGTAAATACTTGCATTTTGTTTCAATACACGATTGTATTCCATCAAACTAAAAATAGGATATGGACTATGCTCAAGTGCGTGACGTAGGAAAATAAAATCAACACTTTCGTCTATGTATCCATCTTTTTGTGGAAGAAAACTTAGATCATACCCTTTAATTGTGTGACCTTTGCTTTCGCATAGTTTAATATCCTCAGGACTTAGTGTAACTCCTACAACGTTTGTGAACCCACGTGTTTTCATCTCATCTAAAAAGTAACCAGGTCCACATCCCAAATCAAGTATGATTGCATCCTTTGGTAATTCCAGTGGATCAACATAGGATTCGACTACCTGAGTTGTTAATGATTTGTGAAAACCACTTTCGCCTTCCGCATAAATGTGGGAAGCATAAAGCCATTCATTGTAAAATTTGAGTTTGATTAAATCTAGGGTATTGTTAATATCTATCATATAAATCCTAAAAAGTATAAACTTACTTATTCAAGATTTTACGACTGTATTATTTTCCGAAACCTTTAAAAGCTTGCACCGGGCTTGACTTGTTTACGGTATCTAATTCCATGCTACGTAGGTTACCGTTATTAACATCTCGTAATTTAGATCCAATTGACTTTGCTGCTTGCTTCATCATATCTTGTTCTAGTTTAGTATACGGCTGTGCCGAGTTATCTTTTCCTACCCAACTCTCTGCATCTATATCAATTGGAACACCAGTGCCGTCTGCACAAGCAACAGCCATCATCATCCTATTTAATTCATAAGTACGATCATATCCGTCTGGATCACGAAACAAATCAACTCCAACCGTCGCTTGTTTTTGACGTTTGGTCATTTTTGCTCTTTTTTTCTGCTCTGTTATAAATTCTTTAGCTCTCATTTAGGTGTCGATTCTAAGTGAAATATTATGTGTAATAGTTGAACTTACAAAAGGAGTTACAATAACTCTAACGTTGTTCGCAGAAACATCCATATCATATGTTGTTACGGCATTTCCTGAAATTAATGTATTAAATGCTGTACATGATACACTCGATCCGTCGTTGTTTAAAGAAGCAGCTAGGGTAACTGTTTGGCTATTATTACTATTTGCTTCTCTACTTGTAATATCAAACTTTCCAGCACTAAATTGACTAGTAGGTACAGCATAGATTGCAATAGGTGAAGTTGTATTTGTAATGAAAGTGTGGGTATCTATTGTTGAATTGGGGCTAGCCCCGTAATTTACACTTCCTACAACTATGTCCGCCTTTAAAGAAGGAAATACAGCAACATTAAAATTCATAATGTTAGCATCTTCTGTAATATTAATATTTCCTATGTTAAGTGCATTTGGGCTAAGGTATAAGTTACCTACTTGTCTAACAGGATCTCCAATAGTCATTGCATCATCTACAAGTGGCATAATATTTGCCCCAATGTAAAAATTACCCTCATCAGGATTAAAATTTAAATTAGCACTTGATGAAAATGAGTCTGTAATCACATTTCCATTAACAGAAACCAATTTAAACTGTACGTCACCGTTGGATCCAGAAGGGGTCAAATTGCTTGCAACAGCAAAATTATTGTTAATTTTGATATATGCTACACGGAGCGGATCACCTGAACCGTCGTTTGGTAGAGAACCTACGTTAATTACTTCATATGCCATTTCAAAGTCCCGTTTGTTTAGTATTTATGCCCAAGATAAATAATAGACTATGAAAAAACTACTATCAATACTCTTACTTGCACTGTCCACAAATGGATATGCTGCAAAAGCTCCTCAGGGAGTTACTTATGATGCGCAAATTTTACGTGTTAACGACGGAGACACTATTGTTATCTCTGCTCCTTTCTTACCCGCCCCACTAAAGCAAGAACTAGCTGTTCGCATTTACGGTGTAGATACTCCTGAAAAGGGATTCCGTGCAAAATGCCCACAGGAGGATGAGCGAGGAAAGTTGGCTACGAAATTTACAACAAATGCAGTTGCCAAATCATCTAAACGTCAAGTGGTTCTATATGACTGGGACAAGTTCGGTGGTCGTGTATTGGGAGATATCGTTTTAGACGGACAAAGCTTACGTGCTATGTTAATACAAAATGGATTTGCCCGTGAATACTTCGGTGAAGCGAAACAATCTTGGTGTAATTAATTACTTACCAGCGTTTTCGTATATATTTTTTTGAATTTTATACCAATCTTGCCAACCATTAACTAGTACTGCACATTCGTAATAGGATGTGTAGTTGTTAGATACACTAGTCGCAATTTCACTTAATTTGGCATCCTCTTTAACTTTTTCTAAAGCAGGACATTTACTCATCAACATTTCAGGTGCGTCAGGAAATTTAGCTTTTACGGGTACAACTGTAGAACATCCAGATAATAAAAGAGCAAGAATAACTATTTTTTTCATTTCTTTGGCTCCTCTGCTGCGTCATTTATAGCTTTAATAAACTCTTTTGGAATTTCGCATTGCCCGCCGGGAGCAAATTTAGTGTCGTACTTCACTATTTCCCTATCAATATATTTAACAACCTCACGTCCACGTGTTTTAATGTATTCACGTTTAGTGACAATTTTTTCTACGATCTTAACATTTTCTTTTTGAGACTTGGCTTCAGCTTCAGCTAATTGCTTTTCTACCTCTGCTACTCTTAATTTCCAAACTTGTTCATTAAGTATAGCCCCTTCCATAAATATTCCAAATGTAAGTAAAACAATTGAAATGACTTGTATAACAAGTTTATACTTATTAATTAACGGGATAAAGGCTAATAGAAACCCTGCTATTATTCCAATTACTCCAGCTAATGACATTGCATGAAAGACCCAGTCGGGCGTAAATGATAGTATCCACATACAATTATTTATACCTAGAGTCCAGAAAGGTACAAGATACACATAATAATATTAAGCACCCACATGCTAGGTTGACGCCATAGAAAGCCCAACCAGCCCCAAAGTATAGCAGTTAACAGTCCAAAATATTTGTTTATTGGGATGAAATCATGGCTGGTCAAATAAACCGTTATTAACGCCAATACAGTAGCAGCCCATTTAACATAAAAATCTAGGGGTTTATTAAAAAGAATTGGGTCGCCATTATACATTAAAAATAGAAGAGGCTTTTAACCACTCGTAATATTTTTTAAAGCCATCTTGTACATTAACTTTAGGGTTGTAATTAAAATCTTTAATTGCTTTTTCTATTGATAATCTACCCCGTTTAGGAAAACTTAAATCCCTTGGACCTACTATAAGATCACCTTTTCCAGCTAAATTTATCGCTAACTCTGCAGCCTGTTTTAATGTCCATAACTGATCTGCACTACGGGTGATATTATATATTTGATTCACTGTATTAGGACTTAAACTTGCTTGTATGATACCTTCTGCCGCATCGTCAACATAAGTAAAATCTAGAATCTCATCAGGTCCATTTACTTTTAAAGTACTTCCTCTTATAGCACCTAAAACAAATTTGCTAACAACCCTATCTTCCACATCAAGTTCGCCGTATACAGCACTAGGACGAATAATAACGTGTTCAATATTAGTCCTACGACTATAATCTTGTACAAGTTTCTCTCCCATAAGTTTAAAGATACCATACTGACCTATAGGATTGCACGGACTATCTTCCGTTACATCATGTTCAAAGTCTCCATAGACCATACTTGAACTGATGTAAACAAATCTTTTTACATTATTCTTTACTGAGGCTTCTAGTAGATTAGTTAGACCTTCGCACATTACTCTAGCACCCAAAGCAGGGTCTGCTTCTACTGCTTTTTGTCGTGGATAACTAGCACAATGTATTACTAAATCAGGTTGAAAATTTCTGAAAATTACATTGGTGTTATGAATGTCAGTTATATCTACAATGTAATTTTTATACTTGCTAATTTTTAGTCTACGTGCGTTTATTAAGGAATCAATTTGATGCTGAGGTATAAAACCATAATTAGTATGATTATCAATAATAACAATTTCGTGATCATTTTCTAATTTACTTACAATGTTGTGACCTATTAGGCCCATGCCACCTGTGACTAGTATCTTCATTCGTATTTCAGTTTATAATATGTCAATTGTTCGTCAGTCATTTTAGTTGTGATTGTATACTGCCAACCATACTCATAAAAATTTCTGTGCCATGTGGGTTCAAGCGTGTTACTCATTACCCAATTTCCTTTATCAGACTTTTCCCACTCCCAAAGAGTTTGTGCCGCCCATAAATCAGGATCTTCTACATCGCTCATATTAAATTTATGAACGGTCACAGTTTTCATACTGCCATTGGGGCTTTCAATGGTCCATGACATTGATAATCTTCTAAGTGAATATCTTCCATTGTGAAATCATCAATCTTTTTTATATCAAAATTTAAAAACAATCTAGGTAGTGGAAATTCTTCACGTGTTAATTGTTCTTTTACCTGATCTACGTGATCTTTATATATGTGAGTATCACCCATGCTTATTATTAATTCTCCTACCTTAAGCCCAGTCACGTGTGCAATCATATGTGTAAGTAAA
>Ga0315909_10008692_pt1 | contig 11088 bp, 10 predicted proteins | sample LakEriMetagenome_11_FD_203527 | JGI IMG/M metagenome (GOLD analysis project Ga0315909, IMG submission 203527) | Freshwater fungal communities from buoy surface, Lake Erie, Ohio, United States - Buoy 2 MA125 | ecosystem: Environmental > Aquatic > Freshwater > Lake | place: USA: Lake Erie, Ohio...
TGCTTTGCTGAAGCAGATCCATAATAATGTTTTTGACCGTAATCATCCCTGTCTGCGGGTGAGTCGTCACACGCCGCAAAAAGAGATCCAGCCATAACCATAACTTGTGGTAGGCTTCTTTTAACATCAAGAATAATGCCATCTTTATTTGTAGGCATTTTTGAACTAGCTTGGTAAGCTAGTGCGATTGCTTTTGCAATGTCGCCATTTGTTTTTACGCCGCCATCAATGATGATAGGAAACCTATCCTTATTCCAATCTTTGTAAATATGCCAAGCCGTCAATGGCATTGGAAGTCCAAATCCTGTCTTGCCATAAGTTGAACAGGCACCGCCCTGAGCAATTCCAATCTTAACGCAGTGTGCGCCCCATTCCATAAGATCATAAGCACCTTCTGCCGAGCAAACATTACCAGCAATAATTTTAACTTGAGGAAGATATTCTTGGATAATCCAAATCATATTCTTCATCAATTGGCTATCACCATGAGCAATATCAACGGTAATGAAATCCACCTTCAGTTTTTCTTTTGCAATTTCTTTGATAAAATCTTTGTCGCTTTGTTGAACGCCAACGCTAATGCTGATAATTGGCCAAAGCTGTTCATTCATTCTTCTTAGCAGTTTAATATTGCCATCAGGCTCTTTGAAGAACCTATGCATGATATAAAAGTAATTCTCGAAAGAAAGATACTTAGCAATATCCTCGTTAATAACAGAGGACATGTTAGATGGAATTACAGGCAGTTTAAACTGCTTGTTTAGGAAGTGGCAAGAAACGTCAATTTCTGACCTGCTTCTGCCGCCAAAAAAACGTGGAATTAAAGTGATATCAGAATAACTGCGCATACCCTAGATCATAGGGTATGCGTTAAATTATTCTACTTATTCTGAACTTTCGGCGGAAAGATAAGTATGTACTGTCGAGATATAATCTTCAGCAATAGTTAATTTTGCAGCAACCCAAGCTTCAGTAATTTCGATTGGAGCTTCGCCGCCGCCTTCAATCATGGCTTGAATCTCTTGTAGCTTTTTCATCATCGATGAAACGTTGATCATTGCCATTTCGACTGCTTCTTCGTTGTAATCAACCATCTCCTCATCTTCCATCTCTGGCATTTCTTGAGCTTTTGACAGATCAGGATTGTCTTGCAGTAAAACATTTTGCTCAAAAATATCTTCGTCGAGAGAACCTTTTGTTACTTGGGTAACAGACTTGCCGCCCTCCCACATTCTGCAAGACCAGTAACGAGCTTTCCATTTAGGACCAGGATTGGTGTCACACTGATGGCGAGCACGAAAGTTTTTACGACGATCTGGATCATCGCGTTTGATCTCCATGTTTGGATCGCCAAACTTTACCATTACAACATTGCCTTTTGGATTCTTAACGTAAACGCCGAATTTCTTTTTGGAACCAGATGGAAGACGGAATGGCTTGTTAAGAGTTTTCTTTTCCGCTTCCGTATAAGTTGCCTCAATTGCAGCCTGAGCTTTTTTCCAAGCTTCTTTGCTTGGCCTGTCTGGAGAACCGGGCTTCGCGGGACGATATTTGTTTCCCATTCTTTTTTTCTTGTCTCTAATGTTATCCCAAAGACCGCGTTTGCCAGCTTCTGATATTTGTTTAGAAAAGTCTAGTTCCATATGATTATTTTACACTAAAAAATAACCGCCTTTATGCCCTTTTTGTTAGGATAAGAGCCAAGGCTTATATAAACTCCATTTTGAGGTTCTATAACAAACCATCCGACATCAGTCCATATAATATTCAATGAATGCCAACTATTTGTTTGAGCGGGTATTCCAGCGAATGTTTCTTGAGTTTCTACTATTAAAGTTCCGCAAGCAATTTGTGACTTTTGAGGAAACTCGTAACGCTTGCTTGATAACGTAAATAAAACCATAAAAAGGTCTGAATAATTATCGCAATCAAAATAGTTTTCATTGAATTTTAATTTATTTTTATCTAAGAATTCAACCCACCATTTGCTATACCGATCAAGATATTCCAACGTAACAAAAGAATACTTTTCATCCCTAAATAAAATTGTGGCAGTTTTAGGCAAACCGAACAAAAAAAGAAGATCTTCTAATTTGTCGCTTTCAAAAGAATCGCTTACAAAAGCGTGTTTTGGTTGTGGGGAAGATTTTAAACTGCCTATATTTAATTCTAAATCTACATTAGAGTCCCTTATAATTATCGGTTTGACCTCATCTGATGCACAATACTTTTTCAATAAGTCACTTGTGACATAATTCTTCCAATGAAACTCGTACAAAAGAATGCTGCTTAATAAAAATGTCGTTAAAAAAATAATTATGGGAGTTCTGTACGAATTGGCCATAATTTTAAATTTACACCGTTTTCCCCCTTCCCCTTATCCCTTTCTTTCCCCCCTTCTTTCCCCCCCCTCGGACTCCCCCCCCTATTATCCCCCCAAACTATCCCTTGATCCCCATCCCCCTTTCTTAATAAAAATACTTCGTATTTTTATTGCGCTTTGCGCGATTTGTTGAAAACGGATTGACAAGTTTTAGAATCTGTGCGAAATTCAAGTCATGGACCAAACATCGTTCAAAGTTTTAAAAAATGGATTCGAAAACAATTTGATCGCCCCAGCCAAAGGAGATGCTGGTTGGGATCTGATTGCTTCTTCCGATCCAGAAATTGTTTATTCTGACGAGAAAAAGAAAAACATTTTGTATATCGAATACGATACTGGCGTCGTGTTACAGCCTCCAAATGGATTTTATACTTTACTGTTTCCTCGTTCTAGCATTAGCAAATACGAGTTGGCTTTGGCAAATTCTGTTGGGGTTATTGACGCAGGTTACAGAAACACAATAAAGCTTAGGTTTAGGTTTTTGGGAAAAAAGTTTTCTAAGAATTCTCTGGTTTATCAAAAAGGAGATAAGATCGGGCAACTTATTTTTATGCCAATGTTTACATTCTCCGCTCATCAAACAGAATCACTTGATGAGTCTGAACGTGGTTTGGCTGGCTTTGGCGAAAGGACTGGTTCATGAGGCTAATGCCAGAACAAATGAACGACCTTGAGCTTATCGAAGAGGTAAGATCAAACGGCGACAGCATTTGTTTTAAGGAGATTGTAAATCGCCACTCTGGTATTTATCTTCAAATGATCCACAGTTATGCGCCAAGAGAAACTGCGGTTGATAACTTTTATGATTTGCTAAATAGCAAAGAGTCTCATATATATGATGCAGTTCAGTCTTACGATGAAAAGCGCAACATAAAGTTTTCAACATATCTTGGTAATTGCACAAGATGGCTCTGTTTAAATTCTTCAAACAAAAGACGCCATCAACAAATGGACGAGAATTTCGATTGTGCTTTTGAAACTAGCGAAAACGAAGAACAGGCAGAAAACAAAGTTTTAAATGAAATTTTTTCTTACATTGAATCGTTTGACGATAAACGTGTGGCAAAAATATTCAAAATGCGATATTTAAACGGAAAGAAAAAACTGACCCCTTGGAGAAAAATCGCAAAAGAGCTTGACTTATCGATTCAAGGCTGTATCAATATCCACAATTCAGCTTTCAAAAAGTTGAAGAAAACCTATCAAAAAAAATATGATTAACTCAGTAGTTCTAGCAGGAAACGTTGTTGCCGATCCAGAGTCGCGCAACACTAACAGCGGTAAGGCAGTAGCCACCTTTCGCTTGGCAATCAATAATCCCATTAACGATAAGGATGTAGTTTATATCGATGTTGACACTTGGGAAAAGCAAGCCGAGTTTGTTGGCAGCTACGTCAAGAAGGGAAGTTCTGTATCTGTCATTGGGCGTCTTAAGCAAGACTCTTGGGAAAAGGATGGAAAGAAAATTACCAAGACTCTTGTTGTCGCAGAGCGCGTTGGCTTCCTTGGAAGCAAGAAGAAGAGCGAAGATGCTGGTGGCGACGAAGCTCCTGCTCCTCGCGCCACAAAGCCAGCAGCTAAGTCGTATTCCAAGCCCGCTCCAAAGCAAGCTGCACAACAGGACGACGACGATATTCCAATCTGATGAACATTATCTTCGAAGCTCCTTTAAACCAAGTTTCATTTGGAAACGTCTCCTATAATATTCTCCGTGAACTTTATAGGCTGAGTCAGCGTGATCCAAGTTTTAAGGTTGCCTATTATCCAATAAGCAATCCAGATCTTGGAGCCTTTAGCGGTGGCGATGCCGATTTTCATAAGTGGATAAAGTCCCTTATTGAAAATAGGTACGCTAATCTATCTAAAGACGCTGTTACATTGAAGCTCTGGCATATCAATGGAGCCGAGAAGAGAATTTCGTCAAAGCAGGTATTGTTTACCTTTTATGAACTTGATGAGCCTACTAGCGTAGAAAAATCTCTGGTAGGCTTGCAAGATGCGATTATCTTTTCTAGCTCGTATGCGGCAAACGCATTTAAAACCGCACTCCCAAGCGTCAATGCGTTTTCTGCGCCATTAGGATTTGATGAAGACTTTCATCAGACTGATAAAAAATATCTAGAGGGCAAAATCCACTTTTTGCTTATGGGTAAATTTGAAAAGAGAAAGCATACAGACAAGATCATTAAACTTTGGGCAAAGAAGTTTGGCAAAGATCCAAGGTATCAGCTTTCTTGTTCTATTCTTAATCCATTTTTGGATAAAGATTTGATGAAGAAACTGTTGATTGGATACAAGTCTCTCGCTTCAAATATTAATATTTTGCCATTCGTTTCAACGAATGCTGAAGTTAATGATGTTTTAAATTCTGCTGATATTGATTTGAGCGGTCTTTCTGGTGCAGAAGGCTGGGGCCTTCCAGCTTTCAATGCCACCTGTTTAGGCAAGTGGAGTATTGTTTTAAATGCGTCCAGCCATACTGATTGGGCTAATGAAAATAATGCTCTGCTACTCAATCCGTCTGGTAAGATTGATGCATACGATGGAATCTTCTTTAAGAAAGGCTCTGATTTTAATCAGGGTTCAATCTATGATTTTAATGAAGAAGAAGCGATCTATAAAATGGAAGTTGCCATTGCTATGGTTGAGGCTGGCAGAAAGAATGAACATGGTATTGAAATGGGCAAAAAGTTAACTTATGGCAACACTGTGAGCCAAATTGTTCCAGTTTTAGAGAAAGTTGCTGGCGGCTCCGTCTGAAGCTCTGTGGCATAGCCTTTGCTATCTAATAAGCCTAACCCTATAAACCATGTATACAACACTCACATATACAACCAACTCATCTCGCAACTTCCGTCTCAGGAACTATTCTTCGCCGACCATCACGGATGAGGGCGCAGAAGTAACAGTAGCCCTTGCTGGCTTCGCTAAAAACAACGTCAATATCACTTATACAGAGTCTAATTCTTCATTTAAAATTGAAGCTAAGAAAGGCAACGATAAATACGAAGAGACGTATGATGTTTGCGATTCATTTGATTTGACTAAGGCCACAGCCACTATGCAAGACGGAGAACTTAAAATTAAAATTCCATACAAGCAATCAACTAAACCAAGAACAATTAAAATTGAATAACCTCAAAGCCGCTTGAAAAAGCGGCTTTTTTGTTAATATAAAATATGCCACTTTATACCTACGAGAACCCAGAGACTGGAGAAACAATCGATGTGCTTCAAGGAATGAATGAGAAGCACTCATATATCGACGAAAATGGGCTTGAATGGAAAAGGGTATTCCAAGTACCCAATGCCGCTGTGGATTCACAAATAGACGCTAATAACCCAGTGGCATTCATTGACGCCACGAAGAACAAGAAAGGTACTTATGGCGACCTTTTAGATAAGAGCAACGAACTTAGCGAAAGACGCGCCAAAGAACATGGTGGCCAAGATCCAATTAAGGAAAAGTTTTTAAATGATTACTCTAAAAAAACGAAGGGTAAAAAACATCCTTCTTTGATAATGAAAAAAAATTACGAATCAAGCAGAGTTAAGGTAGAGTATTAATTAATAGTTTCTAAGTGTCCAGCATTGGAGTTCTTTTGCGCTACGCCAGCAGTTACTACGCATCGATAGTATCCTTCGTCTCCATATCTTGCCACAAAACTTATGCCACTATCTGTAACATCATTTAAACTTTCTCTATCGTTGATCGCTAAGTCAGAATAACTACTGTTATTGCTTGAATATTGCCATTGATAAGATGCGGCTGGATTTGCATCTACAAATAAACTTACCGCAAATACTTCTCCATCATTTAATGTAAACGGCCCTTCATCAACATTAGTACTAAAATCTATCCAGTTGGCACTTAATGTAACAGTACTTGAAGTTGGCCTCGTTTCAGCAGAGTACCAATCAGTTGTTCCATCCGCTTTTTTATTATTAATTTTGCAAAGGAACTGTCTTCCATCATCACCATTAGTTACATCATTTATTGTTAATGTTGATGAAGCTGCTCCTACAATATCTGTTGGAGTTCCCCCAATATCCTCTTGCCATTGATAAGTTGGAGAACTCATGCCAGTTGCTGTAATTGTAAATACTCCATCGTTTGATCCATTGACAAATACAGTAGTGCTGCTTGGTTGTACTGTAATAGTAGCAGCATAATATCTTACAATTGTTATTGTATTCGTATCGACAAATCCACCATTATTTGATACTCTACATTTATAAGTTCCATTTTCCACAGCCCCTATCGTTGGAATATATGTACTTGAAGTGGCTCCAGAAATTGGATTTCCATTTCTATACCACTGATAAGATAAATTAGTTCCAGTAGCAACAACTACTAAATCAGGTTGATTTCCATCATCATAGTTATAGCTTCCAGAAGCAGGCTGTCCTACAATTTCAAATGATGTAATTGTTGGCGCAATAATCGTCGCGGTGACACTATTGCTTTGTACTCCAGTAGAATCATAAGGATCATTTGTTACTTTGCAATAATAAGTTCCAGCGGTAGATGAATCAAATTGAAAAACGTGTTGGTCTTGAGTTGAACTTATAATTCCAGTTCTTGGTCCAGCAACTATTGTCGCTCCTTTATACCAAGTAAAATTTAAAGTGGCGCTACCACCAGCGGTAATTGAAAATCCATTTGTTTCTAAATCATCATCCGATACGCTAATCGGTTGTGATGTAATATAAGGTTTAATTTTTAATACAACAGCATTGCTTGTAACTGAACCTCCTGGATTGCTAACAATACATCTATAAGAGGCATCATTTGCGGTTGTAGCATTTGTTATCGAATATGATGAACTGGTAGCCCCAGAAATATCCGCCCAGCTTCCATTTAATTTTTGCCATTTATAAGATAAACTATTTCCAGTAGCTGTTATTGAAAATGTAGCGGTTGTATTGTTAACTATTATTGCATTTGATGGTTGAGAAGTAATAATTGGTGGAGGTTCACTGACATACCCTCTTCTTCTAAATATCGCTGAAAGATCTGTGGATGTAGCTCCAACTTTTACTTTAAAGCCAGTATTAAAATTAGGTCTATCTTCTTCTCCAGAAGAGGCATAAAAATATCCCGTTAAATCTATAGAGCCAACTTTAAATCTTGTTGCGCTACCGTATGAACTTCCACCATTAAGATCTTCAAAAACTCCACTTAAATCAATTTCCGCTACTCCGCTTGTACAAATAAATCTAGTTTGAGTTGGCATCTTTTAGCTTCTTTTTCAGTTCTTTTATCTCAGCAGAAAGCTCTTTTACTGCATTGACCAAAACAACAGTTAATTTAGAATAATCCATAGACTGAGGAATATTTTCGTCATCTTTTCTTACAATTACTGGCAATACTTCATTTACCTCTTCCGCTATAAAGCCAATATCTTCCTGACCGTTCATTTTTCTTTTATAAGAAACTGGTTTTAAATTTTCTACAATTTTTAAACCAACTTTATATGTTTTAATGTTCTTTTTAACTCTTTTTGTTGACGTAGATGTTACAGAGACAGCTTCAAAATCATCATCTGTCTTTAATAAATCTCCTCCTCCTCTATATAAATTAACTGAAGTTCCACTCCAATTTCCATTCGCACTTGGCCAAACGATTTGTCCGCCAGTGTTATAAAAATACAAATATCTATTTGTTGAAACACCGATTACAATATTATCGTCTGTGCCAAGATTATCCGCCGCTTGTCTATATAAATTAACATCATATGTGTTAGCTGCACTTGAAAATTCAATTTTGCCATCTTTTATTTGAACGTGTTTATCCGCAGCGCTACCTTCTACAAGAAAACGACCAGGATTTGTATTTAAACCCGCCTCTACTCCAGCACCAGTTCCATAATAAACTTTTCCATAATCAGTATTATTTGCTGCATTTCCTGTATAAACCACTCTTACAGTTCCATCCAATTCTATTCTAAATCTTTGCGCTCCGCTATGATTATCGTTTGATGCGTCTTGATCATTTTCTTCTCTTAAAGTTCTAAATATAATTGCTCCATCTAAAGGACCATCATATGTTGATCCCGTTCTATAACCCGCAGATAACTGAAGTGTTCCAGATCCATCGTCTCCAGCTAAACCAGTACCTGGATTGTTAAGATAAAAAACTGAACCAACTAAGTCTATTTGAGCGCCATAATAAACTCCATTTCCATTTCCTCCTGTTAATGTTAATGTACCATCATCTACGCTTCTTCTTATACCGTATTGGGTATTCATCAAGAGACCAACGTCGGTACTAGTTGTACCTACCGTTGATCCGCCAACAATATTACCATTAACTTTTAAAACACTACCATCCCATCTTAGATAATTACCAGATGGATTACCTATATGAAATTGATAAGCAGTTGCGTTGCCTGCGGTATATCCTAGAAAAAAACCCGTACCACTAAATGTTCCTTTGCTTCCAACGCCTCCATCAGCCCAACTTACTCCAGCGGATATTATACTGCCACTAGTACCAATTACTAATCCACTACTATCTATTTTTACTGCATTTACATTACTTCCAAAATGTCCAACTGAACTTCTTATTGTACCGAGAACAGTACAGTCTTGAAAATCAGCCTGTCCATTACCGACAATTCTGAAACCTTGAAGCGTTTGAGAAACTCCACTTGTTGTCCAATTCGCAGAATCTCCAGCAAATGTTGCTCCAGAAGTATGCGTTACTGTAGCTTTATATACTGTATATGTTCCATCGTTTCCTAAAACTTTAACTTTAGACTGGTCTGATGGCTGTGTCCTTTCTCCATCTTTGACGTATTGCTTTCCACTAGTCCATGTTTCAACAAAATTTGCCGATTGTATATAAGATTGAGAATTTGGAAGCTCAATTACCTGAGAAGATAAAAAGCCAGAAGTTATTTTGCCAGCGTCCAGAGTTTGAATCAAAGCGTCGGTTATTCTAACTTGCCCAGCATAACTAGCAGTCATTGATACGCTTGAAACGCTTGGACTTGTAATTTGAGACAAAAAATAAGTTGAACCAGATTGTCCTATTGTTCCACTTAATAAAGTTTTAATAACTGTATTTGCAGCAACTCCCGTCCCAGTTAAACTGGTTCCTAATTTTAATGTACCAGATGCATTACTATTTAATGTTAAAACTGATCCAGTTATAGATCCAGTGAAAGTAACGGCTGGACTACTAGCGTCAACAGTAAATGGAACCTCATCGCTTGAGCCGTTCCAAATTTGAAACTTACTAGCAACTACAGCAAATTCATCTGTGGCAGTGCTACCATTTATATCGGAAACTCTAACAAATCCACTTACTTTATTGCTTCCATCTAAGGTAAGTATTGGAGCAAATGCACTAAGCCAAGTTGCAGATGAACTGCGCCTATAGGTTCTATAATTATTATCGGTTTCGTACCAAATATCTCCTTCTAAAAATTGAGGATCTGCCGTTATAGTTATTTTTGATCCAGCTGAACCAACGTTTTGACTATTATTTATAGTATAAGTTCCTGCTCCACCAGATCCAGTACCAAATGCAGTCACAACAGTTCCAGCGCTTATTCCACTTCCAGTTAAAATACTTCCAACCCTTATTGGAACTCCACCAGTATTTGAAATTGCGTCAGCATATAATGTTGTAGCCGCTATATATCCTTGAAACTGACTTGCTACTGGAGTATCGGCTTGATAAAAAATTTTATTTCTTCCATTAGCGCTTGCTTGCGCGCCAGATGAGCTAATGTTTGCAGCGTTAGCAGTAGTTCTAGCATAATCTGCAACGCCCCAAACATTTTCATTTGTTGTGGCATTAATGAACGTTCCCCTCAATCCTCCGCCACTATTCGCCATATTACCTTTTGTAATACGCTTAGTTTTTTTAGTGGAGTTTTGATAAAATAAAAACTGGTCTTTATCGTCTAAGATATTAACTTCTTCTAAATTTGCTATATTTTTACTACCAGTTGACATATAGATTATTTACATTAAGGATTATTGAAGTTTATAGACTCTGTGGCATAAGCTCCATTATTTCTATTTGGCCTAGATCCAGAAACTAAAAGATTAGAGCCGTATATTGAACTAGTAATTTCGAATGACCAATTTGTACTAACTCTTGTTTGACCACCAATTTGCGAGCCTAGTTGATAAGAGTCTAATTTGGCATTTAAAATTTTTAAACCAAATCTTGGTAGATTTGAACTGTTTTTAAATATAAGTTCAAAATTGCATCCGCTAATATTAACATCTTCCCTTTCAAAAACCTGAGCTAAATTTTCTACCGCAAAATCACTAACTAAATTTTCCATTGAAACAGTAGCCATTATTGGTCTTAGTATTTTTCTGTTAAAAGGATAATTGTTTCCAAATCCATACAGCGCCTTTCTTTCAAAATTAACATTAAGTTCAAAAGATTGTAAGTTTGAAAAAAGTTCTCCAAATGTTATTGAATCGCCGCCATAAGCATCGGTTACTATAAATGACGTATTACCAAATGGGCATCCACCAGTAAATTCCTGTTTGTACCCAGCCATATATCTCCCTGTTCTATTATTATCATATACGCTAAGATTATATGCTCTCAAAGCATCCCAAGCATTTTGCCCGCTGTTAAAAACATCAACAGATGGCATATAAATATTAGTTGAGCGATTAGCTATTGATGCATTTGCAGCTACAAAATCACAAGAAACACTAGCCATTTCTCC
>Ga0315909_10008693_pt1 | contig 11087 bp, 17 predicted proteins | sample LakEriMetagenome_11_FD_203527 | JGI IMG/M metagenome (GOLD analysis project Ga0315909, IMG submission 203527) | Freshwater fungal communities from buoy surface, Lake Erie, Ohio, United States - Buoy 2 MA125 | ecosystem: Environmental > Aquatic > Freshwater > Lake | place: USA: Lake Erie, Ohio...
GGATTGTTTCTTCAATTGCGGATTTTATGTCGTCAAATGTGGCGTTCTCAACTGAGTCGCCCCAACCTTTTTCTATCCAAAAGTTTGTTGTCATACGTGTCGTTCTAAAATTGGGCATAACGTTTTGCAACTAGGTGTCAGCTGGCTAACAGGTCAAGTGCATTTCAGCCAGTTGTCACCTAGTTGCTGTTATCTTTTGTTGCGAGTACACAGTTTATAAATTTAATCCTTTCGGTCAAGGTCAACCGTATTTTATTATGAATTATATAAATTTATTAATTTTAATAATAATTGGATTGTCAGTTGCAATTCCTTTATTTATAATGTTTCATATACATATACAATCATTTAAAAATGGAAATATTCGTACCAATGAGTTGAAAAACAAATCCTATAAGGATAAACGATAAACCAAAATAAGCCATTTTTATTATGTATTTATTTTTGTTATTTCTTAATTCTTCTTCTTCTTTACTTTCTTCAATGCCTAAAGTATCACCATCAGATATTTTACTTGGTAGTCCATATTTAAAAAGCATAAGTACTCCAATAATATCTAATATTAATCCAATTGTCGAAAACCAATTTATTTTTTCCATATGTTAAAATTTAATTTCAAGTACGGTAAGTGTCCGCCGTTTATTTTATTGCGAAGTGATATTTTTATTTTATCATTTCATTTCAGTTCGAAGCGATGTCCTCCGAGCAATTGAAGATAACGTTTTGGTGCTAGGCGACAGCGGGCCTAACAGGTTCAGTGCATGTCGGCCCGTTGTTGCCTAACACCTGTTATGCTCTGCTTTGAGCACACGACCTACACAGTTATTCATTGGGTCTTTCCTAATTCTCGAGATGAACTCATTGTCAAACCAATGATTTATAAAATTCAATAAATATTTTTTTTTAATATTTATAATAATTTTTGTTTTGATACTCAATGAAAGAATTATTATTTAATATAAACAACTTTACATTTGAATTTAGAAATATTCTAGCAATATCTTCAAAGTAAACCATTTCTAATTTTATTTTATATTGACTTTTGTTTTTTAAAAACACATTTAGCATTTTACCACTTTTTTTTGTGTCAACATATATCCAAATATTAATTTTTTCAATCTCATCATAATTACATTTTATTAAAAGTTGACCCGAACGAAATGATTTTTGTTCAAAGTATGAATTATAAAAAAAAATATTCTTTTTTATTTTAACTATGTAATAATTTAGAATAATAAATCCAACTATTAGGATAATAGATAGAATAATAAATTTAACTATTATAAAGGAGACTATAAAAAAGGCCAAAAAAGAATCAATAATTACCCAACTAAATAAACTAACATTAGTAGCTTTTAATATTACAGTATCATTTTTTATCATTATAAATCTATTTTTTTTCTACTAAAGCTCAATTTTCGAAGTTAATTTTTAATCTCCATAGGATTTTGGTCGTCGTCGTCCGTTGTGAATTTAACTCGAAGAGAGATTTATAAACTTCTCGATTTCCCCCAGACCCGAAGTGAGGACTTTTTCGAGAAGTTGAGCATAACGGTTTGCGGCTTTGCGTTCGGGCGGGATTTTTACCACTGCCTTTGATACGAAGAACCGAACTCAAATATACGCAAAATGCGTCAAACGAAGCACGAAACCCCGCCTGACGCAAAACCGCTGTTACCAGCTGGCGTTATTTCGTTATTCAATTACTTTGATGTCAAATTTATTTCAATTTTAATTAGTATGAACCAAAATTCACAAATAAGGAAGCACGAAGTTTATTATTGTAAAATTCTCCACTCGGGTCGTAATAGGTTTTCCAACCTTGAACCATTGAGTAATGTACGCCTGCTCCAAATTGAATCCCTTTTATTTTGGTAGGGAAAAATCCTCTCACACCAAATTCTAACCAACTGCCAGATGCAGCATCTTCTCCATTCATTAGTTTGTTTTCCCATTCGCTAACTCTTGCTCCATCGGGTGTCTTTCTATCATCTCCTACCAAATAAAAACCACCTCCTGCCATTCCATAACTGATAGGCACATCGATTTCTACATTTTTTATTTTAAAGGTAGGGGCGATCATAACGCCAATAGTCCCATAGTCTGCACGCAGAGTCAGTGTACTGCTTCCTTTGTAGATTTGGCCGTTATATGCTTCTACAGTAAATGTTTTGGGATTTATTGGGCCACTTCTGCCGTAAGCATTGATACCAATTTTCAATCTGTTTTGCCATACTTTCATTCCGAATGAGGCGCCCACTGAGTTTCCAACATGATCTTCTAAAAACATGGCCCCAATTTCAGGTGTCACAAACCAACCGATTTTGTTTTTTTTTGAATTGTCTTGTGCATTCAATGTAATTGTTGCTGAGAGAGCAACAATTAGCGTAATAATATTTTTTTTCATGATTTCTCTATTTTTGAATTAAAATGAAGGTTCAATTAATAAGGATTTAGTGGTTGTATTTTTTCCAAATGCGAAACGAACTCCGGCTTGCACTGACCAAATATATTTGTAAGTATCTCCACTAGCTCCAAATGCAGGACCAGTAACCCCTTTAATAAAGACAATTGTTTTTGGAGATGCTAGATAACTTAATCCAGCGGTAAAGTTTGGAGTGCCCATGTATTCAAAAAGTGAAGTCGGTGCAATTTCGAAAGCGGCAGGTAGTAAAATGCCACTACTTAAGTTCAACTTTTCAGTCAACTTTACATTTACGAGTAGGCCAGCTTCAAAAAGAACTGCCCTACTATTTAATAGACTGTCTTCAATTCCGTTATTATCCGGATCAATAATACCTTGAAATCTGAAACCAGGTCTTACAAAACCATCTAATCTAATTCGGTCTTGTTCTATAATTTTGAAGCTTAAAGGAATACTAATAGTTGTTGCATAACCTTTTTCAAATGGCTTAGCTTCTACAAACCTGTATTTTGGAGAAGAGAATTGAGTTTCTAAACCAATTCTCAAATTGTCATTAACTTGGTAGCGATAAGCCAAGTTTGTATGATACCGATCCATCGTTGATGCTCCGAAACCTACATCCACCATAGATTGTGCTTCGGCTTTTTGAAATGCAAGAGCGGTTAAAAGAACCACGCAAGTTGTTAAAATTATTTTCATTGTCATTATATTTTTTATGTTTAAAAATTGTATCCAAATCTTAGTGAACCAAGCATGAACGGTGATTCTCCAACCTCTTTGGTTAGAGTATTATCCTCATATATTGGCCAAGGGTTTGATTTATAAATTACTCCCGCTACACCGAATTGAGGTAGCACATAAAGTTTCTTTTTGGCAAACTCAAACTTGTATCCGATGTAGCCACTAACTAACCAGTCAAAACTGTTGTAAGTTTTTTTTGTGGTTACATGATTTTGCAGAACACCGAGGCCGGTTGTTTGAGAAAATTCCAAATGAAGCCCTTTCCAAAAATATTGTCTGTATCCGCTTGCAAGGCTGTAATCGGCAAAGCGACCTTCTGTTTCACGATCTCTGGGGAAATCGATGTTCAATCCAACATAAGCATCACCACGTAAATGCCCTTTCTGCCAAAGTTTTACTACAAAGTGTGTACGTGTGGTTTGTACCAAAAATGGCCAAAGGATATCTGTTTCTACACTGTATTTGCTTTCTTTTTGCTCTGATTGAGCTACAGCGGAGTTAGTAAGCAAACTAACAAGTACGAAAATGAGAAGCGATTTTTTCATTGATGTAACATTTATTTTATGGTGAAAAGTTGTGCCATTATATTCTGAATCCACTGAACAAATGTTAAGAAATGACTTTTGATCATACAATTCCATTTATTTTTTTTCGTTTCTACCTAATTTCAAAGTTGTTTTTAGCCAGTCTTCCCTTTGTTTTAACGTTGACAATTTTACCGATCCAAAATAGGTTGTATTAACAATTTTTACCCCTGAGAATCCTAGTATCCCTCTTTTCATGATTTTTCCTCCAGGATCTCCAATAATCCATTTGTAATACCAGGGTGGGGAATCCATTGTGGATATAATTCTTGCTGATTTTCCTTTTAATAATTTATCCCAGCTTACAATATTTTTACCCATTCGGTCGTGATACTTGAAGGCAAAACCGGGTGAAAAAACCATTTCAAAAAACAATCTTAACAAAGCAGGTAAACCTGCCCACCATGTAGGATATACGAATACCATATGCTCAGTCCAACTGATAAGTTTCTGTGCCTTTAATACATCTCCTTCAGGTACATATACTTTATCATGTCCGTATCGCAAATACTTAACTAAATCTAAATCCCTTAAATTCAATGTTTTTACATCATGCCCCGAAGAAATTGCACCGTCTTCATATGCTTTAGCCAAAGCTGAACAGAAACTATTTTCTCTGTTGTGACAATTAAGAATTAATATTTTCATCGTTTTTGAAGTATTGATTAGAAAATTAATCCTATTTGAAAAGCAAGATTTGTGTTCCTAAATTGTTTGTCTCCTATTCCTTGAACCTCACCTTGGCGATTAGCCCAATCATATTCAACTGTTGCAACCAATGCATAGCGATTTTTTAATGGATATTGATAACCTAAGCCCAATGTAAATGAACTGCCAATAGCAAACTGGTGATCAAATTCTAATGCTCCGGTATTTCTATATTTCTGAGTAAATTGAGTCGTAAAATTGTAATCTCCTTGAAGATAAAAGCCTTTAGAAGCCGACTTTGAAAAAGGAAAATACTTTATTGAAAAAGCAGTACCCCAAAAATTGAAAAACATCTCGCTGTTGTTATCTCCTCGAGATGGCGCTGCTCCCAGCCCTTTGAACTTTAAACCAAGGTGGATATAATTTAATTTTTTAAACTTGCGGTATGCAGCAACAGAAAATATTCCCCCACCACTTCTGCTGAAGTTTCCGCTTTCAAATCGCTCCTTCAGACCTGTGGAGAATTGTGTAACGCCATAACCTGCTTTAAATTCTCCATAGGTAAAGGAGTTGGTACTATTTTCGGAAGTAGTCGTGGATTCAGTTTGTGCAAAGACTGTTGCCGAAAAAGGAACTAAAAAAAAGAATAAAGAAATCAAGGTTTTCATTTTGTTGCATTTAGAAATTATGCTACAAAATTGAAACTTTACCGATTGTAAATACTGAACAAATGTTAAGAAATCACTTTAGTAATTCTTTTCTCAATCTACTTAGATGCTGAGGAGTTATACCAAGAAACGAAGCTGTGTATTGAAGTGGTACCGTTAAGATAATTTCAGGGTTTTCTCTCAGCATTTTCTCATATCGCTCGTGAGCAGAATGTGATTGCATTGTTACAATTCTTTTTTCCATAATGATGAAAAGATTTTCCGCAATAACACGTCTGAAGATTTGCATCTTAGGAACTAAAATAGACAGTTCCTCAAGGTCTTTTTTTGAAATTACTCTCAAGACAGTATCTTCCAACGCTGAGATGTTTTCATGAGTGGGAGTGTTGGTTAAAAAACTAGTGAAGGCGGATACAAAATTATCTTCCGTTACAAAAAAGCAAGTTACTTCGTTTCCTCCTTCGTCAAAATAGAAATTGCGTAGTTTTCCGGAAACAACAAAGGCAACTTGTCCGCAAATTTCACCTTGATTTACCCATAGGTCGCCTTTGGCAATATTCAATGTGTCAAATGCTTTTTCAATAGCATTTTTTTCGTCTAATGTCAAATTAACGATTTGGTTTATACTTTCTGTTAGTGTTGTCATTGTTCTTTTTTTTAGTATGTCTATACGCTTGCTGGTAACGTTTTGGTGCTAGGCGACAGCGGGCCTAACAGGTACAGTGCATGTCGGCCCGTTGTTGCCTAACACCTGTTATAAGCTGTTGCCCTTGAGTAACCTACACAGTTCATTATGTGAATAGTTTTCAAATATAGGTTGGATGTTATTTATTTTCATTTTTTATTCTCCAAATTCTCTTTAAATGAGCCTTTTGAATTTCCTTATAAATTTCCGCAGAATTTGCGATATACCAATTTGCTTCTGTAAAAATTATATTTCCATTTTTTTCTCTCATTCTAATATACCGGTAGAAATAATTACTTCTATTCACAATTTCTTTAATGTCAAAGTCATTTATTACATACCATTGAGACTTTTTGGAGTAAAATAATTCTTCATTGTTAAAAATAAAAATAGGATTCTTGTATTTATAATGACCAATTGCTTTATTCAGATAATAAATGGTGATAAATGCCAATGGTGCATTTATGTAAAAAAGCTTTAGTTCATTAAGTAGAATAGGTAAAACAATTAATAATATTAATCCTATAACATTCAATATTATAGTAAAAAATGAGGTCGTTTTACTATAATAAAATTTTCTTCCTGTTAAATTAGAAAAGTCACTAAAATTATTATTTCCACTTTTCATCAATTTATTTAAAAACATAATTCTGATAAGTTTTTTGTTTTGTTCGTTGTCCTCGGTGAACTAAAATCGAAGCGGATTTTAAAATTTTTCGATTTCCTCCAGTTCGAAGTGAGTTCTTCGGGCAATTGCTTATAACGGTTGGCGGCTACTGGCCGTTGGGCTTTCGAAGCATCAACTGTCTATAACCTCAAATGTTTATTTAAAGATAAATGTTTATTAGTGAGGTGCAAAATAAAAAAGCGCTTCAGCGCACCCTAATGTCGCACCGAACGATGACCGATTCCGCCCAATGGCCAGTAGGTGCTGTTACCTGCCGTTTTTTTCGTCTTGCTTATCAACGTCGTCCCAATACTGCTCGGGGATAACAACTTCTTCAATGTCATTAACAGGTCGGCACATATTGGAAAACACTTTTTTGTCATTTTTAAAATTGAGAGTATAACCACGATATGCTGCGCCACCCGTTCTTGGTCTAACGCCACATTGAATGCCATAATATTCAAATTTAGCAAAGGCAATTACAGTAGTGTCTGCAAGTTTATAAGAGTTGAGTTTCTTGAAATTAAGAGTGTCGGGTAAAATATTTTTTTCATGAAGTCCTTTTTGTCGTATTTCAAAAAGGCGGATAGGCATAAATGCAGTCATTTTGTATTTACCTTTATGTTTTGTCACGATAAATTTTTCATAGCCACCTCCAAAGCAGCTCCTTGTCGTGGTAAATATCTTAATAGTATCGTTGTCTGTCAGTTGTGCAATAAAAGTGTTTTTTAGTGAGTCGGGAAACACTTGTCCGTGTAACCCTTTTACGGCGGCAAAAATTATTGTCAGTATGAGAATTAGTCTTTGCATATTGGTCTGTCCTAAAATGGCAGGTAACGGTTTGCGGCTTGGCGTAGTGGCGGATTTTTAGCACAAAAGTTCAATCGAAGAACTGCACTTGAACCTATCACAAAACTGTCATACGAAGCACTGAACCCGCCATTACGCCAAACCGCTGTTATCGGCTGCTCTTCTGTCAGTCGAACTATTTTTTCTTGCCTTTCTTCTTGTCTAAGTAGTCACCTAAATTGTTGAGTTTTGAGTTCCAGAATATTTCCAGTTGCTTGATAAAGTCTTCAATTTCTTTCAATGCTCCAAGTTGTGCATAGCAGTTCCGTTGTCTGCCGTCTATGTCGCTGTTTTGGATGATTAAAAGCCCGTTGTCCGATAAAATTTTTAAGTGCTTTGATACGGCAGGTCGTGTCATATTGAATTTGTTGGCAATGGTGTTAACATTTGTTGGTTCGTTTGCTACCATTAAAAGTATTTCTCGTCTTGTTGGGTCGGCAATTGCCTTAAAAACATCCGTCATTTTGTTAAGTATTTAGGAAGTTGAATAGTCAATATTTTGTTCAGCCAACCGTTTGCTAATATTCTACTTACGATGACTTTATTAAAGAAGCCTTCAAAACCTGAATGCTCAAAGTATAGGTCTGTTTTTGTTCCGTTAGGTTTTAATTCAAATGTTACAATTGTGTTTTTCAACGAACCACCAATCCAACTGAATGATAATTTTTGATGTTTTACAACTTCTAAAACTTCACAATTTACTATGCCGTTAAAACCAGGATAGGATTTTGTCTTAAACTGAAAATGATGCCCAACAATGGGTTCTATATTGCAAGGCATAAGCCATTCACTCATTGCATCCTTATTTGTCAATGCTTCCCAAACATCTTCAACAGAATGGTCGTATGTGGTCGTTAATTTTATTGCTTTACTCATTACTTAATTTTTTTCATACGCTGTTTTAAAGATTGAGATAATCTCTTTGTCAAAATCATCAATAGTGTTTAGAGTTGTTTGAAAGTTGATTCGTTCGCTACCGCCTGATTTCGATTTTTTAAATCTATCGTGATTAAAATTATCGTCAAGGTTGAGGCCAATAACAATTTTTTTGTCTCTCGAAGTCTTTAAAATGGCAAATTGGTTTTTTCTGTAAAATGGTATATACGTTTTACAGGGTTGGATGCGAATGTCCTTCCCAAATTTTAAGATAGCATTTTCAATCTTTTTATACGCTTTCATTAAATCAGCAGTATTGAATAATGCCGGTATAAACTCGTCAGAGTTTTCATATTCATTTGTTCCACTTAACTGCTCAAAAATTGTTTGTGCCTGAAAATGTCCAACGCTATGATTGGTTTTCAAAAAATCCATTACGGATTTCTTATCTGCTAATTTTGATTTCTTGATAATGGTAAGCCATTGTTCTAATGATTTACCAGTTTTTTCTTCAAGGTTACGAAGAATTGCTTCGCCCATTTGTTTTGGTCCAAGTGCCATATGCTTATGATTTTATAGGTTTAATTTTATTGCGAAGGATGTATGACAATGCTGAAGCTGCTAAAAACCAGCCAAGCATTATATTTGTCCAACGGACGATTACATATTCTGTTGAGAAACCCCACCAGTTCCATAATGGTAGAAAAAAGGTAAGTCCGACTAAAAGTCCGATGATTAATGTGAACCTAACTCTTTGCCAATGTTTTTGAAAACCTGTCAAAAGCAAAAGGTAGGTTACTATGAACCAAATAGCAACCTGTGTCAACAACTCAACAGGCATAAATTTATTTGGTTTGTAAAATGATGCGTCATTTTTGGCAATGAAATACACAATTTCTTTGGCTTTGCCGTCCTCTGTTTTTGTTTCGTTACCATTTGGCCAAATATACATTCCGCTTTCAGGCATATTGTCGTTAAGTGTCTTGTTTACAATGTCGGGGTTTGAAGCCGTTTTGTATGGCAAGTGAAGTAGTGGGTTAAACCATTCTGTCGCACCCCAAAAGAACATAACCAAAGTCCCAATGGCTGTCCCGCTTAAAAGATTTTTTGCTGTCATTTTGCTATAATTTATTTATGTAACTTAATAGTTACGCAAATATATAAGAAACCTTTTGGTTACGCAAATATTTTTTCAATCTTTGCCTAAAATTGTCGGAAGGGGTCGTGTAAATTTCTGGTTGTCGTGCTGTTATTTGGGGTCGGTCAGAGTTGCCGATAACGTTTTGCGGCTACCCGAAGGGCGGGACTTTTACCACAAAACTTGATTTGAAAAACTAATGTTTGATTAACCACAAAACTGTCTTTGGAACACGAACCCTCGCCTTTTGGGTAGGTGCTGTTAGCAGTAGTTTTATTCTGTCCAAAATTCTCCAATTGAATATGTTTTTGCTTGTCCACTAATAATCACTCGGTCTCCTTTGTCTTCACAATACAACTTGCCCAATCGTTCAGAAACTTGTTGAGCATAAAGTTCTTTTTTATTTAGTCTTTTCGCCCAAAATGGAATTAAAGAACAATGTGCAGAACCTGTTACAGGGTCTTCTAAAATTGATGCTTGCGGTGTGAAAAATCTTGAAATGAAATCGCAATTGTCTCCAATTGCTGTTACAATTACACCTCCTGGGTCAAGATTTATTTGGTCGAATAATTGTCTGTCAATTTTTATGTTTCTAACTTCTGTTTCATTTTCATACACCAAAACATAGTCTCTTGATTTCAAAATTTCTTTCGGTTGAATATTTAAGGATTTTGAAATTGTCGTTGGTAAGATGTCGACAATAGGCATTCTTGATGGGAAGTTCATTTTATATTTTCCATTTTCAATTTTGACAATTAAGTCGCCACTTAAAGTTTCAAACACAATTTTATCTTTCTTATAGTCAAGAATTGTCGCTAAACTATGAGCAGTTGCAAGTGTAGCGTGACCGCACAAATCCATTTCAATTTCAGGCGTAAACCATCGTAAATGGATTTTTTCTCCTTTGTCAACAAAAAAAGCAGTTTCAGCAACTGCGTTTTCTTTTGCTATTTTCAACAAGATTTCGTCTGACAACCAATTGTCAAGTGGCACAACACAAGCAGGATTTCCTCCAAAAATTGTATCCGTAAATGCGTCAATTTGATATATATTATGTTTCACTATGTTCTGTTTAAAATTACTGCTAACGTTTTGCCAAACGCCTGTTAGCGGTTCGTTGTTTTTCTGCCATGTGCTTTTCCATTGTAATTTTTGTCTAAAAAACCGTCTGCAATTTGAGAAACTAATGAATGGCTTGAACTCCATGAATGATATACTTCGTCCGCCCATTTTTTTATTAGTTCAACACATTCGTCCGCTGTTGCCACCATAGTCAGATCTTTTGCTGTCTTTTTTCCTCTGTCTAAAGGTTTCGGGACGGCAAGAAATTCATTCGGTCTATTTAGTTTATAAGTATTTAAATAGTCGCTTAGCAACGGAGATTTTTTGTAGTCCCAAGTTTGCTTTTTATCAAGTATCAAATTCAACCTTGTCAAATGAAAATGATTGCTCCATCGTCCGTGAATTTCTGGATGTTGCAAAGCATGAGCGTCAACACTTAAAAATCTTGAAATGTGATGTTCCGAATTATTAAAGTCCAAAAGCTGAAGTCCATTGTTATAATTGTCCATACAGTCAAAGATGCCCTTTTGATAGTCCGCACCACAAAACTGACACCTTCCTTTATCGAGAAGTATTACACCATTTTTATTTGCTTGGTCTATAAAGTCTTGCATTGTTTCTATTTCCTTAATTGTGATTTATGTGAGCCGTCTTACAATGACCGCTAACGTTTTGGTGCTAGGCGACAGCGGGCCTAACAGGTATAGTGCATGTCGGCCCGTTGTTGCCTAACACCTGTTAGCA
>Ga0315909_10008694_pt1 | contig 11087 bp, 11 predicted proteins | sample LakEriMetagenome_11_FD_203527 | JGI IMG/M metagenome (GOLD analysis project Ga0315909, IMG submission 203527) | Freshwater fungal communities from buoy surface, Lake Erie, Ohio, United States - Buoy 2 MA125 | ecosystem: Environmental > Aquatic > Freshwater > Lake | place: USA: Lake Erie, Ohio...
TACGACATTAGGCACTCTGGATACAAAAACGGCGCTAAGCAGTCTGTGACTGTTCACGCCGTAATTGCTGCTTCCAGTAGATTATTCGTCGTTCTTGGTCTTGAGAACCTTGCGGCCACGATAAAAGCCGTTCGGGCTAATGTGGTGACGAAGGTGAGTCTCGCCTGTGGTTGACTCAATAGCCAATGCCGCAGGTGTAAGAAAATCGTGTGAACGATGCATACCGCGCTTGGACGGTGTCTTCTTGTTTTGTTGAACAGCCATGTCGAACTCCTAAACCAGACAATCAATAATTCTAACATACAGACTAGCGTTTATAGCTAGTCATTAACTAAGTAATCAAACGACTACGAAGGCTCTGATACGACATTTTTTATCATCTCAGCAACTTATTTAGGGCAAACCGACACTATTCTTTCAATTTTTTTAATACCGCAAAGGGAGATTCCGGCTTGTTATCGCCCACAATTTGGGCTCCCTTGGGACAAACATCGTGCCTCGGAGACAAGGGCAAGGACAGCAAAGCTTCATCTTCAACCAAAACCAAAAGGTCCATAGCGGCTAGGCCAACGATAACGTCTATGCTCTCATCGTCCAATCGTTGTTCGACTTCCTCAGCCTGCTCTTCATTTGCTACCAATAGCAGGCGACTGCGGGCATTGATGGACTGAGTAAAAGGTGAGAGGCAGCGCTGACACACCAAGCTAACTTCTCCGCTAACTGCTAAAGAGAGTTGAGCTAATCCCTCTGAGTGACGTCCACCCTGAAAAGACCATGTCAACTCACCTTTGTAGTCGTGCACATCAGCACACAACCTCGCCAACTCAGCCACCGGCGTGGTTCCGGTAGCGGTTTCAGCAAGCCGACAAAATTCAAAGGCGTTGATGATGTACGCACTCATAAATTAGACCACTTTAGAAAACCCGCTATGATAACAACGAATATTTTGAACTAAGCTTGCAATGTAGTTTAGACCCATCTAGCGCTTGAACGCAAATCAGCGCACAACGTCACTCAGCCCCTACTGACCACTCATGCAATTAACCCCAGCACCACACATCATTCTGGCTTCGGGTTCGTCCTATCGCAAAGAGCTGCTCTCTCGTCTCAGGTTGGACTTCGATGTTGTTTCACCTGACATCGACGAAACTCCTTTAGCCAACGAGACACCTTCAGAAACTGCACTCAGATTAGCTCAAGCTAAGGCTGAGGCAATTGCAAAACGTTCAGGACCTTGTTTAATTATCGGTTCAGATCAAGTTGCTACGTTAGATGGCGAGCAGATAGGCAAACCAGGCGATCATGAGCGCGCCTTGGCGCAACTAAAAAAAATGCGTGGCCGTGTCGTGATATTTCATACAGCACTGTGCCTACTGGATAATCGTCCGGGTAGTGCTACACCATTACAGATCGATGCGGTTGCTACTGCGGTCACATTCAGAGATTTACCAGACGCCGAACTCGATGCGTATCTACACATAGAACAACCCTATGATTGCGCTGGTAGCGCAAAAAACGAAGGCTTGGGTATTGCATTGTTGGAGCGTATAGAAAGCGATGATCCGACTGCACTCACGGGCTTGCCGCTTATAGCCTTAACCCGCATGCTGCGTGCTGCAGGCGTGCAAATGTTTACTACCTAGACTTATGAACGGCACACTTTATCTCATTCCAAATTCCCTGGGCCCGGGTGCGCTTGATGATGTGCTGCCAGCCTCTGTACGTCACACCACCGCGCAATTGGACTATTTCATCGCTGAGAATGCCAAAACAGCACGCGCATTTTTAAAGCTGGTGTCAGTAACTCATCCCTTGGCAAAGCCATTACAGGAAATCGAGATTCGCGAATTGAATGTGAAAACGGCAGCCTCTGAGTTGCCATCGCTACTGGCACCCTTGTTGGCAGGTCGCGATGCAGGTTTGGTTTCCGAGGCGGGAGTGCCCGCAGTAGCTGATCCGGGAGCAGATTTGGTTAGGCTCGCGCATCAAAAAAACATACGCGTCAAACCTCTGGTGGGGCCTTCGTCCATATTGCTCGCGCTGATGGCTAGCGGATTAAATGGACAGAGTTTTACGTTTCATGGTTACCTGCCTACGGATGCAGCCCTGCGAGGTAGTCGTTTGCGTCAGATAGAACAACGTTCGCGACAAGAAAACCAGACGCAAATTTTTATTGAAACGCCTTATCGCAATGAAGCCATGATTGAAGCTATCGCAACCCATTGCACCGGTACGACTTTAGTTAGCTTAGCGACTGATCTGACGCTAGAGACTGAAACAGTTCGTACTCAGTCTGTTCACCTTTGGAAAAATGAAATAACCGCCGGACGATTTCCTGAATTCAGAAAAAAACCGACGGTATTTTTACTGCTGGCTAGCTAGGAACGCCTTACAACGCGCCGAACCATCAGCGCGGCTTCATCCAGTCATTGCTAACAACACGAGCAGCACCTTCACCGATGGCGGCACCAAATTTTTTCAGAACACGATCGGAAAGCCCCTCACGAACGGTGTAATCAATAACATCTTCTGCTTTGAGTACATCGCGCGCCACAGTATCCACCGTACCCAACCCATCCGCCAAGCCCAGTGAAATGGCGCGACTACCTGTCCAGAACAATCCAGAGAATATCTCTGGATTTTCTTTCAGGCGCTTACCGCGACCTTTACGCACAGCCGCAATAAATTGCTCATGTATTTCTTTGAGCATAGCCTGAGTAAATTCCTTATGTTTAGCACTGTAGGGGGAAAACGGATCCATAATTCCTTTGTTTTCACCTGCTGTCATCAATCGACGCTCTACGCCTAATTTATCCATTAAGCCCGTAAATCCAAAGCTACTCATCAACACACCAATCGAGCCAACTATGCTGGCCTGACTGACATAAATTTTGTCAGCCGCCGCCGCGATGTAATAGCAACCCGATGCACACATATCTTCAACCACGACATACACTGGCTTGTCGGGATGCAGCTTGCGCAGACGATTAATTTCATCATTAATGATCGCTGACTGAACCGGGCTGCCACCTGGGCTGTTCATCTTTAAAATCAGCCCCACAGAAGCAATATCACTGAACGCATCATTTAGTGCTGGCAAAATCGAACTGACTGAACCGGTGCTACTAGCTGAGTCTATCTCGCCATCGATTTCAATTAAGGCGGTATGACGCGAATTGACTTGCTTGGTCGTTCCTTTGAAATCGAAGGCTGCCCACACTGCAATAAACGCCAGTATCAGTGCTGAAAATCTAAAAAATACACGCCAGCGACGATTCATGCGCTGCTCATCGAGTAAGTCACGCGCAAGTTTTTCCAGCACTACATACGGCGAACTGGCGGGTTCATTGAGCGGTGCCGCAGGTGTACTTGCTGCCGGTGGCGGCACAGGCGGCGTACTTGCTGCGGGCTCTTGACCGGGAGTGTCGTCATTCATTAGTAAAATTCCATTCGACGTTAATGAAGCACTGATTAAATTAAATAAAAACGGGACCTTGCTTATTCAAAGGACTAAGCCAAGTCATAGCTCTAGTGGGTGTCGTCACGCACGAGCAGGACGCACATAGTCATCGGGCTCCCAAAAAATCTGGCTCTCTCGCTCGACCACTTGTATCGTATGCAAACGGCCACCACGACACGGACCTCCCGCACAATTACCTGTCTCTGGCTCATACAAAGCGCCATGCGTAGCGCACATCAAATACAAGCCGCTGGACTCAAAAAACTCACCCTGAGTCCAGTCCAGCTCCATAGGCAAATGCGCACATCGGTTGAGGTAAGCGCGCGGCTGTTGGCCAAAGCGAACCACAAAGGCGGTGCAGTCCTCTTCATTAACTGTCACTGGAAAGCGTATACCTTTACCGCCCTCCTCCAGTGACGCTGCTTCGCAAATGTAGATGTCCTGATTCATTCCAAAACAATCTGATAAAAAGATTTAGGCATACTCATTTAACCATGTATGCAATTCAGCCACAGAGCTTGCACAATATAAGGGCGACAAAGCCTCCAGCTCGTGACGCGGGTGCGCACCGTACTGAACACCAACACCAGCAGCGCCTGCATTACCGGCCATGCGTAGATCGTGCGTGGTATCGCCTATCATCACGGTGCGCTGCATATCCTGACCGAGTTCCCGAATAATTTCTTGCAGCATTGCGGGGTGAGGTTTAGAGAACGTCTCGTCGGCACAGCGGGTGGAATCAAACACGGACATCAGCCCAACTGTGCTTAGTGCCCGACTTAAACCCACTCGGGTTTTGCCAGTGGCAACAGCTAAAAAATAGCCTTGGCTGGCAAGATCATCCAACATCTCTTTGACACCATCGAATAATTTTAGAGTTTGGTCTTGCGCCAGGTAATGATAGCGATAGCGCTCTATCATGCGCGGATAAGACTTTGCATCCAGGTCCGGCAACACTAACTGCATAGCGTCTTGTAAGCCCAGACCAATCACATGGGATGCAGAACGGTCATCCGGGACCGGCAAACCCAAGTCACGCGCAGCTGCTTGCATGCTCGCCACAATAGTACCCGTGCTGTCCATCAGCGTACCATCCCAATCGAAGACGATCAGGTCAAATTGTTTTCTGGGCATTCGCCTGACTCTTTTTCTACTTGCGTATGAATCACGCAGGATTATGGTTGACTGATTTGTCGGTCACCAGACTATCCAGAAATCGCTGGCAGTCTGCGGCTAGTTTAGATTCTATGGTTACTATCAAGCCGGTCGCAGGATGCTGAAACCGTAAATTCCATGCATGTAAAAACATGCGTTTTAATGCTCCCCTGCCTGCCGCCGCTTTGTGCAGCTGGCGGTTAAACGCAAAGTCGCCGTATTTTTCATCTCCCACTATAGGAAAGCCCGAAGAAGCGAGATGCACTCTGATCTGATGCGTCCTGCCTGTTTTCAGCTCAGCCTCAAGTAATACAAATTCGCCGTATTTTCGCAATAAATTGAATACCGTGTGCGATGGCTGTCCATCTGACTGAACTTTGACTCTACGCTCCCCTTCAGGCGTGGTGTATTTAAACAGGGGCAGCTTGATATGCTGGCGGCGATGCAGCCACTGGCCGTGGATTAGCGTGAGATAGCGCTTATCCATCTGACCCTCGCGGATTTGTTCGTGCAATGCAGTCAACGCACTGCGTTTTTTCGCCAACATCAGAATTCCAGAGGTTTCACGATCCAGCCGGTGGACCAGCTCGAGAAATTTCGCCTGCGGCCGGGAAGCTCTTAATTGCTCAATAACACCGTGACTGATACCCGAACCGCCATGAACAGCAACACCGGCGGGCTTGTCGATCACCAGCAAATGCTCGTCCTCGAACAAAATCGTAAATTCCGCAGCGGGAACATGGGTATGTTCCCGCTCGGCCATACGCATAGGCGGCACACGCACAATATCGCCCTCAACCAAGCGGTAGGTTGCATCGATGCGGCCCTTGTTCACTCTGACCTGCCCAGACCTAAGCACTTGGTAAATATGACTTTTGGGGACGCCTTTGCAAATTCGTAGCAAAAAGTTATCAATTCTCTGGCCAGACTGCTCTGAGTCTATGGTCAGCAACTGAACTGCAGGCGGGTTGGATGATCCGGCCACCTCGCTGCGAGACCTCTGGCCATTTTCGGAAAGCCTCGCTAAGTCATTCATTTTGAATATATAATCCGATGAGCGATGGAAATCGCTGAGTGTGTAACGATAAATAACGCATTCTACACAGGGGCATCTCTATCGGCCCCGTCTGATTCGGGGCCCTCTCATTATGAGCGCAGCGATCGCTGACAAAGCGATCCCATGTTGCCAGCGGCATTCTGTAAGCCCCCCAGCAAATTCGATAGTAAAGCTGTGCATGCAGGTTTTGCTGCGTTGTCAGGGTCGCACCGAAGTTGCGATCGGACCGGACGCAGGATTGCCGGAGGCATAAGCCAGGAAAGCAAGAATAAGTCTGGTAAGCCATTCATAACTCGAAGGCTTGCTGGCAGATGAAACTAATTTTGTTTGCTGAATGTGACGATAATGAGATTCCAACCAACCCTGGTTGAGCACTGCCAACACACTGATAACAAGCCGCCAATCGGGGCTGGATTGTTAGCGCGTGCTGGTGTGATCTTAGATCGTCCGTAGCACACGCTTCGGTTTCATCCACGCCTAATGCGACGAGCTTCAAACACTCTACCCGCATGCCACGGCAATATTCCCCTCCTGGTTCTGCTCCCACGCTTGCATCCAATGATTTTTCCGATCTAACAGACACTTAGTCTGCTAGCCGGGCATTGGCCTCTTGAGGCCACGGAGCCATACATAATGAAACGCATGCTGTTTAATGCTACCCAACAAGAAGAGTTGCGCGTAGCAATCGTCGATGGTCAGAAACTTATAGACATCGATATCGAGACCACGGGTCGCGAACAACGAAAATCCAATATTTACAAAGGCATCATCACCCGCATCGAGCCTTCTCTCGAAGCCTGCTTCGTCAACTACGGTGAAGAACGCCACGGCTTTCTACCTTTTAAAGAAGTCGCCCGCAGCTATTTCCGTGAAGGTGTTGATATCCGTAGCGCAAGCATCCGCGATGCTCTGCGTGAGGGCCAGGAAATCGTTGTTCAGGTTGAAAAAGAAGAGCGTGGCAATAAAGGTGCCGCGCTAACTTCATTTGTCTCCCTGGCGGGTCGCTACTTAGTCTTAATGCCTAACAATCCGCGCGGTGGCGGTGTGTCTCGCCGAGTCGAAGGCGAAGACCGTCAGGAATTGCGCGAAGCCATGGATAAGCTTGATCTGCCCCAAGGCATGTCCGTCATTGCTCGTACCGCCGGCATAGGTCGCAACGTCGATGAGCTGCAGTGGGATTTAAATTATTTAATGCAACTCTGGCGTGCCATAGACGGCGCCGGCAAATCTTCGCCGGGTGCTTTCCTGATTTATCAGGAATCGTCACTCGTCATTCGCGCTATCCGAGATTACTTCCAGCCAGACATCGGTGAAATTCTGATCGACACGGATGACATCTTTGAACAAGCCCAGCAGTTCATGAGCCACGTGATGCCTGATATGGCGCACCGGGTCAAACGCTACCGTGAAGACGTGCCACTTTTTTCGCGCTTTCAGATCGAACACCAAATCGAAAGTGCTTATTCTCGTACCGTAGCTCTGCCTTCTGGCGGCGCTATAGTCATCGATCACACCGAAGCCCTAGTATCGGTCGACGTCAACTCTGCGCGTTCTACGCGTGGTGGTGACATCGAAACCACCGCATTCAATACCAATGTTGAAGCCGCTGAAGAAGTCGCTCGCCAATTGCGTCTGCGTGACCTTGGCGGTTTGATTGTGATTGACTTCATCGACATGGAGAACTCCAAGAATCAGCGCGAAGTTGAAAGCCGTCTAAAGGATGCGCTGCACTACGACCGCGCACGCGTTCAGATGGGCAAAATCTCTCGCTTTGGCTTGATGGAACTCTCGCGCCAGCGACTGCGTCCCTCGCTGTCTGAAGGCAGTCATGTCACCTGCCCTCGCTGCAACGGTACTGGTCATATTCGCGACACTGAGTCATCTGCATTGCAAGTCTTGCGTATCATTCAAGAAGAAGCAATGAAAGAAAACTCTGCTGCGATACATGTGCAGGTCCCAGTCGATGTAGCGGCCTTCCTGCTCAATGAAAAACGCGGCGAAATTCTTAAGATCGAGAACCGCCATCGCGCATCGGTCGTTCTGATTCCTAACAAACATCTTGAAACCCCTCATTACAAGCTTGAGCGCATCAAACATGATGATCCTCGCCTTGACGACCTGCAAGCCAGCTACAAAATGGCCGAAGAAGGTGATACCGATGTGGGTTACAGCAAGCGCAAAGAAGAAGAGCGCAAGCCACGTCAAGAAGCTGTCGTTAAATCCATAACACCTGACCAACCAGCACCGATCGTTGATCGTAGTGCTGGCAAATCGCAGAAAAATGAGCCCGCCACAGAAGGGTTTTTGTCCTGGCTGTTTTCATTCTTCCGCAGCAAACCGGCCTCAGAGGCACCTGCTAGTACAGGCGCCAAAAATAAAGATAGGGAACGTGGCGAACGCGGCGGACGCGGTCGTAACCGTGCTGGACGTGGACGCGGCGGGCGAGATAAAGATGAACGCGCTGAATCTCGTGAAAGCAAGGATGCACGTGAGCCTAAGCTCAAGGAACTCAAAGAACCCAAGCAAGCCAAGCCAACGCGTGAACCCAAAGAAGCGCGTGAGCCCAAAGACGGCACCGAGCCACGGCGCGAACGGGGGGGTCGTCAGCCACGTGAAGACAAACGTCCGACAAGCGTAGAAGAAAAAACTTTGCTGGCTGGTAGCGAGGCTGCCAATAGTAGTACCGCTCATCCTGTTACAGCAGTGATCACTAGCGAACAACCTACGCAAGCCGATTTACTAAATCCTGTCGGTGAAGAATCGACCACAGATGCATCGGGTGAGCCGCGTCGTCGTCGTCGTCGCGGTGGTCGCAACCGTAATCGTCGCGATCGTGATCAGGTTGATGGTCAGCAGACCGAAGATAGTGGTTCAGATGATGCCCACTCTGGTGTACACGCAGATCACAACGAATCCAATCCAGTCGAAGTGGTGCAGCAATTCATAGAGAATACCTATGTAGCGGATACTCCCCATCCGTCGGAAGTTTCGGTGAGTTCCGCAGAAACCCACCCACCGATTGCAACCGCAAGTAGCCCAGAGATTGCGAAGCCTTCAACAGTGGTTGTGACTGAAACTGTCGCTGCTAACCACACTACCGAGCATGTTGATACGCACGTTCATGATCACGCTGCTACTAATGATCTTGTCTCTACTCACGTTGAGCAAGCGCCTGTGCAGATCACTCCGCCACCTGCACCTGCAGCAGTGGAAGTTGTACTTGCACCAGCAGCGCCTGCGCCTGCACCCGCATTCACACCGGTACCAGTTTCAATCACTCCTACAGCAAGTGCTGAAAGTCTGGAAGACGTGCTGAAATCTGCAGGCCTGACCATGGCGGTTACTAACCCAGAAAAACTGCGTCAGGTACAAGAAGCTACCGCTACGACTGCAGAGCCACCTCGCGCACCACGTGAGCGCAAACCGGCACCGCCTGCGGCATCAGAGCCACTCGTGCAGATTGAAACGCAACGTTAATCACTGACGTTTTACATAGTCATAAAAAACCCGCAGTTCATTCTGCGGGTTTTTTTGTATCTGAAATAAGTTTATAAAAATTATTGTTGTGGCGGTGTCCACTCACCACGCTGTATTTTCTCTAACCAGAATGCACCGATGATCGTTTTAACATCACTTATTTTTCCAGTTCTTACCCACTCGAGTACCTCAGTAGTCGATGCGGTAAACACATCGAGAAATTCTCCATCATCTAATTCTTGCTCGCCTTCAGATAAGTCTTGTGCGAGATAAATGTCTAAGTGCTCATCCGAATAGGCAATCGCATTATGTATAGTGCAAAGATAGTTCCACTGTTTCGCCGAATATCCTGTTTCTTCTCGTAATTCGCGCTGAGCGCACAGCAATGGATCTTCGCCGTAATCTAATTTACCCGCAGGGAATTCAATAAATACATGATCATTCGGGTAACGAAACTGGCGCTCCATGACGACCTTACCATCATTAAACAAGGGAATAATGACGACTGCTCCGGGATGTCGAAAATATTCACGAACAGCTTGCGTACCATCCGGCAGACGAACTTCATCACGACGAAGCTTGATGAACGAGCCATCATAAACAAGCTCACTACTTATCAATGATTCCGTCAGATGTTTGTCCATCTGGACTCCGAAGTAAGCGTAAAAGAAGCGGGCAGGTTTCGCCGCAGTGAAACTGACCTAGTCAGCTGACTGACGCCGGCGCAAATGGCGCCAGACAAATCCTGGAAAAGCCAACACCAGCATCAAGCAACTCGTCACTGTATAGAACTGCCAACCCTGGGGAAAAGCATTCCCCGCCATAGACTCCAGTCCGCGTGCGATAGCTATCATCACAAAATAAAGAACTATCAACTCAAGTAATCGAATCGCAAATGATTTGGTGGCATGTTTGAGTTTGTACACACCAAAAACGGACTCAGTAAAAAAGGGGACATTCGCTGCCAATGCCATAACGGCGATAACAAACCAGGCAGCCGACGATGTATTCATGACGAACTCGGTTTCAGGACGCAAGCGCCTGAGTAATAGAACGCAAGCAGGCAGTCATCAATGAACCGGGCAACAAACCCAATACCAAAATCGCAGCGCCATTAATTGACAACAGGATTTTCATATCTTGGGGTGCGCTCAGAGGCAGTGTATCAACAGCATCATCGAAGTACATTAGTTTTATCACCCGCAGATAATAAAACGCACCCACTAGCGACATCATGACTGCGAAAATAACCAGAGCAACCTGCCCTGCTTCAAGGGCTGCTTGCAGCACAGACAACTTGGCGTAAAAGCCCACCATGGGCGGCACACCCGCTAAAGAAATCATAAATAACATCATCATGCCGGCAAACCAGGGGCTGCGTTGATTGAGTCCCTTAAAATCATCCAGATGCTCAGCTTCAAAACCTTCTCGCGATAACAGCATCACGGTCGCAAAACTTCCCAGCGTGGTCAGTACATAGGTGATGGTATAAAACATAGAAGCGCTGTAAGCACTTGCAGCTGCTTCAGAGGTTGAGCCAGTAAAGACACCAGATGACAAGCCCAGCAACATAAATCCCATTTGAGATATGGTCGAATACGCCAGCATGCGTTTGATATTCGTCTGCGCCAGCGCAGTGATGTTGCCGATAACTAGTGAGGCTACAGACATGACTACTAACATCTGCTGCCAGTCGGCAGCAAGTGCGCCTAGCCCTTCCACTAACAAGCGCATACAGATAGCAAATGCCGCTAATTTTGGCGCAGCACCCAGCAGCAAAGTTACAGCCGTAGGTGAGCCCTGATATACATCGGGTGCCCACATATGAAAGGGGGCGGCGCCTAGTTTAAAGGCCAACCCGGCAACCATAAAAACCAGACCCAACACCAGGACTATCTTGCTAGTAGAACCTGTTGCAATGGCCGCAGCCACTTGGGT
>Ga0315909_10008695_pt1 | contig 11087 bp, 10 predicted proteins | sample LakEriMetagenome_11_FD_203527 | JGI IMG/M metagenome (GOLD analysis project Ga0315909, IMG submission 203527) | Freshwater fungal communities from buoy surface, Lake Erie, Ohio, United States - Buoy 2 MA125 | ecosystem: Environmental > Aquatic > Freshwater > Lake | place: USA: Lake Erie, Ohio...
CCTCCATATTTAAACCTCAAATTGTATTAACCAATCATTAACCATGTTAACAACGTCACTATCTTCCCATGTATTAACATAAGGCATATCTTCCGCTCTAACACCAAAGGATGATGATTCAGTTGTTAAAATGATATCGACAGATAAAAGTTTATCTACTGCCTTATCCCCAATCGTGTTCATATTAATTGAAGTTATTGGGTTTTGTATTTCTATATTGAACTGAGGAAATTTATAAGTTGCCATTTTATTTAATTTTAATTTTTATAATCCCATATCGGATAATGCAAAATATCGACAATAGATGTAAAGTCTGGAGTTTCCCTTACCTACCCCAACTAATGCGTTATTTGCTTGTGCTAACATAGCATTGCCAGTTGCTGATGGTTGGCTTGTTGATGACCATAAAGCGGTTCCCGTAATGTCTATATTGAAAGGTGCATAATTCGTCATAATTGGCACTGAATAATTACATATTCCCGCCAATTGTGGTAAATTCGGTAAAAACCAATCGGTGTAACCACCTGTTGTTGCACCAATAGAAGTATCGATAGCGGTGCTCCAACCTCCAGGTGATGTTACCCTATACCACATTAACCCCGTCAACCAATCAACCACTATATCATCACTATATGTCTGTCCCCCCAATTGGTCTGTGAATCTATTAGAATTATTAAATGGATTGTTACATGTTAAACCTGTAAATGACACACCTCTTCCATATTCAAAGTCGCCATCGTCTCCAGTGCGGTACGACGTTATTTGTCCCGACTTATTAGGTCCGACTACTTGTAAAGTTTGACGTTGAGTAAATGTAAGTCCACCATTAGATTGATTCAGTTGAGGACAACTAAGTTGATTAGGTGATGGTATTGAAATTCTTATACTCATATACTTCTAATTATTGTTTTAACTGTCCAACCTGATGTAGTACCCGATGTTCTCAAAATCGCATTACCACTTGAAATAGTTAAATTGAAAGTTATACCTGACGTATTTCCGATATCAGTTGTGGAGGTTTCAGAATATTGAATCGTTGACCCACTCCATATAGACATTATATTTCCTGCCCTCAAATTTGTTCCATCATTTACGGTATAATCAAAAAATGCTCCCGTATACGCACTTGTTGGAATCGAATATATATTTGTTGTACCCGTAGACGCACTTACTTTTATTGTAGAATTCAATGATGGTGAAAGATAATTACCCATCAATATGATGTCTGATGAATCAACCGACAGAATTGGATTCCCCGACACATTATTAACGCTAAATAATGTACCGACCAAAGAATCTGTTATACTGAACAATTCCCCACTAGAGCCAGATACAACCATTAAAGGTGATGATGTACTTGAACCTGAACCTACAATTGTTAAAATATTCTGACCACTTCCTGAAAGATATGCACTTGTTCCCGTTAAAGCTTGAACATTTGTGTTCCCCGTGACAATAAGATTACCATTGACAGTCAATCCCGTCATAGTATTTATAGTCGCAGTTAAATCAGGTTGTCCTTGGTTTCTAAAAATTGTAAAAGTATTATTCGAATATGTGAAAGCGGTTGTAAATGTATCCTGTGCGGTGAAACCTGTTACGGTAAAAGTTCCTCCCGTATTATTTGTAAAGGTAGCAGTTCCTGCAGTATACGTACCACCTGTTACTCGAATATCTATTGGTAATCCTTGATAGGTAGTTGCGGATATCGTTGTTGCGGTAATACCACTTTGGAAAACGTTATTTGTATTAAGATATGGTAGATTTAGATATTGTGTTGAGGTTAAATGGTAATATTGACCCGCCGAACCTCCTTGAATACCCGTTAAATCATTGTGTGCTTGTACTTGAGACCCTTGGAAATATGTAACAAACGCACTCTCTACCGAACCTGTAGTCGCACTATATTCAACAATAATTCTTCCAACCAAAAACGCATGTGATGTTATCAGTTCAGGTAAATTCGGTTCTAACGATAATTGAGCCTCCGACAAACTATCATACTCATCATTACCCCAAACTTCATATATGTGGTCATTTACTTCTTGCCCCCTGAAATACCAATTAACCAAGAATTTACCAACTGACGACAAAACAGGATTTGTTCCATCATCGTAATATAAATTATTCAAAGTATCCGCCGTTGTTGTGTAAGTCCAAGTACCACCTGTATGAAAACTCTGAAAGAAAATATCATCCTGCGAATTCAAAGGGGGTAAAGATTGTCTATATGTTCCATTCCAACTTACACCTCCGCTTAAGGTAACAATACCTGTTGACCCGCTTAATCCTAATGAAAAACCTGACTCACGAGCAAATCTATCGGTCATTATTATCCTATCGTTGATTTTGTTTGGTAGTCCCGCTCCTTGATTTCCAAATTCCAAAACATGTACAAAGTTTCCTGCTCTATATACGATTAAAAAAAGAACAATATCAGAATCGTTTATTGTGGCATCGGTTAATAAAACGTCATATTGTGGAGTTCCTGAATTATAGTCAATTACTATATAGTTGGTGTCGTTATCTGTCAACGATGGAATACCACCAACACCAGTTGTCCCACTAGGAACAATATAAGTATAAATTGGTTCTAAATTTTCCGTGTTTGTGAAAAGAGCTACTTTAACTTCGGGAAGATTAATCCCTCCGCTACCTGTATCTGACCAAGTCGCACCACTTATTACACCAGCACTATAGGTAGTCGTTGCGGATACATTAAATGTTCCTCCAGTATTATTCGTAAACTCGTAAATACCATCAGAATAAGTTCCACCTGTTACTCTTACATCCGTTGGTAAATTTTGATAAGTTGTTGCTGATATGGTTGTTGCCGTTAACCCTTGTAAACTTGTATTTCCAGTAACCGTTAAATCCCCATTTATTGTTAAACCAGTAACATCGTTAATTGTTGCATTGAATGTTGTCCCTGAATTATCCTCAATAGTAAATGTATTATTATTATAGGTAAAAGCGGTTACATATGTGTCAGGGTCTATCGGTAATCCTTGGTAAGTTGTTGCAGAAATAGTTGTTGCGGTTATCCCTTGTACATTTGTATTTCCTGTAACCGATAAGTCCCCATTTATTGTTAAACCTGTAAAGTCGTTAATTGTTGTATTAAATGTGTTACCTGAATTGTCGTCAATTGTTAAAGTATTACTAGAATACGTAAACGCGGTGATATATGTATCGGGGTCTATTGGTAAATTTTGATAGGTTGTTGCTGATATCGTATTGGCGGTTAAATTATTTAAAATTGTATCTCCAGTAACATTTAAATCCCCATTTATTGTTAAACCTGTAAAATCATTTATTGTGGTAGAAAAAGTATTTCCTGAATTATCAAAAATTGTTAAAGTATTACTTGAATATGTAAAAGCGGTAATATAGGTATCTGGGTCTATTGGTAAATTTTGATAAGTGGATGCAGAAATAGTTGTTGCGGTTATATTATCAAAAATGGTATTTCCAGTAACATTTAAATTACCATTTATTGTTAGACCTGTTACAATATCAAATGATACATCGAATGTTCCTCCCGTATTATTTGTAAAAGTAAAAGTATTTGCATTATCATACGTAGCACCTGTTACATGAACATCTAATGTAGGGGAAAAGGCTGATAAATTTACGGAATAAGCAGATAACGCGTCATTTCTATCAAAAAAAACTGTTTGTCCAAAAAGTGTTGCACCCGTCGTATAGTAATCAGTGAATCCTGTTACTACAATTGAAGAACCGCTACTCCGTTCCAACGTTAGAGTATCTGTGTTGTTATCGAAAGTACCACCAGTAATGAAAATGTCAGCGGGTAATCCAAGATAAGTTGACGCAGAAAAAGTATTAGCGGTCAACCCATTTGTGAAAATAGTTGCCCCTGTTACAGTACCTCCAGTAAACTCTCCACCAGTTTCTAGTTTTTTCCAAACTGCGGTCAATGCCGTTTCACCACTTATTCCTTCGATGGTATTGGCCGTCCAAGCAGAAATAAATGAAACACCTTCGGGTGTATTATTTTTTACCGTTGTACCAAATTCTGAAAATACAACTGTCGGTCCTCCAGGACCTGTTGCTCCAGTTGCTCCACTCCATAATGATTCGAAATTAGGAATCTGATATTGGTATATTTGGTCATCATCGATTACGTAAACCAACATACCAATTCTTCTTCTACCTGAAGAAATATTATCTGAATTCAATGTTAAAACGTCGGGAGAGAAAACAGTTCCTATTCCTTTATTAAATTGTATTGGTATTGTATTTGAGGAATATTCTATGAGTCCTGTAGCACCTGATGGAATTGTATAATACAAATCATTTAAGGTATAAACCTCCATATAACCTCCCGTTCCCAGTACACTAAAATTCGTACCAAAAACATCCGTTCTTGTCACAGTTAAGTTACCAAGAATGGTTAAAGGAGATATTGGGTTTTTATAGTTGAAACTCATAATTACGGAGCGATTGTATTACCCCTAAAGTAAATATTTTGTAGGTCAGTTATTTCGAAGATTGCGTTCGGGAATGTTGTGTAAACCCTATAAGTATTCGGAAGTATTGTACTTCCAGTATACGTGAACGTATAACCATTAATAGTTGGCTCAGTCGCAACCCCTGTCAACAAATTAGGATTATTATTAATGTTCAAATCGATTATTGTTTGTCTTTGTCCGTTTGTTAGTATAGTCGGTATTATCCAAGTGTACCATGCGTTTCCTCCAACATAGTTTTGAGGTACTTGAGTTGTTAAGAAATTAAACGCAATTATTGGATTACCAAAAGAATCCAACCCGCCAGTAGTTTGAGGTACAGATTGTTGTATGATAGTGGGAAAAGAACCACTTGTCCAACCTGAGAAATCCACATATCTATTCATGTCTAAATTAAAAACAGAAGGATTTTGTGTAGGTTGACTAGTGTTAGTAAACCCAAAGAAATTTGACCCTCCGTTAAACATCCATTGACCTATAAGTGTTGAACCTGTTGTTGGTTCTATAAATAAATAAGCAAAATAAACAGGTGTCGGAGTTGGAGTTGGAGTTTTTGTTGGTGTAGGAGTTTGAGTAAAACATGGTGTCTTTGTTGGTGAAGGTGTCGGTGGAGGGGTTCTTGTAGGTGTTTTAGTTGGTGTTGGTGTTTTTGTAGGTGTAGGAGTATTACAAGGATTTAATGTTGGGGTAACTGTCGGGGTAACAGTTGGTGTTGGGGTTTGAGTTTTTGTTGGTGTTACAGTTGGTGTTGGTGTTGGAGTTGGCTGAGGGACATTCAAGTAATAAGTACAATTATTATATAAAGTTGTGATTGTATAATACCCATAAATTTGTTGTGGAGGAACTAATAATCCAGGGTAGAATGTGAAAGGTAAAGTATGGTTTCCTAAATTAAGAACCAAATCGGTTCCTTGTGGATTAAAAATAATTGTGGCGGTTTCCCCGTCATAATTATAACTGTTAATTACTATAAACTCACTCATTTAATTAAAAATTGTTTTCTATTGCTAAACAAACTTCTCCGTTTTCTTTTATTAATCTTTGCATATCAGAAAAACTAATAAATGCAAATCCATTTTGACCCCAATTTCTTCCCCAACTATTTTTTATTCTAAATAGTTTTGTTTTGGTATCAACACCATTCAATACATAAGCGTGTCCACCTGCAAGATATCCTGAAACTTTAATCAAACCATTTCTATTAGGAAAAAACATTCCATAATACCAATTAGTTCCGACAACTACAGGACTTTTAGTCAAAAGGGTTGTTATTAAAACATTCAAGTCATATGTCCATAAATACGAGGAAATTCTACCTGTGTTTTTTAAGTATTTTGCCCCTCCCCTCACCGAAGTCCCATCATAATTTTCTCCTATCCATTCATCCAATTTTTGGGCTTGATTGTAAATTAGAGTAGGATTTATTATTGGTGGTGTACCTCCATGTTTAATCGGTCCATCTTCAATCCAGTGAGCCCAAGCATATCCAACACATTGAGGGGTATTACCTTGATTTCCCCACCATTCGTTTGAGTCCCAATATTTCGATTTGAATGTCGGAGTTGTTAGGTACAATTTATTTTCTATTAGATATTTTTTATCTCTTTCATCAGGGACATAAACTCTACCTAGTGGGAAAGATTCCAAAACAGTAGTCGTAGTTGTTGTAGGTGAAATTGTTGTAGTTGTGGTAGTAGGAACTATTGTTGTGGTAGTCGTAGTTTGTGTACTTCCTGTATTACCTGTAAAATCTCCTGGTAAACAAGGTAAAGTAGTACAATCAGGACAATCAGGATTAAACATTTTGAACGTGTTTTTCAACAAGTTGAAATTATGTTTTACTTCAGGAGCCGATAATGGAGTAATATACAATCTAAATTGAGATATTGCTCCTTCAAATGTACCTGCAAAATTTTGTTCAATTAAAATATTTGTTTTTAATCCGTTTAAAGTTGTACCTGTTAAATCATTTGTTGGAAAATTTTCAGGGTCTTGAATATACGGTCCGAAAGGGTTTGTTGTCGAGCTAAATGTTATATTTTCTCTCAATCCCTGAGTTCCTCCTCCCCAAGATACATTAAATGGAACTCCGACTTGTTTTTCTTTATCGGTGTTCAACGCTCTTGGAATTATTTCTTCAAAATTTTCTATAGACCAAAAAAACTTTCCGTTAATGTAAATCTTCAATCTTCCTTTTCTAAAGTTTTTCTCAACTAACCATTTTTCGTTCAAGTTAACTATTTCTATTCTTTCTCCACCATCAGAATCAGGTTTTGTGTAAGGAACAGTGATTAAGGACATTGAATTATTTGCCAAACCTTCCAAATATAGTTTTTTAGTGATTTCCCCTAAACCTCCTCTGTACCACAAATCACAATCATCGAACCATGAATATCGTTCCCAAACAGCATCAATTTGAAACCAATGTTCTTCTTCCAACCACGTTGGATTTATTTCAAAACAATCAGGATATATCGGTGGAGAACAATAATCCAAAACGGTATAACCTGTTGTATAGGTCACACCAGTTGTTGAACAACTTCCTGTTGTTTGACAGTCACCTGTGAACAAAAGAACTCTAACACCAATTTGAGGGTTCTTCGGGTCACCACATAATCTGAATGATAGTGCGTTTGACATTGAATCATATAAAGGATTTTTTTCACAAGTATCTTCTATAGATGTAAATCCAGTATTTGATGAACATGTATCACAATCATCACAATGGTCACAAGTAGTACAAGATGGAGTACAGACTGGTGGTAAAACACATCCATCTGAGGATGGTGTTGGACTTGGTGTTGGTGTAGGAGTTGGATAAATTATCGTCGGACATACATGTGTTTGACATTCCCATCCACACGTTTCACATTGAGGTTTATCACAACCACATCCACAAGTTATTTGTTTTTCAGGACTTCCCTTGCATTTATCACATCCATAATTAACATGAGGGTCATGTATTCCCCCTTTCGACCTTGGTGGATAAACGTAGATACATCTACTATTTGTTATTGTTTTATTACAACAAGCACATGTTGACAACCCTGTCAAACCACTTGTAACTCTTGTATAACTTGTAAAACAATCAGGTGTTCCATCAGCATGGTGATAAAATTTATTTTCCGCTCTTGTTCCGAAATAAAAGAAAGTATTTTTGTTATTTGGATAAATTTGATTCAAAGTTGTTTCACCTGAACTCGGAAAAAATTCATTTACAAGTCTTGGTTTCAGAATCATTTCGACTGACCAACCTTTGTTTACTCTATCGGGAAATAAATTGTAATCATACCCAAATAATTTATAAAAACCTTGGTAAAATCCACCATACAACTCGTGATATCTACCTTCGAATGGGCTAAATTTACTCACAACTTCATATAACACATAATCAGGAAATCCTGAAAATCTTGTGATATTTGACGTTGTATTTGCCGTCACCTGAAAAAGTTTTAATCTTCTATCAAAACTTAATCTATTGAACTTTTGTGAATTTGGTAATAATCCATCTGTAAATGTAATAGTTTCTCCTGTCATAAATTCAACCAATCCGTTATCAACACCTGTCAAACCTATATCACAAGAAGTTTGAGAGGTAAAACAAGTCAAATCTAAGTTTTTTGGATTGTAATAATTTTGAGAAACAAATACATTATTTTTATTGTAATTTTTGTAAGTTAATGTCAGATTCTGAGCAGTCTCGGTATTATTAATATCAAAATAAAAAGGTAATCTATTTCCATAAGTTTGGGCAATCAAGTAAGGAGAGAAAACAACTTCTTCATTAAACCCTTGTTCATCATTTGTTAGAGACATGTCGTGGGTGTCCAATGATAACTTTGGAAATAATCTAGGATAGGCGTACTGATTTATATTTTGACTTGCCATCTTTTTTTAATGATAAATACATTAAACCGAAGTATTTATTGAGAAAAAAGTCATGATTAGTTTTAATAAAGAATATTTTAAAAATAATTGCTATTTCTTTCTTAAAGATAGGGGAGAATCATTTTCATTATACTATTCTGTATCAAACAATTTAACAGAATCAAGAAAAGAAGATGAAAAAAAAGAATTCCCAAAGAAAAAACTCAAGAAGATAGAATCTTTAATGAAGAAATATTTAACATCTAAGGAAAAAGTTTCGAAGAAAAAATTAGACAATGATTTAGAGAAAATAGAAAAAACTGAAATTGATGAATTGATAGATTCTGATGGTACTTTTTTAAATTCAAAAATACCTAATCTGAATGCTTATTTACATCCGAAAAAAACAATGGACCAAACAGTCGTGGCGGCAAGAATATCCAACGACCCTGTAACAAGAGGTTACCGTGTTTACTATGGTGAAAGCGAAGAAAAAGACGGTGATGTTGTTAAAGAGGTTGATTACTCTGATGCATTCGGATACGAAGAAACCGAAAACAAAGATTATAAAGATACCGTAAAGACACTTAAAAAAATGGGGGTGGACAACGCGGTTGAACGAGCTAAACAATTTGGTAAATTACCAAAACAACAAAGAGTTAGTGGGAAGCTTAAACAACGTCTTGTAGAAAAAGACGCTTTAGAAGAAGAACAAAAAATAAGAATGATGAAAATGGTTGAGGATATTTTAGCAAAAAAATCAAAATCTAATTCAGATGTTGTTTCAAAGAAAGAAACTCCAATCAGCAAAATACTTATGAAAAATCTTAAAACAATTAAGAAAATTGCTGAAAAAGAAGGGGTTGATATTAATAAATTAATAACCATCTTAAAATCAGATGAATAAAGATTTATATGGACATAAAGTACCTTTACCTGAAGACGTTGTAATTTACTTACAACAATGTCATGACGCTGCAAAAGGTGCTGATGACAGCACTGAAGGGTATAGAAGAAACAAAGAATTAAGAAATTCTAAAGAAGTTACTTATCAACAATTAAAAAGAATTAAGAATTTTTTTGATAATTTCAAAGGACACGAGAATGATTTACCATTTATTTTGAATGGTGGTCACTATGTAAAAGGATGGGTTGACAAAACTTTAGGGGGAATGAGAGATGGTATAGATTTAGGTAAAGAGATAAAATCTGAAGTTTTACCAAATCAATATATTCAAAATCATTCAAAAGACGATTTGAGGAATTTGAATAGACCGAGCAAAAGTCATTCAACTAATAGAGAATATTATGATATAGCCGTAACAGAAAATTTAAAAAGAATAAACGATTTAATAAAAAAAATAATTTAATATGGCAGTTACAGAACCTTTAAATTTTGAACAACCAAAAAATGAGTTGTCATCAATTGCGGAAGCAGAAAGAAAAAAATTATTACCAAAAAATGATTACGCAAGAACCGCAAATGAATATTCTACAGTTAACCCTGATGCTATTGCAAACGGAGATGCTCAAGGTAAAGGGACAGGACAATTTTTAGATACTTTTAATCAGAACGCAGGAGCAATCCAAGATATTCTTGAAAGAAAAGCAGAAATTGTTATAAATGAATATCAACCCAACAAACCTTACACAACACCATCGGCGTAATGAAATTAACCTCTATTGCTAAATCATTAATTTTGGAAATAGCATCTATCGAAAGTATTGTAGATGCAATAAAAAAACGCCAAAAAATTGTGATTTATTACGATGGTGATGAACCTGGTGGTCGTGGTTTGAGAGAAATAGAACCTGTTTGTTTTGGTTATAGTAAAGCAAACAATCCTGTTCTGAGGGCATGGGATTCAGAAGGGGCTTCTCACACGGGTTATAAAGGAGAACAACCTTTACCAGGATGGAGATTGTTCCGTGTTGATAAAATATTATCTTTTAAACCAACTGGTGAAAATTTCAATCAAGTCAGACCAAATTATAATAATAATGGTGACAAAAGTATGATTAGAGTTATTATTAATGCTAAGTTTGATAATCAACAACAACAAACAGTTTAATATGAATAGTGAAAACGAACTAATACAAAAACTAATGATGTCCAAAAAAATTATGGATATCCATAATAAAACACCAAGAGGTAATGCCTCTAACGCATCAATTAATATACCTGAAGTAGCAGAATACAACGCTCCTCAAGCATCGTATAATATACCTCAAGACATTTTAAGTGAGGTTAGTCAACCTCAAAAACCAATCAAAATGCACAATGAAATCCCAACACAAGATAGAATATTATCTTCGAAATTACCTGATGACATTAAAAGACTTATGATTGAACATCCGATATCTCAACCTAATTCCATGACAGGACCAACCTTATCGAATGATTTGGTTGAAAAAGCGTCAAGACTTATGCACACAAATGCCGCTGGAGACACAGGATATGCGAAACAAAAACAAACTCAAACTTCTTATACTCCCAATTTTGATATAAATCAAATAAAATCGGTAGTAAAAGAAACCGTAGAAGAAGTTCTCAGAGAAAACGGACTATTAGTTGAATCAACTAGCAAATCCAATGAACAGATTACCTTCAAGGTTGGAAAACACATTTTTGAAGGAAAAGTAACCAAAATAAAAAAAGTCGAATAACATCAATTAACCCCCTCCGAAAGAGGGGTTTTTTATTTTGAAACAATTGATTAACTCAAT
>Ga0315909_10008697_pt1 | contig 11085 bp, 17 predicted proteins | sample LakEriMetagenome_11_FD_203527 | JGI IMG/M metagenome (GOLD analysis project Ga0315909, IMG submission 203527) | Freshwater fungal communities from buoy surface, Lake Erie, Ohio, United States - Buoy 2 MA125 | ecosystem: Environmental > Aquatic > Freshwater > Lake | place: USA: Lake Erie, Ohio...
GGGAAATGGCAACGACCAAAATTATCACTTGACACAAACCCAATATAACAATGTTATCAATCAATCAAGCCCAACGCAAACAGGTTATTTGTCAAATACTGATTTTACAACATTTAATAACAAACAAAATGCTTTAACAAATCCTGTAACTTCATCAAGTGCGACGCCTACTGCTAATCAATTATCTGTATTTAATGCTAGTGGTACACAAGTTACACCGACGACTACATTACCAACGTCCGCTGTACCTGCTTTTACAGGTGATGTAACAAATGCTGAGGGTTCTCTTGCTTTAACAATTGGTAACAATGTAGTTACAAATTCTAAACTTGCTAATTCGAGCATTACAATTGCAAATAATAATACCGCATTGGGCGGAAATGTTACACAAGACCAAATTACAGGATTGTCAACAACTGGACTGGTGAAAAGAACTTCAACGAATACTCTGGGAATTGCCAATATTAATGATTTGCCATTTACATTTAATAATATTTATTATGTATCACCAAATGGGAATAATAGCAATGACGGAAAAACATTAGCAACCCCTGTACTTACATTAGCACAGGCTCAAATATTAGCAGGTAATTCTGGGGTGCAAATTGTTCCATTGCCAGGTACTTATACTGAGAATACAATTATTACTGCACAAAATATTAGTATTGTAGCACCAAACGGAGAACAATCTGGTATAGTTAATTTTACTGGCACAATTACAGCAAATAATCCTGCTTCTAGTATTAGAATTATTGGGCTTAATATAAATACGTTTATACATGCAGGTGCCGGAAATGCTTATCTTTATAATTCAAGTACAACATCATTATCAAAAACTGGTAGTGGATATTTACAAGTTAGTTCATCCGATAGCCAAGGTTCAACTTTTGCTGGCACAGTATCAATTACTGGTTCTGGTTCAGTATTATTTAATGAAAGAAGCACAATCGGAAGTGTAACTATTAATAATGCATTGGCTCAAGTTACCTTTGCAAATAATACAAATTCATTACCAATTAATATACTTGCGGGGTTAATGGGAATTAATGATACACCTGTATATACATTATCTAGAGTAACATCAGCGGTTACTATAGCATCTGGTGCTTTTTGTTATATTTCTAAGTCGACAATGATATTACCAACTGCCTCGATTGGAAATGCTACAATAAGCATTGCAACGCCTGCTGTTATTACAATTGCTAATCACAATTTAAGTAATGGACAAAAGATATATTTTACAACTACAGGTGCATTGCCAACTGGGATAACTGCTACCACTACATATTGGGTAACAATAATTAATACTAGTACATTTAACATATCAACTACTTATGCTAATTACATTACAAATATTTTTGTAGCAACTAGTGGCACTCAATCAGGTACGCACGTGGTAAGTTTGACTGTTGATAATTTGGCTAAAATAACAGCCAATACAGGTTCTTTTTATTCTCTTGATAATGTATTGTTTGATAAGACTAATAGTACACTGCTTGGTACTGTGTTGACGAGAACAAGCCATTCAGACAGTATGGAATTGACAACGGCATTACCAATCGCATCAGGCGGTACTGGGGTTAAGAATGTAACTGATATGACTGCTATTTTAAATAACTTTATAGGTGATAGTGGTTCTGGTGGTACGAAAGGTTTAGTTCCTGCACCTGCTTCAGGTGATGGTGTGGCTAATAAGTATCTTGATGCAACAGGCGGGTGGAGTACACCTACTGGAAGTAGTAGCAATTCAATTACAAGCACTTATAATATCACTGGGCATGGTTTTACTAATGCGGATATTGGTAAAGCGGTATTCTACAACGGCACTAATTTAATATTAGCAAAGTCTGATATTGCGTCAACTCTTGCGACTGAGTTAATATTAAGTATTACGAATGTGAATAGTATTATAACAATACAGATTGGTGCTTTAACTTTAGCAAATTGGACTAATGTTATCGGTACAACTAATTTAACTTCGTCTGAATATTATTTTGTTAGCAATACAAATTCTGGACAATTGACTGCGACTGAACCATCAACTGGGTTTAGTAATCCTATATTAAAAGCAATTTCTGGCACAACTGGAATTGTATTACAATATAGACCATGTTCAGTGGATTATACAAGTGCAATAAAAGGTTATTTAATTGCTTCTTTAACTGTGGCTCAAAATACAAACATTGCTACAGGGCAATTAATTAGATTAAATAATCAAAGATTGTTGTTAGGTAATACTGTATCGTTTGATACGTCTACATGGACGGCAACTTTAACAGCAAATCGTAATTATAAAATTACTGCTATGGTGCCATTTTGTGACCCCGCAGCACTCAATAATCCACATTTACAGTATAGTATTAAAATAACCGGTACAACTCCTGTTAGTAATAGCGGAGGTACTTATGCATCATCAACTGCTGACAGCACAGCTGGGTCAATGTTAGCATATGCAGTTGTTATTAATGCAAATGCAAATACAACAGTTCAACTAGAACAAACTAAGTGGGTATCTAATCCTTGCCAAAATATAGGAGCGGTGGGTACTGGAGTATATACTACACTCAGTCAGTCTTATCCTGTTTTAATTATAGAGGAGATTTAACTATGGCAAATAATGCAGTATTAAAAAATAATTCACCGACGCAAAGTGTTGGACATTTTTTACCACCTGCGGGAGTGAATGTTTGGGATGGTTCAAGAAGATTACAATTAGGTATAATTAGTAGATTGATTGGTTCAAACATAACACTAAATCCAACTAATAATACAATATTGTTACAACCTGGCATTTACAAACTAACTGGGTGCTGGCAAATTGGTTTTGCAACGGGACAAGCAACTATTAAATGGTACAACGAAACAACATCTTCATTCTTTGGACAAGATTTGTTTATCCCCACTGTGGATAATAATTCAAATTGGAATACATCTAATATATTAATAGAAACTATTTCTGTAACAAGTCCAACATCTGTAAGCATAAGAGACACTGGAAGTGGTACTACTCAACCAACTTCAACTAGAAGTTATGTTATTATAGAACAATTAAATATGGTATTAAATACTACTCCAGATAATGTACCAACTGGCACCATTATTCAAAATGTAGCACCAAATCTAGGTGGTTATTTATTGTGTAATGGCAGTAGTTACAACCGAAGTGAATATTCTGCATTATTCAATTTATTAAATACAGAAAAAAGTACGGCTACAATAAGCATTGCAACGCCTGCTGTTATCACCTTAACTAACCATGGGCTAACTACAGGACAAAAAATATACTTTACAACAACAGGTGCATTACCTACAGGGTTATCTGCTAATACCACATATTGGATAAATGTAACAGGAGCTAATACATTTAATTTAGCAACTAGTTATGCCAATTTAATTACTAGTACATATATAGCAACAAGCGGTACACAATCAGGTACACATACTATGTTTTTGACAATTGGAAATGTATCAAGTGCTACTACATTCAATGTGCCTGATTATCAAGGCAAAGTATTAGCAAATGCAAGTACAAGCCACGGTATAGGTAAATTTACAGGTGCTGAAACACATACATTGACTATTAATCAAATGCCAAGTCATAATCACTATGTACAAGGTTATGTATTTAACGATTATGACGCTAACGATGTGTTTAGCAATAGGCAGGGTTTAGATACAGGAGCTAATCAATATAACACAAATAATGTAGGTGGTGGGCAACCGCATAATAATATGCAACCGACTGAATTTGTATATTTTCATATTAAATTTTAAGGAGAAATAATTATGACAACTTTATATACAATTAATAATTTATCTGATGATATTAATGCTGATTTATTAAATAGAGCAAATTATATATTTTGTAAAGAACTTCAAGGTGATAATGCCACAATAAGAACGGTAGATGAGCAAGTTGCACTAACTACAGATTTTTATACAAAATATAAAGCAATTAATCCTAATATAACAATAGCAATATCTTTTCCTATTAATTGGATAAACAATCTTGATAATATGCTTGAGTATGTACAAAGAATTACGCCGTTAGTTAATACTTATTTAGTAGTGTTTAATAACATACAAGATATCAATACTTTGGATAAATTACAATTAATTTTTAGTAAAACTTTATTTTTAATTTAACTTAACAGCCTCTTCGGAGGCTTCTCATTTTTAAAAAGGAAACATAATGAGATTTTTTACAGCAATATTATTGATTTGGTATTTAGCAATTCGCTGGGTGATGTTAGCAAACACTAATCAATTAAGCATAGAATGGCTATTTAATCCATCAAGTTTATTGATTGCTTTTATTAGCATTGGCTATTTGAGCATAACATTGTTTTCAAAAGAAAGAAACAAGACATATTACATGTTAAGTTTAGGATTATTTTTATACAATTTAGCATGTGTAGGATTAATGACTTTTGATTATTTAAAAGACCCATCAACTATTAATTTATTTTATGTGATTTTAGATATATTAATTACTACTTATTATATATTAAATATTAGTTTATGCTACCAAGAAAGTTTTTTTTTTATCAAAATATTGCAAAAATTGAGGTTGAAAGATGTTAAATAAATTAAATAAATATCTTGCTTTTTTGATGTTACTTTGGTACGGGGGCGGACGTTGGATTACATTTTCATTATTACAAAATGAACAAACAATACAGCAATTTAGTAATAATGCTGTTTATAATATAATTGCAAGTATTACAGTAACTTATTTGGCTATTGTAATAATTACAAAAAATTGGTATAATAATTTTAGTAAAAATAAATTATTAATAAGTATGATCAATAAACAAAAAGCAATAAAAGTTAGTAAAATTTATTATTATATAATAACTACAGGACTTTTCATTGCTCATGCTTATTACTTTAGTCTAATGTTTATAGATTTGTTTCATAATAATAAAATTATGCTTAAATTGGATATTTTATTAGACCCCTTGTTTTTACTATATTTTAGCATTCAGTTACATAATATTTTTAAGAAACTGAATTAATATATATATTTTTTTGGGAGTTTTGTATGCAATTAATTAATCTAATAATTAATAAATTTAGCAATAATGTATTTGATGCGGTGTTATGCTCAATACCTTTGTTGGTATTGTTTGGCTTGACACGTAAAATTAAATACAAAAAGAAAGGAACAGAATTTTATCTTAATGATAAATAAGGATATTTTATGATAAAAAATCTTCGTGGTTATGTACTAAGGCGGTTAAATATTAGTACAATTTGTGCTATTATTTTAACTTGTATTTTAATAGTTGCTTATCATGAGATAATTAGCACAATACGTTGGTTCATTAGTACTCAATTACGTGTATTACTATCAGATAAAGAAATATTAATTGCTGTAGTATCATTTATTGTAGCATTGTTTCATAAAAAATAGTAATGAGGGGCAAATCAAGCCCCTTTTTTATTTAATTTGTTCAAAGTAAAAATTATATAATTTAATTCGTTCATCCAGTCCATTTAATCCACCATTAATTTTTTGAGTAATTATTTGTACATCGCTAGTATTAATTAATTTATTTTGTATAAAATATTGTATTGCTATTTGCACCGCAACATCAGGCAAAGACGCACGGTCTGGTTGTGATAATAAATTACTACCAACAATTAATTTATCATATAAACTGTAATTATTTTTACCAGTCAATTGAATAAGTCCTCTACCTCTATATAACCAACCCTCATTAGTCATTGAAGTTCCGTTACCCATCCTGTTTGCATACACAGTATTGGCTAATCTTTGAGGATTACGTACGCATTTTTCTATATTATCCCGTGTCAATTTAAGTGACCTAATTCTATTCCCAAATATTGACATTATTCTTTCTACCGTAGTATAATTAAGATTTTCCTCTAATCTTGTAAACCCCATGCTTTCGTGATGGCATTGGGCTAATAACATCGCACAAGAAGTTTTACTAAAACCTTTTGATTTTGCATAATCTAATAATTTAATTGCTAAAGCTTGCATGGTATCACCTCGCTTTCTAATAATTTAATAATATTTGTCATATTGTGTATATGCAGATATTTATCTAGCAAATTTAAACAATTATTATCACTTGTTTTAAATATATAATTAATCCCGTATTGATGGCTTGTATTTATACTAGAAATAACATCATTCCAAATCATATAATTATTTGATAATTTTTCATTATTGCAACATACCGCATTTAATGATTGTATAATTCCATATGGGTTAAAATTATATGAAGTTATACCATATTTATTGCTTAAATACTGACCTAAACTACCGCCTAGGCTATGCCCAGTGACAATTATATTATAATTTAAATTATATTTGTTATTATATTCAAGTGCTGTTTCATAAACAGTGTTTGCATATTCAGCAAAATGCAGTTGCATATGCAATACCATCTCTAAATCATTTATAATACCTTGTATATTATTAGTACCTCTAATTACAATTATTAATGTTTTTAATTCATCGTCTTGCACTACAATACTTTTAAATCCGTGCTTTTCATATTCTATTATTGTGTTAAGTATTGTTTGTTTTTCATAAATTTGATTGCAATATGTAGCCAATTTTAATAATTCCATTTTGTTTTTTCCTTTATTTTATTAGTTAATGCTTCAGTAAAATTATACTCAATTGGCTGAACAAATTGAGTGTATTGTTTTATTTTAGGGGCTTGTTTTAATGTTTCATTTTTTTGGTATTTAAGTTCAACTATCAAAGATTTTATTTTTATATCCATTTTTTATTATCCTTATAAAAAATTTTGTTCAATTAAAAATTTTGATGTACCTATAATTAATTTCAAATCGGGATATTTGTATTTAAACATTTTTGCTTTTAATTTAAAATCAACTGTGGCCCATCCTTTTACATCTATAACTATATTGCCAATTTGAAAGTCGGCAATATAGTTAATTTCTCTTATAATTTTATTAGTCTATTCATCTTTAAATTTAGGTTGTAATATAAATTTAGGTTGTAAAGTAATTTGTTCTTGTGTGTATTTTGTAAACAGGTATTTATAATATTTAAGTTAGTCTTGACTAGCAAAATCATAATCCATAAATTTTATTTTTTTATTATTATATTTAGTCTTTTTTTCTTTCATAACGCCCCCTTTTTTTACTATAAAATACTCCTTCTCTTTTTTTTTTATTTATAATATATTGTTTCATCTTATTTTTTATAGATAAGAAATTATATAAAAATCCGTTGTAAGAGAATTTAATTATATCTATATTTTTAAAATCTTCAATACAAATATCATCAACTAATTTTAAATTACATTTTTTTTTGATGTACCTTTCAAAATTTAATTCAATACTATTGAAACTATTTTGATTAATATATAAATCTTGATTAAGTTTATTTAATAAATTTTGTTTATCCACCCAAATGATTGCACTTTCTTTTAATTCTTTAAATACTTTTAAATCATAATATTTTTTAAGGAATGGGCTTGTTTCAATTATCATTTATTTTGCTCCTTGTATTTCATATATAATTGTTGCCATTGTTCTAATTTTTCTTTACAAATTGTATGGTTATTATCATTTTTTATAATATCATCAATGACATTAATTAATTTGTTACTATCACCATGTACCACACTTTTACATGGCATCATAAGGCTTGGTGGTGCAATAAAAAAAGGTTGGCTAGTTTCAGCACAACCTATTAATACATAACATATAATATGCAACATAATAAATAATATTAATTCACGCATTCTACCACCTCCGTGTGTGCTGTTTTTTTATATTTATCCATATTTTGATAAAAATATTCTTGTGTAATATAAGATAATTTAAATGTTTCATAATCAAACACCGCAATTTGCTTTTGATTATAAAATTTATCTAATATAATTCGATTTTTTATTCTATATTTTAAACATAAAATAAAGTCTTTATCTAAAGTAGTTTTGTAATAATCATTTAACTTTTTATATTGTATTAAGAATAATTTATTTTGCTGTTTAGCATATAATGTAAAACAAGCGAATAAAATTCTACATTTTATATTTTCAAATACATTTATAATATAATTTGACATCTCAGTTATAAGTTCAATTTCTTTATCTGATAATTGAACTTCCTCTGTTTGATATTTAAATATACATGTTTTAATTATTTCTTTTAATTTAAATGTTTCTTCAATTTCGCACCCAATTTCTACAAACTTATCACTATCAAACTGAGGCCTAACTATTGTATTGTAATGTTTTTTATCTTCAGAATAAACAAAAATTATTTCAAATAAATGAGATATATTAATTAGTCTGCATAACAACTCATCATTAATTACATTTATTTTATGAAGATACGCAACCGTTTCTTTATGGTTAAGAACAACGGGGATCATTTCATCTTTATGAATTAAATTTACCGTTGTCACTACTCTTTTTAAACCATCATATTTTTTATTTCTTTTTTTATTAGCCACTTTATTCTCCTACAAATAATAATTGCCTAAAATATTCTTATACCATAATTCACTAACAGTATATTCTTTTAACCAACCCTCATAATCTTTAGCATTATTTAATCGCTTGTATTCAGGCTTACCATTTTTATTTTCTACCATTATAATATCTTCCAAATTAAACTCATCTAGCAATGTTTTAGATTGAGTAGCCATAATAATTTGAGTATTGCCTGATACTGACTGTAACAACGCTCCTAAAATCTCTATCGCATAAAAGTGCAACCCTAATTCTGGATTATCAAGACAAATAATTTTGGGGCTATTTAGTCTATTTGGTTGTAATAAAATAACTACTAAACTTATAAAATTTAGTGAACCGTAAGATAAGTTAAAATTTTCACCGTCCCAATTTGGCAATACTAATTTTATTGTGCCTATAATATTTTCATAAACATCTAAATAATCTTTTTTTATATAATACAAATCTTCATCAGGATAACTTAATCCACGGCTACTATCATAATAAAATACTTTTTCTTTATATTGTTTTGCTATTTTTTTTAATAGAAGGCTTTTCCCAGAATTATTAGCACCTATTAATACATTTGTATTACTTAATTCTAGATTATTTACTAATCCATTTATAGTTATATTATTTAACATTTTATTCTCCTAAAACTATATTGTTGTAATACCAAATGCCAAATTCTTGATTATTTTTTATTTTGTCATTTATATACTCTAAAAATTCATTTATACAACGGTCATCAGTATTTTCTCTAAGTGTTTTTTTAGCAATGATAAAATATTCTTTAACAAATTCTATGTCATTTAACAATTCATAGTTAACATCTTCAATGTAACTCGGATCAATTTTTATTAATTCAAATACTATTTCTTTATCGTTTCTTAATTCATCATCTAAATAATAAGTAATTAAACCAGATTGAGAATTACAAATAATATTTTTAACAAATTCTTTATCATTCTTTAATTTACTCCCTGCATATTTAAAATTAATAAAATTCATAAAACTGCTACTATCATTTATTATCGCTAATTTAACAAGCTCTTCATCATTACGTAACTCATCACTTGCATATTGCAAGTTACTTCCCTTTTTTTTGATAAGTTTTTTCATAAATTCTTTATCATTAAATAGTTCTTTATCTATATGTTCTATTAAATTCATTTTATTCTCCTTTTATAATTAACACCATTTGCACCAATCGCAAATTCTATTATTCTCGTATTCATTACAATAACAACCTTCATAATAACAGGCAATATAGCCGATTGCCTCAAAATTTATTTTAAGAAGTTCAAGCATAAATTCTTTATCTTCTAAAATTTCTTTATCAGCATATCTTAATATACTAGGATCATTTTTTATCATTTCCATAATGTTTTGTCTTTTTTGTTTCTTTTGTTTTTCAATATCATCACACATTATTTTATTCTCCTTTTAATAATAATGAACATCTCAATTATCACAATCCCAACCAAAATGATAATATGATATATATTTCATTGCATAAAAATTTATTTTAAGAAGTTCAAGCATAAATTCTTTATCTTCTAAAATCTTATCATTAGCATGTTTTAATATATCAACATCATTTTTTATACGTTCCACAATGATTGTTTTTTGCATTTCTTCATAAACATATTTTCCAAAATCATATTTATCGTTGGAGTTTTTATACTTATCAATTAATTCATCTTTAGTTAAATTATTCCATTCTTTTCGTGGTTTATCAAATTCAATTATTCTTTCCAATATTTTATCGTCATCATCTAAATCTGCTATATAATTATAAGGACGTCTTAAAATATCTTCATAAGTATCAAATATTCTTTTCTCCACATCTTGATAAGTACATCTTATTTCATTTGTTTTTTCACATTTATAACCAATAAATGCTACTCTTTCTTTTATATCTATTCCGTCTGATATAATAATATATTCTATAAAATCTGGGATTGTTTCTTGATTGTATTCGTCATATAGTGTCCGACTACTTGGTTTATAACCATTGGGAAACCCATTTATTTTTATTTTAGTTATCCTCTCGTGAAACTCTTCCCAAAATTTTTTTGCAGTATAAAGGTCTTCTTCTATATACTTTATTGGTTCATCTAATTTATAAAATCTTTGATTATTTTTTGTTTTAATCAATTTAAACATTATTTTATTCTCCTATACAAATCACTCTCTATATAACAGCCATCAACTGCTATATAGCATTGGTTCTTATTTTCATGTATGTATTTATATACAATTTCTTTTTTTGTTTTATATACAGTATTAATACTTTCTATACGCTGTATAATAATACTCTCTTGCTTGATTGCATTATCACTCGCTTGTATGTATCGTATTAATTCTTTTGTCTTGTATTCTGTTCTACACTGACTTTTGCCTGTGTAATACACCGCTGTGGTGTATGTGACAACAGTTAATGCTATTGCTATTATAATATATAATTTATTCACTTTATTTTCCTTTTAAAATTTATAATTAATACTAACATTAAGTATGGGATAGTAATGTTCTCTATCCATCGGTATATCAATAACATAGTTTCCAATTACTTCACTAGTTACTAACACATTTTGCATATTATGCTCAT
>Ga0315909_10008701_pt1 | contig 11080 bp, 10 predicted proteins | sample LakEriMetagenome_11_FD_203527 | JGI IMG/M metagenome (GOLD analysis project Ga0315909, IMG submission 203527) | Freshwater fungal communities from buoy surface, Lake Erie, Ohio, United States - Buoy 2 MA125 | ecosystem: Environmental > Aquatic > Freshwater > Lake | place: USA: Lake Erie, Ohio...
AACCAAAGGTGGATTGATTGTTGATGTGTTTGGTATGGAAACATTCTTACCAGGATCTCAAATTGATGTAAAACCCGTAACTGATTACGATCAGTTTGTTGGTAAAACAATGGAGTTTAAAGTAGTGAAGATTAACGAAACTATTAAGAACGCTGTTGTATCTCATAAAGCCTTAATTGAAAGTGATATTGAAGCACAACGTGCAGAAATCATGAGTAAATTAGAGAAAGGTCAAGTACTAGAAGGGGTTGTTAAAAACATTACCGACTTTGGTGCATTCATGGACTTAGGTGGTTTAGATGGTTTACTATATATCACCGATATTTCTTGGGGTAGAATTTCTCACCCAAGTGAAGTGGTTAAAATGGATCAGAAATTACAAGTGGTTGTATTAGACTTTGATGACGACAAGAAACGTATCAGCCTTGGTCTAAAACAATTGACTCCACACCCATGGGATGTATTACCAGAAGGATTGGCTGAAGGTTCTGTAGTAAAAGGTAAAGTAGTAAATATTGAAGACTATGGTGCATTCTTAGAAATTCAACCAGGTGTTGAAGGTTTAGTGCACGTATCTGAAATTACTTGGGCTAACACACCAATTAATGCAAAAGAATTCTTCAAGTTAGGAGATGAGCATGAAGCTAAAGTGGTTACCCTAGATAAGGATGCTCGTAAAATGAGCTTGAGCATTAAGCAAATGACTCAAGATCCTTGGAATACCATCGAAAATAAATTCCCAGAAAACAGCAAACACAAGGGATTAGTTAAAAACATTACTCCTTATGGTGTATTTGTTGAACTTGAGCCAGGAATTGGTGGAATGATTCATATTAGCGACTTAAGCTGGTTGAAGCGTTTTAATCACCCAACTGACTATACCAAAGTTGCTGAGCAAATTGATATTATCATTTTAAGCATTGATAAAGAAAACCGTAAGCTTCAATTAGGTCATAAGCAACTAGAAGAAGATCCTTGGAATTCTTTAGAAGAAACATTTGCAATCGGATCTATCCATGAAGGTACTGTTACCCGCAAGGATGATAAAGGCGCATTGGTTCAATTACAGTATGGTTTAGAAGGTTTTGCTCCTAACCGTCATTTAAACAAAGAAGACGGTTCTCAGGTTAAAGCTGATGAAACTGCACAATTTGTAGTAATTGAGTTTGATCGCAACGAAAAGCGCATTGTTTTAAGCCACGCACGCATTTGGGAGCAGCATATTGCTGAAGAAAAAGAAGCAGCGAAGAAAGAAGCGAAAGCTGAATCTGATAACACCAAGAAAGCAGTTAAAAATATCCAGGCTAAAGTTGAAAAAGCTACCCTTGGAGATTTAGGCGCACTTGCTGAAATCAAGGCTAAATTGCAGGAAGGAGAGGGTGATACTAAGTAATATCACCTGAAGTTGTAATAGAAAAGGCTGTCCGGTTGTAAAACGCTGGACGGCCTTTTTAGCTATTAATTAACGCCTGGTATCATCAACTTGAGAAAAACCCTTCTTAAATTGCTATTTTATACGTAATTTCGCCAACTTCTATGGGTAGAATTGTAACTATTTTATTGTTGACCGTTTTCTTGGCTTCGTCTTGCACTACAAAGTTTGCTAAAATAATGAAGAGCAAAGACTATGAGTATAAGCACAAAATGGCCGAACAGTACTATGCCAACAAAAAGTACCAAGAAGCATTAAGGCTCTTTGAAGATATATTTCCGTATTTAAAAGGTACTCAGCGGTATGAAGATTTGTATTATAAATATGCTTATTCATATTATTATATAAATGATTACTTGAACGCGGAAAATATGTTTAAAAGCTTTGTAGAAAACTTTCCTGCAAGCACCAAAAGTCAAGACTGCGAATTCATGCGGGCTTACTGCTATTTTAAGCAATCTCCTAAAGTAGAATTAGATCAAACTAATACTACTAAAACGATGGGTTTAATGCAGGCATTCATTAGTACGCACCCCACATCTAATAGATTAAAAGAAGCAACAGATATCATTGATTTGTGCAGAGAGAAATTAGAGCGCAAAGAATTTTTAAGTGCTGAGTTATATTATAATCTGGGATTTTATAAAGCAGCAGCAATAGCATTTAGCAATGTATCAGATAATTTTCCTGATTCTAAAAAGTCAGATGAATACAAGGCGCTCATGATTAAGTCGTACTTCAAGTATGCTGAAATGAGTTACGAAGAAAAACAAAAAGAGCGGTACGAAAAAGTGATTTCAGAGTGCAATGAATTTGCAGATCGATTCACCGATAGTAAATTTTTAGAAGAAGTTAGTAAGTATAAAACCCAAACCCTTAACATACTTAAAAAAACGGGAAAAAATGAGTAAATTAAGAAGGCAAATGAGTGCCAACACCGCTAGTGTGGTAGAAACCAAAAGCCTAATCTCCATAAAAGAGAAAACAGGTAATCTGTATGAATCAATTGCAATTATTGCAAGAAGAGCCAATCAGATCAATATTTCCCTACGTGAAGAATTGCATAATAAGCTAGAAGAGTTTGCAAGCCATACCGATAGCTTAGAAGAAATTCATGAGAATAAGGAGCAAATTGAAATTTCCCGTGCGTACGAGAAAATGCCTAATCCTGCAATTCTGGCTACAACAGAGTTCATGGAAGGTAAAGTGTACCATAGAAGAAATATTGATACCGACTTATTTAGATAATAGATAAGCCAATTCTTTCTAAAATGATTTAAACGACAGTATAATACTGTCGTTTTTTGTTACTTTTAGTTTCTGTACAAATTAACTCTAATTATGCGTAAGCACTTGTTTTTATTGATTGTTGCAGTTATTTCATTGTTGAGTACAGCAGTAAATGCCCAAGAATTAAAAGCAAAAGTTACTGTAATGGCTGGTCGGGTTGCAACTACTGTAGATAGAAAAATATTTACTACACTACAAACCCAGCTCAATAATTTTATAAATAACCGAAAATGGACTGGGGATGTATTTAGGGAAAATGAAAAAATCGAATGCAGTTTTATTGTAAATATTGAATCTGCTGTAGAGCCAAATATTTATAAAGCTTCATTAACCGTACAAGCAGCTAGGCCCGTATTCAATGCATCTTATCAAGCAGCTTTGGTCAATTTTATTGACCCTGAATTATTGTTTAAATATGTTGAATTTCAACCAGTAGAATTTAATGAAAATCGAGTGCAAGGTACTGATGCTGCTGCTGCTAATTTAACAGCTGTTTTAGCTTACTATGCCTATATGATTATTGGATTAGATTATGATTCATTTTCTCCAAAAACCGGGGAGCCTTATTTTAGAAAAGCACAAAATATTGTAAATAATGCTCCAGAAGGACAACGTATTGCTGGATGGAGAATGTTTGATGGATTGAGAAATAGGTATTGGTTAAATGAGAATTTAATTAACACTAAATTCAATATCATTCATGATGTAGTGCACACCTATTATAGGGCTGGATTAGATAAATTGATTGAAAGTGAAAATGAAGCAAGGGCCAATGTATTACAAGCATTAATTCAATTAAGTGCATTTAATAAAGAGAATCCTAATACAATGATTCTTCAATTTTTCATGCAAGGGAAAGTGAATGAATTGATTGGGGTATTTAAGAAAGGGACTGCTGAAGAAAAGGCTAAAGCAGTAGAAATTTTATCTTTATTAGATATACCGAATGCAAATAAGTATAAAGACGAATTAAAGTGAGAAAAAGTATTGGTTTATATTTTTTTGTGTTAGCTATTGCATGTGCTGGCGAAAAAATTCCTAAGCAAGTAGTTCCCATTAATGATATGTCTAAAATCATGTGGGATTTGATGAAAGTGGATGAGTATTTCATTAGAATTACTGCAAAGGATACTTTGAACAAACTAGCAAAAGAAAATATTCGATTATACGACCAGGTTTTTCGTAGTTATGGCATTGAACGAAAAAAGTTTTACGATAGCTATACCTACTATACTGCTCATCCTGAGCAGTATAAAGTTTTAATTGATTCAATGGAAGCAATTTCTACCAAACAAAGAGCTTCACTTTTACTAAAAACACAACCTACTAAATAATGAATAAGGTTTATAAAGATGCTATTGAAGCAACAGCCGATATTAAAAATGGTGCAACAATTATGTTAGGAGGATTTGGTTTGAATGGAATTCCTGAAAACTGTATTGCTGCATTGGTGAAACACAATGTTTGTGATTTAACTTGTATTTCTAATAACGCAGGTGTTGACGATTTTGGATTGGGTTTGTTATTACAGACCAAGCAAATCAAGAAAATGATTAGTAGTTATGTAGGAGAGAACGCCTTATTTGAAAAGCAATTATTAAGTGGTGAGTTGGAAGTAGACCTAGTGCCGCAAGGAACTTTGGCTACAGGCATTCAAATGGCTGCAATGGGTATACCCGCTTATTTTACGCCTGCTGGTTTTGGAACAGAAATTGCCATAGGAAAAGAAGTAAGAGCGTTTGATGGTAAAATGTATTTGATGGAAAGAGCAATTCATGCAGAGTTTGCCATTGTTAAAGCTTGGAAAGGAGATAAGGCCGGCAATTTGGTTTTTAGAAAAGCAACACGCAATTTTTCAACATCCATGGCGAAAGCGGGAAATATTACAATTGCTGAAGTGGAGCATTTGGTAGAACCGGGCGAAATTGATCCTGATGAAGTAGACGTAGCTGGAGTTTATGTACACCGCATTTTTCAGGGGAGCAATTATGAAAAAAGAATTGAGCGTAGAACTACTAAAATCTAATTCATTACAATTATTTACTTAAGTCAATATTATGGCATTAGATAAATTTGGAATTGCTAAACGTATAGCGAAAGAGTTAAAAGATGGAATGTATGTTAATTTGGGAATTGGTATTCCCACTTTAGTTGCTAACTATATTCCCCAAGATATCAGCGTGGTGTTTCAAAGTGAGAATGGAATTTTAGGAATGGGTCCTTATCCGGAAGAAGCTGCGATTGATGCAGATTTAATTAATGCTGGAAAAGAAACTGTAACAGTTATTCCTGGAGGTGCTTTTTTTGATAGTGCTGAAAGTTTTGGAATGATTAGAGCTGGCAAAATAGATTTGACTGTACTTGGGGCGATGGAAGTAAGTGAGCAGGGAGATATTGCTAATTGGAAGATACCTGGCAAAATGGTGAAAGGAATGGGAGGCGCCATGGATTTAGTTGCCAGTGCCAAAAACATTATTGTGGCCATGATGCATACGAATCCAAAGGGGGAAAGCAAACTCTTGCCTCAGTGCAGCTTGCCTTTAACCGGTGTAGGCTGTGTTAAGAAAGTGGTGACTGAATTAGCCGTATTAACCATCACACCCAATGGTTTTCAATTAATAGAGCGGGCTCCTGGGGTTTCAGTAGAAGAAATAATAGCAAAAACAGCAGGTAAATTGAGTGTTCCAGATTTTGTACCTGAAATGGAAATTGAATAGCAGAAATATTTCCAAACTATTTGTTGAATCAACTGTTTAATAATTACAATTTCATCAACCATAAAAAAATCATAATGAGTATTCAAGTTGGCCAAAAGGCTCCAGCGTTTGCCCTGTTTAATACAGAAAAACAAAAAGTAAGTTTAGCAGAACAACAAGGAAAGCCAGTGGTATTGTTGTTTTTTCCATTGGCTTTTACTGGAGTTTGCACTGCAGAGCTTTGTAATGTAAGAGACAATATTGCATTGTACAATAATACCAATGCACAAGTATTTGGTATTTCAGTTGATTCTCTTTTTACTTTAGAAAAATTTAGTAAGGAGCAAAACCTTAATTTCCCTTTATTGAGTGATTTCAATAAAGAGGCCGCTACTGCTTTTGGCGTGTTATATGAAACTTTCCCTGCATTTGAAATGATGGGTGTGAGCAAGCGTGCAGCATTTGTTATAGACAAAGATGGAGTAGTTCAATATGCAGAAGTTTGTCCTACACCTGGCGATTTACCTAATTTTACTGCAATTCAAGCAACATTAGCTGCATTGTAATTTAATTGTATATCTACGGCATTGTTTTTCAAATTATTGAAAGTCAATGCCGTGGGTATTTTTGGTATTTCCCTAAATACTATTTAACTTCATCAGACAATAAGTTGAATGAAGATTTTTTACAGATCAGTTTTATGGGTATTCTTTGCTATTGGCTGCAGTTGTATTGTAGTGAATGGTCATCCCGTAGATTATGCTGCTGCTGTAAATTCCGATAACAAAATCCAACGTTTTTATCCCAACCCTGCTACTCAGTTTATCCATTTTCAAATGGATCCTTCAGTGGATAAGTCATATACCCTAGAAGTTTTTAATTTCATGGGAAGAAAGATGAGTTCTCAAAGAGTGAATGCATCTAAACTGACCATTTATTTTGATGACAATTATTTTCGTGGGTTGTATATCTATCAATTAAAGGACCGATCAGGAAGAATTATTGAGTCGGGCAAATTTCAAGTAGCCAGATAGTTTTAATTTGTTTACTAATTCATCTAGCTAACTACCTATTTACACTTTTATCTATCGGTAACTTCAACAATTAAGAATTTCAAGTAGTTGGTATTTTCCATACCCCAAATGATTGGATGATCACTGGCTTGTGCTTGAAAAGTAACTTGTTTAATTCGTTTGCGTGCGTCTTTAGCAGCAGCATTAATTGTATGCAGAAACAGTTCTGGGTTTACCAAATTGGTACAGCTTGATGTAACAAGGAAGCCTCCGTTGCGAATCAGTTTCATTCCCCTTAAATTAATTTCTTTATAACCCGTCACCGCTTTTTGAATATTCTCTCTGCTCTTTGTAAATGCGGGTGGATCTAACATCACTACATCATACAATGGTCCATCTTTTCCCCAATCTTTTAGCACGTCAAATGCATTCATTGCTTTGAATGTTACTATTTTTTCTAGCCCATTTAAAGCCGCATTTTTATTGGCTTGCGCAACTGCTTGTTCTGAAATATCAATTCCTAAAACAGATTTAGCTCCATAATGTGCTGCATGAATTTCAAAGGTTCCAGTGTAAGTAAAAGCACCCATTACTTCTGCTCCCTTAACAATATGTTGAATAGCTCTTCTATTATCTTGTTGGTCTAAAAAATAGCCTGTTTTTTGACCATTCTCTATGTCTACATAAAACTTTAATCCATTTTCAGTGATGGTGATATTGGTATCAAAAGGGGCTGATAAAAATCCTTTCTGTTGTTCTAATCCTTCTAAAGTTCTAACTGGTACATCATTGCGCTCATAAATCCCCTTCGGCTTAAAAATAGTCTCCAAGGCTTTGATGATGGCTGGCTTCCAAATATCAATTCCCAGCGCCAATGTTTGAATTACAAAATAGTCATTGAATTTATCTATAATTAAAGCGGGCAACTGATCTGCTTCGCCAAATACCAATCTACAGTTTTCGGTGTAGCCTGTTTTTTGACGGTATTGCCATGCTTGAAGAATTCGCTGATAAAAAAAAGCTTCGTTAATTTCTTCTACTTTTCTGCTCAGCAAACGGACTACAATTTGTGATTGGGGATTATAGTACCCTACTCCCGCCAGTTTTCCATCGGCAAATCGTACTTCTACAATTTCACCTGGTTCTGGATTACCTGCAACCCGGTCTACTTCATTGCCATAAATCCACGGGTGTCCATTCGCTATTCTTGGGGCTATTTTCTTTCTCAGGTATACCTTAATCATTTGGCAAATATAAGTCGGCTAGAACTGTCAATTTTTCCCTTTTCTTTGCGTGGCAAAATTATTGCCTATATAGGCTATCAAATAATTTATACTATGGAAGAGCAAGAATTGCAGAATAATAGCGAAACAACCGAAAAAACAGCAGAAATGAATATTAATGCTGACGAAACTGCAGCTGGAACTGCCCATTTAAATGAACCAGTTGCAGAAGAGACAGCGATGGCCAAATTAGAAGAAGAATTGGCAGAACAAAAGGATAAATACTTGCGTTTAATGGCTGAATTCGACAATTTTAGAAGAAGAACCGCTAAAGAAAGGTTGGAATTGATACAAACTGCTGGAAAAGACGTGATTGTTTCTTTGCTAGACGTTTTGGATGATTGTGATAGAGCCGAGAAGCAATTGAATGGCATTGATGATATTGCGGTTCAAAAAGAAGGTATTTTATTGGTATTTAATAAACTTCGCAGCAACCTACAGCAGAAGGGGGTTAAAGTGATGGAAAGTATTCAAACAGACTTTGATGTAGAAAAGCATGAAGCCATCACTGAAATTCCTGCACCTACTGAAGCGTTGAAGGGTAAGGTAATTGATGAAGTAACCAAAGGTTATTTTTTAAACGATAAACTGATTCGCTTTGCTAAAGTGGTTGTAGGAAAATAATCCAATTTAAAATTTATGGCAAAAAGAGATTTTTACGAAATACTAGGGGTATCTAAATCTGCATCCGCTGATGAAATAAAAAAAGCTTACCGCAAAACGGCTATGCAATTTCATCCTGATAGAAATCCAGGTGATAAAGCAGCTGAAGAAAAGTTTAAAGAAGCAGCGGAAGCTTATGAAATATTAAGTGACGCCGATAAGAAAGCCAAGTACGATCGTTATGGTCATGCAGCATTTGGTCCTGGAACCGGTGGAGGAAATTATGGTGGCGGTGCAGGAATGAATATGGATGATATTTTCAGCCAGTTCGGTGACATTTTTGGTGATGATATGTTTGGAAGCTTTTTTGGAGGTGGAGGAAGGCAACGTGGAGGAGGCGGAAGACAACGTGGAACAAGAGGGTCTAATTTACGCATTAAGCTTAAGTTGAACTATGAAGAAATAGCCAAAGGGGTTACCAAGAATGTAAAAGTAAAAAAGCATGTAGTTTGTACTACATGTACAGGCAGTGGTGCTAAAGATAAAAACAGTTCACAGTCATGTTCTACTTGTGGAGGTTCTGGTCAGGTTAGAAAAGTAACCAGTACTTTCTTAGGACAAATGCAAACCGTTTCTACTTGCCCAAGTTGTAATGGGGAAGGAACTACAATTACAGCGAAGTGCGGCTCTTGTAAAGGAGAAGGGCGTGTATATGGCGAGGAAACCATCAGTATTGAAATACCTGCTGGTGTTCAGGAAGGAATGCAGTTGAGTATGAGTGGAAAAGGAAATGCAGGTGAAAGAGGTGGATCCAATGGAGATTTAATTATACAAATTGAAGAAGAATCACATGAGGAGCTTCACAGAGATGGATTAAATGTTGCCTATGATTTGTATATCTCTTTTCCTGATGCAGTATTCGGAACACAAGTAGAAGTACCAACTATTGACGGCAGAGCTAAAATTAAAATTCCTGCTGGCACGCAAAGTGGAAAAATATTTAGATTAAAAGGAAAAGGTTTTCCTGAAGTACAAGGCTATCATAGAGGGGATCAATTGATTAATGTAAATGTTTGGACGCCTCAAAGCTTAAGTGTAGAAGAAAAGCAAGCATTAGAGAAATTTAATGCAAGTGGAAACTTTAAACCCAATCCTGCTAAAGGAGAGAAAAGCTTTTTTGATAGAGTAAAGGAAGCGTTTAGTTAAACTATATAAACAATATATTCGAAGCCTTGTAATTAACTATAACTAGTTATTGCGAGGCTTTTTTCTTTTTACTGGATTATATATTTTATCTGCTTTTTGAATCAATTGTAAAAATTCGTTTTGTAATTTATTTGCAGGGTTGCATGCGGATGCAGCTAAGGAAAAAACTTGGTTAAACTGATATCCATTCATAAAACTAGATTTTCTTAATACGCCAGCAAAAGCGGCAACAGCAATAGACCTTCTATAAGATGAATCTAGTTCAATTAAATTGGTATACTTGTTTTCTATGTTAAAAATGTCTGTTACTTTATCTCTGCTAAAATTAGGTTCGAACTCAACGGTTATTTTAGCAATTGAAGTTGGTTTGATTTTTTTTGATGGAATAATTTCGAAAAGTGCAATTGAATTATGACCGCTACCCAGTTCTCCACCACTCAACTTAGCAGTACTATCTGCAATTGCATCTTTTTTGTTGTCAAAACCAATAAGTCTATAAGAATTGACTGCTTCATTATTAAATCGAATATTCAAAATGGTATTTCTAGCTACTGAAAATAGCGTAGTAGTAAATTCCTTTACCAATACTTTTTCTGCTTCAGCAATCTTATCTATATAGGAAAAATTTCCACTTCCTTTTTTTGATAAAGTTTCTAATTTGCTGTCTTTATAATTTCCCATACCTACACCCAAACAAGTTAAAAAAATGCCCGACTCTTTATATCCGACAATCATTTCTTCCAACTCTTTTTCTGTTCTTTGACCCACATTAAAGTCTCCATCTGTTGCCAAGATTACCCTGTTATTGCCACCTTGAATAAAACTCCCTTTAGCCAAGTTATAAGCTACTTTAATGGCGTTTTCACCTGGCGTATCACCATTGGCACTTAAAGAATCTATAACTGTATTTATTTTTTGTTTTTCTGCACCACTGGTAGGATATAAAGCAATGGAAACATTGCCTCCATATGTTACAATACTTACCGTATCTATTTCTCTTAAATTAGTAGTTAATAATTTAAATGCAGATTGCAATAATGGTAATCTATTCGGATGGTCCATTGAACCAGAAACATCAATTAGAAAAACTAGGTTACTAGGCGGAATATGATCCAGCTTCATTTTAGGTGCAGATAATTTAACCAATAAAAGTCTATTTTCAGCATTCCACGGACATTCAGTTACCATCGATTCAAGCCCAAAAAATGGATCCTTATTATTATTTATAAAATCATAGGAAAAGTAATTCAACATTTCTTCTGTTCTTACAGCATCAACCGGAACATACATTTCATTCGATAAAAATCTTCTTATGTTACTATATGCAGCCTTATCAATATTTAAAGAAAAGCCAGTTTCAGGATATTGAGCAGCTTGTATAAAACCATTCTCTATTAAGCTGCTATAGCTTTCACCCATGCCTGTATGCAGAGACATTTGCGAGGGTTGTAAATTGGTAATTACCGAAGCTAAATTTTTTTGATATAAGCTAGCTGTATTGGGTAGCATCGTTAAGGTGAGGCGTTGAAAAATGGCTGCATGAACCCATGCTTTATT
>Ga0315909_10008703_pt1 | contig 11079 bp, 22 predicted proteins | sample LakEriMetagenome_11_FD_203527 | JGI IMG/M metagenome (GOLD analysis project Ga0315909, IMG submission 203527) | Freshwater fungal communities from buoy surface, Lake Erie, Ohio, United States - Buoy 2 MA125 | ecosystem: Environmental > Aquatic > Freshwater > Lake | place: USA: Lake Erie, Ohio...
AGTAATTAATTTACAACTTAACTAACTAAACAAAGAAATAAAAAACTTTGTAAAACTTAACAAATGAAAGGAAACTATGGAAGAAAACATTTTATCGCTAACTATTAATAGTAAAATTGCAAAAGTAGAGCGGTTTATTAATGATAATGGAGATTTAAATTCACAAGACGAGCTTGGCAACAATGCTTTGATAATTGCGAGCCAATACGGTAATTTAGAAATTGCAAAATTATTAATTGAATCAAAAAAAATAAATGTAGATTTACAAAATAAAAAAGGCAATACCGCCTTAATACTTGCATCCTTTCTTGGTTATTCTCAAATTGCAAAACTATTAATTGAGGCTGGAGCGGATAGAGATATTCAAGATAAAGACGGTAAGGCCGCCTTAGATTATGCTAAGCAATATCATCATAATCAAATAATTAAATTACTAACTAACTAACTAACTAACTAACTAACTAAAAAAGGAAACTATGACTACAACTAGACAAAATTTAAAAAAACTATTTTACAAAAACCATAAAAGAATTATGGGGCTATATAATGAATTTAACAACTTAAACTTAGATGAGTATTTCGCTGAAAAAGCTGAGGAACAAGGTTTCGCTCTTAACGGTTATCGCGATAAAATAAGATTCTCTCTTAATGAATTAGATTGCTATGATGATCCGGAGGAGGCATTAATAGAAATGGAAATAACAAATCAAAAAGCAATAGAATTAATCAAAGAGGAATTTGACGAGTCAAGAGTAGAATCAACTTATTATCATGCTGTTGATCGCTATAATGAACTTCTTTTTAATAAAGAAGATCCCGACTTTAACGAGCTATTTTACTATGAAGACAATCAAGGCAACAGTCAATTTCATTGCTGGGAGATCGATGGCGATACAATCGAGCTTGAATTAATGGCAAATGATAAACTGGACATGCTTAATAAATACAATAATTATAATCTACTAAGCTATGCAGATCATGTAATTAGCGAAGGTTTGCGATATTATTTTGATCGAGGCTTCAATTTGCAGAGAGTTGTAGATCTTCAATTTGAAGTCTTACTTGATACTTTCGGAGAGCTTAATTGCTATAAAAGAGAATTAAAAAAAAGACTAGAAGCAATGAAACAGCATGTTAAGAATTGCAATAATTATGCTAAAACGGTTTATGCAGAACAATTAAGAAGCGATATTGCAGATTATATTGCAGAAAATTCTTTAATCATCTCTGGTGATGTGGAAAAAATCAAATTTGATTATATTGCTAAAATTGAGAACGGGAAGGCAATAACTAATAAGGGGGCGGTGGTGCCGGTGGAGGATGCTAAAAAAGTTTTAGAAAAATTCTTGAAAGGCTTAAATGTGGTAAATGATAAGATCGGATCTTTTACTATAAACAAAGTTTTTAATCTTAAGGATGTTGTATTCTTGAGGATCGGATGTCACTTAATCAAGATTGACAAAGAAATTAAACAACAACTAATTATTAACTAAACAAACAAAACTAATTTTAACAACTTTAAATTAAAATATATGAACAAAGATTTAAAAGCAATCTATCAAGATTTAATAAAAGACCTAAAAAAAAAGGTTAAAAAAGACAGTGAAATTATTGTTGTAATTCACAAGGTAAGCAAATCGGGTATGCGACGAAAAATGTCTGCTTTCGTTATTTACAAAAAAAAACTTGTGAATTTAAATTTTGATATGGCAAGGCTGAATATAGCAAGGTGCGATGATAACAATTACTTAGTGGTAGACGGGTGCGGCATGGACATGTGCTCTGAATTAACCTATCGATTAAAAACTAAGCTTTATGGCTATAAAACAGCAATTAAAAACCAGCAATGCCGTTCAATTTATTAACAACTTTAAATTAAAAAAAACATGTCTTATAGCATAATAAAGTCAATCAATATTGACTCTAAAAACAAAAAAGTATTTATAACATCTTATCCAAATAATGTGTCCCCGCCCGCTATTTCAAGATCGCATCTTCCTTATTTTGATAAATTTTTTGAAAATGGTGGAGGTGGAGTGGAAGCAATTCAAAAAGATATTTTATTTACTTTCTTCGGCCGTGAATTTCAAGGGCTTTCAACAAATTATGGCAAGGCAATGAAACTTTTTGAACATGAAGGCAACCGTTATGATACTTGGCAACAATGCTACGATGATCCAGAGTTTAGAATAAATTTTGAAAATCAACTTTTCAATCATTTTAAAGAATTTGAAGCAAAAAGAAAATGCAAAAAACTTTATAATATAAGATGCGGTTTTAAATGGATTCTTCATGTAAAAAGAGGCGGGGCGGATACTTGCGAGAGTCAAGCAATGGCGAAAAAATTTAATCTTGCTATTGCAGAGACTTTAGTAAAAAGATTTAAGCATTGCGGAGCTGAGATCGTGGAAATTCAATAACTAAACTTAAAAATTGCTTATTAAAGAGGCTGAGAAGGGGCTAAAACAATGTTAAAAAAAATATACAATGCACTTGCTAAAACTATAAACAATAGCTTAAAAACTATTCTTAAGCTACAAAATGAAATTAGAACATTTTTACTAATTCTTTTATTGTGCTTTTTGACAATTAGTATTGTTTGCAAAGGAATTGATAAAAAAGAACAAATAGCTAAAAATAATTATTGTATTAATAAATTATAATTAAATTACTAACTAACAAACTAAACAAATTATGAAACTTAAAACTAAAACACTTGTAAAAGCACTCAATCAAATTGATTTTGACAAAAAAGCAATAAAAGAACCTTTCACTCTTTTATTTCTTAAAACAATAGAAAATAAATTAAATTTAAGCCACGATTTTGAGGATGCATCGATTAATATTTTAATTGATTGTGAATCTGCTGGCGATATAGATGTTGTTATTGATATAAAAGAATTTACAAAGCTTGTTAAGGCGATTAAAAGCGATACAATAACTTTATTACTAGAAGAAGATTTGCCAGGAGATAAATTAAAAATCAATAACTACTCAATGCAGATTAATAAAGAGTCTGTTATACAAAATCATTGCCAGCGATTGCAAGAATTGAGTTTTGACAAAATATTAGAAATAAACAGCAATCAATTTATTTCTATGCTTAATCAAGTAAAGGCAGGAATAAGTACGGATAAAGATAAGCTTAGAATCAATGGAATCAATATTAATAACAAAAATAACAAATTGAACCTAGTTAGTTCGGATGGTTATGTTTTAATGATTAAAACTCAAGATATTGATATTAAGGCAATTGATGAGATAATCCCGAGTTTAGCCGTTAAAAAAATCATCAAAATATTCAAAAATAATCAATTGCTAACTATATCATTAACTGAAAAAAGAATCAAGATAAAATCCGATAATATAACATTTATTTTTCAATTGATTGATGATGAATATCCCGATTATGTAAAAATTTTATCTCTTATAGGGGGTGAAGCCTTTACAATCAATAGAAAAAAGTTATTAACAATTACTCACGAAGCTTTGGCGATAACAACAGATAAACACAACTCAACAATATTTGATTTTCAAGATAATGTATTAGAAATAAAGGTTATAGAGCAAGATGAAATTAAATATATTAATAAAATGGCGATAGACGGTTTAGGTAATGTTAGAATTGGTTTTAATGCTAAACTAATGTTAAAAATGTTAAAATCAATAGAGGACGATATAATTACTTTTAAAGTACAAAAAGGTGTTTTGCCTCTGGGTATTAAATCAAATAATTTTATGGGAATCATTATGCCAATTAGAATTTAACTCAATTGTCCCCTTTATTGGGGGCTTAACTAAACTTAAAAAAGGAAGTCATGACAAAAAAACAATTAAGAAATTATATTGCTACAAACACTAATTATAAACACATCGCCGAGAACGATAATTTGTGGAAATATTTTGTAAAAAGCGATTATTACAAACGGATCGGATCGTTGGATGATGAGTATATTTCTTATTATTGCGAACAATTTTCAAGCGATATTTTCTATCTCAATTTAGATTATTAACAACTCAAAATACAATTTCTTACAGTGTTAAATTTTCTTATTTAGCTTCTAAAAAATCCAATTTTTACTAATAATCAAATTATGAAAACAATATACTTGCAAATAAAACTCTGCTCAGATGAAAGAGAAGAAAGAGAATATCAAGAAACTTATTGGGAAAGTCCCGCTGTTGTTAAAATAGAAAGTACGGGATTTGAAAATACTAAAAAAATTATTATTCAAGTGCCGAGAAATTGGGAAAAAAACAAAGATTATTTTATTTAACTTTAATCAGCAAACTTAAACTAAACAAATAACTAACTAAAAGGAAACTATGAAAATAAAAACTTTAAAATGCGAATATAAATCGGGCCATGTTGGCTATCATTGGACAATCAAGGATGGTAAAAAAGACATTTTTTCTGGCGAATCAACCAGTTATAATTATATGATTGCCGATGCCAATTACTGGGCAAAAGAAGAAGGCGAAACAAATTTTAAAATAGTTTTTACAGAAAATGAAAACTTAATTCACAGAGCAGATTAATTTTAACTAACAAAATAAAAAAACAATGTATCAAATAATTAAAACAACCAAAGATAATCAATCATTAATATCTATCGCTATTAAAAGAATTGAGAACAAAGAGCTTGCTCTTGTTGAGCTAAAAAAAGCTTGGCTTCAAGAAAATAAAGATGATGTCCTGCAAGATTATCATGAGATTATAGAAGAGGACAATAAGCTAAAAGCTATTAAATACACTCAAGACTTTATAAACAACTACTTTGTTAAAGAGCCTAACTTACTTGCCAGTGTTAAAAATCTTGCACTTGCTATTAATATTGATGCTGTTGAAAAAATTTTAGATTTAGTAGATCTTAGAATATATAGCTATAGCAATTATAATAATAAGGCTAGATATACTATTTCGGAGACAAATTAATTGACAATTAAAAAAATAAACTTTATTTTATGATAAAATTTCTAAAAAAACTTGCCCATAAATATAGAAAAAATTACTGGGAGCGATTTCATCGAGAGCTTAAAGAGGAGGAGGCTAGAAAAATTGCCGAGGATAAAACTTATAATCTTTTTCAATTTATTAGGGAAGGCAGTTTAGAGGGTGTTAAAAAGGAAATAACAAAAAATAGAAGTATAATTAATAAAGAAGGGGGGCTTCTTAGTCTTACACCAGTTAATTATGCCTATTTTTTATATAGAACAGAAATTGCGATATATTTAATTGAGCAAGGAGCCGATATAAATATTAAAAATTATAGAGGCGAAACTCTTTTAATGATTGCTAGCAGTATAAGGGATGAAAAAATGATTAATATTTTAACACAAGACAGATCGAGTCTTAGCAGTAAAAAAATAAAGTAGGCTTTTAAAATGAAAAGTGAATTAGTTTTAATCGCCACCTTGGTTTTGTTTGCAATCAATGTTAGTAATAAAATTTTAAAAAAAAATGAATATAGACTTATTTATATCCGAGAAAGATAAAAAAAACTTCAAACTAATAGAGGAAAATTTTGATTATATTAGTGAATTTAAAAAATCTATTGATTTTAAGTACGGCAGAAAAAAGCTTAAAGAAAGATTTAGTTTTCTAAGATTAAGCGAAGAAAAAACCCGCTTATATCAACTTTATTTTAGAGGAAGGGAAGATGTCCCTTTTAGCTTATTGCCTAAAGTCAATTATAAATATGGGGTATTTGAGGAATATGTTAGAAGAAAAAATTACTTTATATGTATTAGGGAAATTAAGTCAAGAACAGGAATAGATCCTACAACCACAAGGTCATGTATTTTTTATTATTGGGGCAAGCATAAAAATGAATTAATGAAGAAAATTAAGGATTGGGAGGCGAGTAGTTATTCAGATTAGTAGCAATTGCTTATTTAATTGTAGGCTTTCTAGCGGTTTTTACTTCATTTATTGATTTTCTGCCGAGTCTACAAAATAAACCGCAAAATAAATTTAAAATAACTAAAACAAATGAAGTATGCCTAAAAAATTTTATTTAAAAATTCTTACAAAAGAAAGGCTATTTGATTTAACTCCTAAAGAAATATATGAAATATATATAAATAATACTTATAAAGAGATGATAAAGCATTATTTATTTACAGATAAAGAATTAAGAAAATTTCTAAAAGAGGGGGGTCTTGAAAGTAAAAGAGATTTTGAAAAAAGAAAAACAAACGATCCTCTAAATAAAACTAATTTTGAAAAATTAATAAAAATATACGATGTTGAGACTTTGGCAAAAAAATACAAATGCAGTAAAAGAACAATTTTTACTTTAAAAAATAAATTTGATTTGAAGGGGGTTGAATTTAAAAAAAAATTACATAATAGAAGGAATTTAACAAATAAAGACAGGTCATCAATTAAAAATGCCTTGCTATATTGTAGTATTGAAAATATTGCAATAAGATATAATTGTAATATTGCAAGAGTTAGGGAATATATACGGCAACTAAAAACCGATAATGATTTTCAGAAAATTGATTTGATAGAGTTTAGGGAGTATATTAAAACCAACAATAATTTTAGAGATATTTTAAAAAAATACAAGATTAACAAAACCGATCTTCTGTTAATATTAGTAAAATTAAGAGTAAGGTTAAAATTATAAATAATCATAAAAAATGGAAGAAAAAATAAAGTTATTGGATAACGAAGAATTAAAAGAGAATATAGTAAATTATATTAATGGAAAAAGAGGCTTTACTTTAAGGGATTTATTAAAAAGGTGGAGATTAAAACCTGAATTAATTAGATATTTAAGTTCTTATCTTAAAGCTAAAGAAGGTTTGAGTTATTCAAGAAGAGAAGAGCAAAATAATAAATACAATTTATTTGAGGCAAATATAGAAGAATATAGAAAAGATAGCTTAATGAGATTAGTTAAAAAACTAGATTCAGATATATTAACGATCAATTGTTTTTTTTATTATTACTTTGGCAAACACAATATAATAATTTCTAAAAAATAAAAAAATGATAAAACTTAGATACTATCAAGAAGAAGCTATAAATTCAGCAATTAAAAATGAAAATGGAATTGTAGCTTGTCCGACTGGAACTGGAAAGTCAGTTATAATTGCTGGGATATGTCAAAAAATAAAAGAGCCAATTCTTATTTTACAGCCCTCAAAAGAAATTTTAGAGCAGAATTTTGAAAAAATAAAATCTTTTACTAACGAAGATTTGGGAATATACTCCGCAAGTAAAGGCAAAAAAGAAATCAACAGAATAACACTGGCGACTATTGGAAGCATAAAAGATATAGAGCAATTTAAACATTTTAAGACAATTCTAATTGATGAATGTTTTGTCGCAGGAACTAAAATAGATGGCAAGAATATAGAAGATGCTCAAATTGGCGATTTAGTAGATAGTTTTAATCACAAATTAAATATAATCGAAAAAAAGCGAGTTTTGGCAGTTAGAAAAATTTGGCACACAGAAAATCTTCAATTGACAAATATATTAGATGAGTCTATTATAAGCACACTTAGCCACCCAATTTTTAATGGAAATGGTTATGTTGAGGCTCAAGAACTAAAAAAAGGAGATTATGTATATGTCAAAAATAACTTGCCACCATTGTGGAAAAGAGGTGACTTTAATGTCAAAATGGAGAATTCGAAAATTTCAAAATACAGGAAGGGCTTATTGCTCAATAAAATGTGGAAGAAGTTTTGTGAACTCCCATTCATCAGAACGAATGAAAAGGCAAAACCCAATGTATCACAAAGAAATCAGAGAAAAAATGGCTCAAACATTAAGAAGAATAGGACACAAGCCAAAAATACAAGGGGGAAATGGGAGGGGAATGACCGAGCCACAAAGTTTACTTTTAGACAAGTTGGGGAATGGTTGGTTTCCAGAGTTAATAATCACAACCAAATGTCAATTTGGCAGTGGCTACCCTTACCATTACAAAATAGACTTAGCAAACCCATTGAAAATGTTAGCAATAGAAGTGGACGGCTATTCTCACTGCTCTTTAAAAAGAAAAAAACAGGACCAGAAAAAAACATTATTCTTACAAAATCTAGGGTGGAAAGTGTTAAGATTCTCAAACCAACAGATTATGACAGATATAGAAAAGGTTGTTATGTCTATAATTTAGAAGTTGAAGATAATAATAACTATTTTGCAAACAACATCTTAGTTCATAATTGCCACTTAGTTAGAAGCGATACAGGTAAGTATTGCGATTTTATTAATGAAGTTAAGCCTGCAAAAATAATTGGACTTACAGCCACTCCATACAGACTAAAATCTTGGAGTGGTGGATATTCTTGGAAGTTCTTACATAGAACAAGACCTAAAATATTTAATAACATTATTTACAATTATCAAATAAAACAAGCTTTCGAAGATAAATTTTTATGTCCGTTAGAATATTTTAAATATGATTATGATTTAACTAAGTTAAAGCAGACAAAAATGGATTACACTGAGGAGTCTGTTGTAGAATATAACGAATCTATAAATATATATGAAACAATTATTAATATTGTAAAAACCAATATAACAAGAAAATATTTTTTAGTTTTTGCAACAACTATTAATGAAGCTAATAAAATATGTAATTTATTATTAAAAGAAAATATCAACGGCTATTATGTCTCAAGTAATAACACTAGAAAAGAAAGAGAAGAGATACTAAATAATTTTATTAGCGGTAAGGTGAAATTCATAATTAATGTAGGAGTTTTAACTACTGGCTTTGATTTTCCCGAGCTAGACTGTATAATTTTAGCTAGACCAACAAAATCATTATCATTGTATTATCAAATGGTAGGCAGGGGAGTCAGAATAGCTAAAGATAAAAATAAATGTCAAGTTTTTGACCTTTGCAACAATTATGAAACCTTTGGAGATTTAACAACCTTTGAGATTGAGGGAGATGGAGCTAAGACAGGATTAAAAAATAGCGATAAATGGCTAATAAAACCGTCTTTATTATCAATTAAAGAAGCTGTTAATGGCGGGAAGCAAAATAAAAATTATTTTGAAGTTCCTTTCGGTAAATATAAAGGCCGTTCAATTGCAGAAGTCCCTGCGAGCTACATAAATTACTGCCTTGATAATTTTACTAATTTTAAATATAAAAACCAGTTTGAGAAGGCTTTAAAAAGTAATTTTTAAATTTATGAAATGTAGAAAAAAAAGAAAAAACACAATATCTAATCATAAAAGATATTTTAGTCGTTCCGACAGAATAAAATACAAAATAACGGATATTTGTAAAATATATAAAGGAATAAAGGTTTGTAGAATTGAGGCTTTAGAAAATTTTGGCAATATTAGAAAGAAGCAAATAGGAGGATGGATTCAAAACAAGAGTAATTTAAGTCAAGAAGGGCTATGCTGGGTTGCAGATGAGGCGATTGTATATCATTGCTCAAAAGTTATTGACGATGCCGTTGTAGAAGATTATGCAAGAGTCTATGGAAATGCTATAATTAAAGATAATGCACTAGTGAGAGGTAGGGCTGAAATTTATTATGGCGGATCGGTTGTTGATGATGCAGAAGTCGGGGGAAATAATAAAATTGGTGGATTCGCAAAAATTGGAGGCTCTACTATAATGGAATAATTATATTTGTCCCCGCGCCTAGCACTGACCAACTTTTTAGATACAGGAGAAGAGGTCAAGAAATTTAAAAAAAATTAAAATAATCACTTGACAAGCAAAAAACAAATAACTATTATAAATAAGTCTTTAACAAACAAACTAAAAACTATGAAAATTTATTCTTATAGAAAATGCAAGCTAACTAACGATAATTTAATCGCAATAAGTGAATTAAATAATGTTTTTACTGCTATTACTTTTTCTCAATCTAAAAGTTTTAAAACTCTTTCTAGTGCTAAAAAATGGCTACTAGCAAGAGGCTACGAAACAATAGTATCAATTGAAATAATTGAATAATAAAACACTTAATAAAAACAAATTATGGGAATGTATACTGAATTAATTTTTGGAGCTGAATTAAAAAAAGAAACTCCAGAGCAAGTAATAAATGCTTTAAAATATATAGTTGGCGAACTTGAAGATAAGCCAGATGATTTTCCATTGCCAAGAGGTAGGTGTGAATATGTTTTAAGAAGCTCTTCTTATTATTTTGGTGTCAATAAACCAGCGTATAAACTATGGTTTGACGAGATTTCAAAATCTTGGAGAATTAGCTCAAGATCGAATATTAAAAATTACGAAAATGAAATAGAAATGTTTTTAGAATGGATTAGACCTTACATTGAAAGTGGAAGCGGTGCAAAGAATATGTATGCAATAACAATTTATGAAGAAGATTTTGAGCCAACCATTTATTATCTGCATCCCGATAAAAAATGCGATTCTCAATATTATTAACAACTAACAAACTAAAAACAATGAAACATTTAATAAAAAGAAAATTGCGAAACTCAAAATTTTTTATTCTAAGAATGAAAACTGAGATCGTTTTAATAATCGCTTTGTTGGTTTTTTTTGCTTTAGCAATCAAGACTGATAATTACTTACAAAACAAAATAAAAGATAGATATGAAATTAGAGCAAATTATTCTGCGGATTAATACAGATAAAAAATTTAGAAAGGAGTTTTTAAAAAGCTTTTTATTAAAAAATAATGGTAGAGCCAAATTGGCTAAGCAATTTAAACTAAGCCCTGAATATGTAAGACTGGCACTAATTTACTTGAAAGGTAAAGAGGGCTTAAAATTATCGGATAAAATGACTATAGTTTATCAAGAATATTTAAAACTGCGGGATGAAATGACAATAACACAAATTGCTAATTATCTTGAAAAAGATTTTTCAACGATAAGGGCTTGCTTTTATTATTCCCTAGGTCAATCAATGAATTTTTCTAAAATATATGAATAAAAAACTTATTGAAGCTTTAGCAACTTCCGAGCAACTTACAATAGAAATTAACAATCTTTTACTTTTATACAAATTATCAAAAGCATTAGAAAATCAATCAAAACAAAATAAAAATGAAAATAAAAATAATTAGCTTAATATTCGCTCTTGTAGTAATAAGAGAGAATACAACAAA
>Ga0315909_10008704_pt1 | contig 11079 bp, 9 predicted proteins | sample LakEriMetagenome_11_FD_203527 | JGI IMG/M metagenome (GOLD analysis project Ga0315909, IMG submission 203527) | Freshwater fungal communities from buoy surface, Lake Erie, Ohio, United States - Buoy 2 MA125 | ecosystem: Environmental > Aquatic > Freshwater > Lake | place: USA: Lake Erie, Ohio...
TCCGCGGTCTCCTGGGCCTCCACGTACTGCCGGGCCAGCTCCTTCGCCTTGGCCTGCACGTCGGCCGGTGCCTCACGCGCCACCATCGGCCAGGTGACCCGGAGGGATGCTTCCGCCTCGGCGGCGAGCTGCTGCTGGGCGTCGCTGCGATCCAGCGGCGGCGTAGCCAGGGCCTGCTGCTGCGCGGCGGAGAGACCGGCGCGGAGCCGCTGCTCGAGGGCCGCGAACCGTCCCGGCAGCAGGGCCTCGAGCTCGGCCGCGATCCGCGTGGCCCGGGCCAGCTCGTCCTCCCGCAGTCCGAGCCGGATCGGCACCTCCCAGCTCGTGGGAATCTCCCGCATCGCGAACTTCACCATCTCGTCACCGGCCAGCTTCCACGCCTCGCGGGCGGCGGCCCCGAAGGTGCCGTCCTCCTCGGTGGCCCGGGCATAGTTGATGGCCGCCATCATCGGCTCGCTGTGGAAGATGAGCGCGGTGGTCTTGAGCGGCGCGCCCGAGTCGGCGAGCCGCTGGGCGGCGAGGTACTTCTGCCGCGACACCAGCCAGTTGTCGCGTTCGGGGAGCGTGCGATCGGGGTCGTCGCGGTCGTGAAAGTCGTCGTCGGCCTTGAAGAGCCGCCGAAACTGCCTCTTCTCGTCCGACTTGCCGATCTTGTGGCCGATGAACCAGCCCATCCGCCCCAGGAGCCGCGGGTCGCGCTGGTTGAGCGCGATGCCCTGCCGCAGGAACTCGATCCCCTTCATCACCCAGGCGTAGCGGTCGTGGTAGTCGTCGAACTCGACCGAGATGTTGTAGGACAGATTGTGGGCCTGGAAGTCCCAGACGGAGTAGAAGTTGGGCTGGAGCTTCGTCATCTGCTCGAGCGCCGCCGAGAGGTTCGTCCAGTCCTCGACCTTCTTGTAGTGATTGACGCGGTCCCAGAGCAGCGTCACCGCGACGTTCTTCAGCCCCAGCGTGGCCAGCCGCATCGTCTCGCTGGTGGGATCGACCGCGCCCAGGCTGGCCTGGGCCAGGCCGGAGGCCGTCCGCAGCCGCGCCAGCTTGCCGCCCGGGCTCGACGAATCCGCCGGCTGGCTCAAGGCCGAGAGCGGGATCAGCAGGGCGGCGATCGCCACCAGGGCCAGGAGCGTGCCCGGCCGCAGCCCCAGCCACGCGGCTCCCGCCCGGCCCGGTCTGCCACGCTCCGCTTCTCTTCGCGCGTCGTCGGTCACGATGCCACCTCCCGGGCCCGCAGGCAGAAGCTGCCGGCGACGAGGAACGCCAGCACGTATCCCAGCGTCTCCATGCCGTTGGCCGCCAGCAGATCAAAGGGGATGTCGAAGCCGTCGGCCACGAAGGTGCTCGTGCCCAGCGACGAGAGCGACGGAAACAACCCCGCAGCCAGCCGCATCGGGGCCAGGAGCAGCGTGTCCACCGTCTTCATCACCTGCACGGCCGGGGTGGGATCGAGCGGCAGCGTGATGCTCGTCTGGGTGACGATCCGGTAGAGCGATTCGAGCGGACCGCCGCCGGGCACGATCGTGGCGTCGCCGGTCACCTGGCTCTCAAAGAGCTGGGCGATGAACTCCCGGAACTGGCCGATCATCACCATGGCGAGCGTCGCCAGCAGCGCGACGGGCCCGGCGAGGAACGTGCTGAACATCACCCCCATGGCCGTCATCAGGAGCATCGAGAACCAGATGCCGAGGCAGCTCTTGGCGTAGTTGAGGCCGAACGAGCCGTCACCGGCGCGAAGAAAGAAGTCGGCCTGTGCCACGCCGTAATACTGGGCCCGCTCCAGACACTGGAGCACGATCTCGACCCGGCCGTCAGCGACGAGGTCGGCGAACAGGTCGATCTGCCGGGTGCCGCCATCGGCCGAGGTGGCGTTGAGGGTCCGCGGAATCGGCAGGGAGTCGATCGTCGTCTCCTTGGCCGTGAAGTAGAAGGGGTCGCTCTGCAGGCCCGTGGAGGGATTGCGGACGCGGATGCTGCCGGAGATGCCCTTCTCGATGACCCCCTTGTAGGTGCGAAACACCCGCACGATCATCTCCAGCGGCAGGCCGGCGGGGAACTCCCGCTCCGTGATGCCGTCGAACGTCCAGATCGCTGCCGCCAGCGTGCCCCCCTCGATGTACTGCCGGTAGCCCCACTCCGCGCCCACGCTGATCCCTTTGGTGCTCGGCCGCCCCTCACGGTCGAGGAAGCGGAGCCTGCCGCGGAGCGGGCGGCGGGCCTCGAGCAGCCCTTCGGGCGGCCCCACCTCGTAGGCCGTCGCACCGCCGCGGTCGATCGCCCGGACGCGGTGGCGGTGGCCCTGCACCGTGTCGGTCGTCCCCGAGCCGTCGGCCGCGAGGTCGAGACGGTGCCGGTGGCCGCGGTCGAAGCTGGTGCGGCCCTCGAACCCGCTGGTCGAACCATCCTCGGCCCGGACGGGCTGCAGGTCGTCGGCCGCCACGACGTGCGTGTGACCGACGCTGCGGACCACGAACGCCCAGCCCGCCACGCCCATCACGGCCAACAGCGCCGTGCCCACGAGGGCGAAGCCGAGGAAGCGGCCGAGCACGATCTCGCCGGTCCGCACCGGTTTGGTGGTGACCGTCTGGATCGCCTTGGCCTTGATGTCGGCCGGGAGGCTGAAGACGGAGAGCACAAGGGTCACCAGGCATACCAGGAGGTTGGTCGCCGCGAGGATGAAGCCGAGGTACAACTTGCCGGGATTCACGCTCGCCGGGTCGAGGAACCAGCCGGCGAAGAGGATGATCAGGGCGAACAGGCCGAGCACCACGAGCACGTTCCGCCGCAGCGACTCCTGGATCGCCAGTCGCGCCAGCGCCCAGATCCGTCGCCCCGACATGCCGCCCAGGTCGGCGAGCCCGGAGAGCAGCCCGCGATACACGCGGTCCCCGGCGGCCAGCGGCCCGCAGAGGATCGACTGCACCAGCCACACGCCCGCCGCGGCGACGATCGTGATCAGCGCGGCGGCGAACAGGAACCACACCAGGGCCGGCCCGATCCAGGCGGCGAATGCCGGGATTTCCTCTTCCAGGACCATAGGCTCACCGCCCCGCGGGATGATCGGATGCCACGGCCTGATCGACACGCGGCTGGCGGGCCCGTCGCCCCGGCCGCGCCTCGGTGTCGCGGACGACGTCGAGGAACAGGTCCTCGAGCGTGGTCCGCGGGTTGCCGACCTCGATGCCCGCGGCCCCGTGCCGCTCGAGGACGGCCCGGACCTCGTCGCGAGCCGCGGGCGAGAGGTTGCGGGCCCGGATCTGCGTCACGTCGGTGACCCGCAACAGGTCCTCGACGCGGCCCAGCTCCTTGAGTTCACCCTGATGGAGCACCGCGATCCGGTCGCACACGTCCTCCACGTCGGCGAGCAGGTGCGAGCACATGATCACGGTCTTGCCGCGCCGCTTGAGATCGATGATCAGGTCCTTCATCTCACGGGTGCCGATCGGATCGAGGCCGCTGGTCGGTTCGTCGAGGAGCACGAGCTCGGGGTCGTTGATCAGGGCCTGGGCGACGCCGATGCGGCGGGTCATGCCCTTGGAATACTCCTTCAGCTGCCGCTTCTTGTCGCGACCGAGCCCGACCATCTCGATGAGCGCGTCGGCGCGGCGCTTCCGCTCCTCGGGCGGCATGTCGAAGAGCCGGCCGTAGAAGTCGAGCGTCTCCTCGGCGTCGAGAAACTTGTAGAGATACGACTCCTCGGGGAGGTAGCCGATCCGCTCGTTCTTGGAGACGTCGGTCGCGCCCCGGCCGAAGACGAGCGCCTCGCCCGACGTCGGGAAGATGAGGCCGAGGAGCAGTTTCATCGTGGTCGTCTTGCCCGAGCCGTTAGGACCGAGGAGACCAAAGATCTCGCCGCGCCGGATCTCGAGGTCGAGCGGCTTGAGGGCCACCTTCTTGCTGCGGCCCCAGAAGTCGCGGTAGGTCTTGGAGAGGTTGCGGGCCTCGACGACCACGTCGCCGAAAGGGGCGTTGCCCGGGGAACTACGGCCCAACTGGGAGGGTTCGGTCATGGCTGCCCCTCGGGAGATCGGAAACGGCACGTCGCGTCACAAAAGCACGGGCATCGGTTGTAACCCATGCGGCAGTGAAGTGGAGGGGGACGGGAGAAGCCGTTAGATTTCCCGTCTGAACGCAGCGTTGTACGGAAAAAGGCTTGACAGCGCCCAACCACCAGTTATGATTTGAGCGTGTTGAGAATGAGTCTCGTTAGCATTCGCTGCGGTTACTTACGACAGGTGGCGCTGTGAAAACAAGCTCGCGACAAGGAACGCGCTCTTCATTGCCGGCCGGCTTTTCTCTCGTTGAACTGCTGGTGGTCATCGCGATCGTGGCGACGCTGATCGGCCTGCTGCTGCCCGCGGTGCAGTCGGCCCGAGAGTCCGCCCGCCGGATGCAGAGCCTCAACAACCTCCGGCAGATCGGAGTCAGCTTGCACCTGTATCACGATGCCCGACGAATGCTGCCGCCGGGTTTTCGTTCGACGACCACCGGCACGTGGCCAGGCGGCTCGAACGACGCGGTGCCGGAATCGGGACCGGGATGGAGTTTCTTCTCGTTCCTCTTGCCTTTCCTCGAAGAGACGGCCGTGCATGCGACGATCCGGCAGAACCTGCCGATCACCGACCCGCTGAATCAGGCCGCCCGGGAGACCGTCATTTCCACGTTCGTCGACCCGGGTGACTCCGCGCCACGGCTGATCGACATCACCGACTCGGGATCGCCCCCCGCCGCGGGCAACACGCCCTCCGTGATCACGCGTGCCGCCCTCTGCAGTTACGCCGGCTGCCTGGGCACGGAGTCGTATGAGAAACAACCATTCACCGGGGTCTTTCACCGCAACAGCAAGGTCCGGTTTTCCGAAATCACCGACGGCCTGAGCAAGACGATCGGCGTGGGCGAACGCATGGGGCGACACACCCGCAGCAGCTGGGTCGGAGTCGTGCCCGGCCAGGAACTGGTCTATGCACCGGAGTCGCCGCAGTATCGGGCGGCCGAGCCGAGCTTCAATTGGCGTCCTGCCATCACGGCGACGCTCGTCCACGTCCGCTCGTCCGCCCCCAGCCTCCAGGGCAGCCCCGGAGGCTTCGTCGGCCCCTATACGGCCGGCACCAACTTCCTCAACATGGATGGCTCGTGCCGACTGATCACCGCAGATACCGCGCCGGACATCTTTCGGGCGCTCTGCACGCGGGCCGGCGGAGAGGCCGTCACAGTCGAGTGATGAGCCGCATCACGTGCCCGAGGGCGTGGCCGGCGTCGCCGCCTCGGCCCGCTTGGTGACGATCTCCACCACCCTGAAGGCCGCCTGCAGTTCGAACGGCGTGAACATCGGCTCGTCGGGATCGCCGCCGGCGTGGTCGATCTTCTCGGCGGCGAGCTGCTGCCAGGTCAGACCGTTGGCGATGTGCCACGCGGCCGCCTGGGCCACCTTCTGCGACACCTCGCCCTTGCCGATGCTCTGCATGAGCTGCTCCAGCCGCGGATCGTCCGAATACGACTTCAGCTCTGCGAGCCTGTAGGGCCGGATCGACGACGGCTCCGGCTTGCCGTGCTCGAGGCACACGGTCGTGACCTTCACCACGCGGGTCTTCTCGGGCGGCAGCGAGAACATGCCGCCCCCCTGAGCACCGCCGATGCCCATGCCGGCACCCGCCGGGGCGGCGCCACCGGTCGTCTGCGGAGCCGCCCCAGCGCCCGCGGCCCCGAAGCCGGCCATACCGCCGCCGGGAGCCATCTGAGCCAGGACCGGAACCCCGGCAAACACCTCGGGCAGCCGCAGCGTGAGCGGCCGATCGGAGCGATTCGTGACGACGATCTGTGCCGAACGCGAGTCGTTGGGGATGTACTTCACGGTGACCAGGCCCGCTTCTTCAGCCCGGAGCAGATCGTGGGTTTTCACGGCGGCGGCCTGGGACCGGGGCCGCGGCTCACGCGCCGACGCCGCCGAAACGACGATGGCACCGGTCAGCAGCAACGCGAGCAATGCGACGTGACGCATGGCGAAAACTCCTGCAGGGGGGCGGATCACGGACGAAGGCGGACCCCTTCAGTATGCCTTCGGCTGAACGACCAGGCCAATTCGACCGCCTGCCCCAAAGATTCCGCCTGGAACGGTCGTAGGGGCCGCCGACCGGGCCACGGGGCGCCGTGCCGGGGCGGCACGTGATTCGCCGGTTCAAACCCGCAGCGCATGGCACACGGGAAGGCATGCGACCCGGAGTCCCCCGGCTCCCGCCGGGGGCTTTTTGATCCAAGAAGCCCCGGGTGGAAACCCGGGGACTCCGGGCATGAAAACCACCCCACCTTCCATGCCTGGCAGCCAACTCGCTCGCCAGCACGCAGCGGCCGAAGGCCGCGCTGCGTGCATACCGCCGAGGGCGTGCCGCGGCTCGACGCCGCGTCGAGCCGCCACGCCGCCGCAGCCCAGCTGCGGCCACGGCCGCCTGGAGGGCGGCCGCATGCCCGGCTGGTCGCACCTCGGCTGCGACCACGCCGGGCCAAGGCTGCCGGGGCCATGGATGGCCCGGCAGCCGTGAAGTCAGCGCTTGCTAAATTGCGTGCCGCGACGGGCACCACGCAGGCCGTACTTCTTCCGCTCCTTCATGCGGCCGTCACGGGTGAGCAGCCCACCCTGCCGCAGCGGCTCGGCCAGTTCGGCCTCGAAGACCTTGAGCGCCCGAGCGATCCCCAGGCGGCAGGCACCTGCCTGGCCAGTCGGCCCGCCGCCGTCGACGGTGATATCGACGTTCACGGCCGACTGCTTGCCCACGTGCTCGAGCGCGCCGGCGACGAGCATCCGATCCTTGATCGCGGGAAAGTACGCCGCCAGGTCGCGGCCGTTGACCGTGATCGTGCCGCCCCCCTGACGGAGCCGCACGCGGGCCACCGCCGTCTTGCGACGACCCGTGGCGATGATGTCATTGCCCCTGCGAGACGACTTCACACCCTGCTCGACGGCCATGCTCTAAAACCTCGGTTCACTCGTGGGATGCACGTCGGGGCGTTCCGGCCCGCGACGAAGTATTCGTATTCGTCGTGCGGCGACGCCCGCCGTCACTTGGCCCCCAGGACCATCGGCTCCGGCTGCTGGGCCTGGTGGGGATGTTCGGTGCCGGCGTAGACCTTCAGTTTGTCGAGCATCACCCGGCCGAGCCGCGTCTTCGGCAGCATCCGGCGGACGGCCTCCTCGACGATCAGTTCCGGCCGGCGGTCCCTTCGGTGCTCGGCCGACTCGGTCTTCAGGCCCTGGTAGCCCGTGTACCAGCGGTAGGTCTTCTGCTGCCACTTCTTGCCTGTGAACTGCACCTTCTCGGCGTTCACCACGACCACGTAGTCGCCCGTATCGACGTGCGGCGTGTAGGTGGGGCGGTGCTTCCCCATCAGGATCATGGCGATCTCACTGGCCAGGCGGCCGACCACCTTGTCGCTGGCGTCCACCAGCCACCACCGCTGTTCCACCTCGCCCGGCTTCGCCATGAACGTCTTCATACACCACACGCTTTTCCGTGAAATCCTGCCACGATCGCCGGCCAGCCGCCGGGATTTGGGAGCCCCGGAGACTACCAATGCTCCGCAGCACCGGCAAGCGGCGCGGCCAAGGCCCGCGGAATCGGCAAATCCCCGCCGCGGAAGCCGGTTTTCACGCCCCCGCCCGACCGCCGTCCTTCATCGGCATTCAGGCTCCGGTTGCGGGAGTGGGGATTTGCAAGCACACTTTTGCGGCACGGCGGCCCGGATGACGCGGCCGGGCCGCTTTCCGTCTCCCCTACAGGCTCCTCCCGATGAAGGTCGCCGTCCTCAAGGAAACGTTTCCCGGCGAACGCCGAGTGGCCCTGGTACCCACCGCGATCCCGCCTCTCCTCAAGTCCGGCCTCGAGGTCGCGGTCGAGACCGGCGCCGGGTCCGCCGCCGGCTTCTCCGACGACGCCTATCGCGCGGTCGGCGCGGCGATCGTGTCGCGCGACGAAGCCTTCGCCGCCGACTGCGTGCTCGCGGTGCGGACCGGCGGTGCCTGCGGGGCGGGCTGGTGCGCCGATCGTGACCGGCTCCGCCCGGGCGTGGTGCTGATCGGCATGTGCGATCCGCTCTCCGCGCCGGAGGCCTGCCGCGAGGCGGCCGACCGCGGGGCCACGCTGTTCTCGTTGGAACTCGTGCCGCGGATCACCCGCGCTCAGAGCATGGACGTGCTTTCCAGTCAGGCCAACATCGCCGGCTACCGGGCCGTGCTCCTCGCCGCCAACACGCTGCCGCGGATCCTGCCGATGATGACCACCGCCGCGGGCACGCTCACGCCGGCGAAGGTGCTGGTGCTCGGCGCCGGCGTCGCCGGCCTGCAGGCGATCGCCACGGCCAAGCGACTCGGCGCCCAGGTGAGCGGCTACGACGTCCGCCCCGCTGTCAAAGAGCAGGTGCAGAGCCTGGGCGCGAAGTTCGTCGAGCTGCCGCTCGAGACCGGCGCCAGCGAGACGGCCGGCGGCTATGCCAAGGCGATGGGCGAGGAGTTCTACGCCAAGCAGCGGGAGCTGCTCGGCAAGGTGGTGGCCGACAGCGACGTCGTGATCTGCACCGCGCTCATTCCGGGCCAGAGGGCGCCGCTGCTCGTGACGGCCGAGATGGTGGCGAAGATGCGGCCCGGCAGCGTGATCGTCGACATGGCCGCCGAGCGCGGCGGCAACTGCGCGGGCTCGCAGCCCGATGAGACGGTGGTCATCGGCGGCGTCACGATCCTCGGCCCCACGAACCTGCCGGCCGAAGCCCCCGCCCACACCAGCCAGCTGTATGCGAAGAACGTCGCCACGTTCCTCGCCCACCTCGTCAAGGCGGGCCTGCCCGCCGTGGCGCTGGACGACGAGATCTGCCGCGACACGCTCGTGGCCACCGACGGCCAGCTCGTCCACCCGAAGATCCGCGAGCGGGCCGGCCTGCCGCCCCTCGCAGCCCCTGCACCGACCGCCGGCTGAAACCCCCGCCCGCCAGCATCCCCAGCCCAGACCGGGAACCACCTCCATGCCCCTCGCCCAGATCGCGTTTCTGCTCGCCGACGCCGCCGCGACCACCGAGGACGCCGCGTCGAAGTTCATTCGCCTGCTCACCGTCTTCCTGCTGGCGATGTGGGTCGGCTTCGAGGTGATCACGAAGGTGCCGCAGCGGCTGCACACGCCGCTCACGAGCGGCTCCAACGCGATCTCCGGGATCACGGCCGTGGGGGCGATCGTCGTGGCGGCCGCCGTGGCGACCGCGGGATTCCGGTTCGGCAACCTGCTGGGCCTGGCGGCCGTCGTCCTGGCGATGATCAACGTGGCCGGCGGGTTCGTGGTCACCCACCGGATGCTCGAGATGTTCAACCCCAAGAGGAAGTGAGCCCGCGGACATGTCGAGCCAAGCCTGGATCAATCTCGCCTACCTCGCCGCCGCGATGCTGTTCATCGTGGCGTTCAAGCTCATGAGCGGCCCGCGGACGGCCGTGCGGGGCAACTACCTCGGCGCCGCCGGGATGGCGATCGCGTTGCTGGCCGCCTGCTTCGAGCGGCCGGTTCTGGAAACGATCGCGGCCCGGGGCGGCTGGCCGCTGGCGCTGGTGGCCGTGGCCGCCGCGATCGGCGCGGCGATCGGCGCGACGATGGCGCTGAAATACCCGATGACGGGCATGCCGCAGATGGTGGCCCTGCTCAACGGCTTCGGCGGCGCCGCCTCGACGTTCGTCGCCGGTGCCGAGCTGTGGAACAAGACAGGCGACGCATTGGCGGTCGATCAGGCCGGCGGCCTGACCGCCGTCGCCACGCGGGCCGCGGCCGACCTCGCCCCCTGGACGCAATTCGGCATCGCCACCGCCCTCACCGGCCTGATCGGCGCGGTCACGTTCTGGGGCAGCCTCGTGGCCTTCGCGAAGCTCGAGGAACTGCCCCGCTTCAAGCAGGCCTGGACGAACCCTAACCGCCACTGGATCAACCTCGGCCTGGCCCTGGCCACGCTCGCGCTGATCGCGGGCGTGTGCCTGAATCCGTCGTCGAATCTCCTCTTCTGGGCGCTGGTGATCGTGGGCAGCGGCCTCGGCTGCACCCTCACGCTGCCGATCGGCGGGGCCGACATGCCGGTCGTGATCTGCCTCTTGAACAGCTATTCGGGCCTCGCCGCCGCCGCCGCCGGCTTCGTGATCGACAACTCCGTGCTCGTCATCGCCGGGTCGCTCGTGGGCGCCTCGGGGCTGATCCTCACGGCGATCATGTGCCAGGCGATGAACCGCTCGCTCGTGGGCGTGCTGTTCGGCGGCCTGGGCACGACGACCGCCGCCAACGCCGACGACGTCTACGCCGGCAAGATCAAGAGCGCCAGCGCCGAGGAGATCGCGATGGTGCTCGAGAACGCCAGCCGCGTCGTCATCGTGCCGGGCTACGGCCTGGCCGTGGCCCAGGCCCAGCACGCCGTCCGCGAACTGGCCAACGCGCTCGAGAAGCGGGGCTGCACGGTCGAGTATGCGATCCACCCCGTGGCCGGCCGGATGCCGGGGCACATGAACGTGCTCCTCGCCGAGGCCGACATCCCCTATGAAAAGCTCCGCGAGATGGACGACATCAATCCCACGTTTCCGGAGGCCGACGTGGCGATCGTGATCGGCGCCAACGACGTCGTGAACCCGGCGGCCCGCACCGATCCCAAGAGCCCGATCGCCGGCATGCCGATCCTCGACGTCGACAAGGCGAAGACGGTGGTGGTGGTGAAGCGTTCGCTGTCGCCGGGCTTCGCGGGCATCCCCAATCCGCTCTTCGCCGCCGACAACACGCTCATGTATTTCGCGGACGGGAAGAAGGCGATACTGGACCTCACAGCGGCCCTTCAGCAGGGCTGAAGAACCGCTGTGGAGAGCGACGCCGGCCATCCATGGCCCGGCTTACGCTCCGCCCGGCGGTGTCGAAGCCAAGGTTCGACACGCCGGGCATGCCGCCATCCTGGCGGCCGACCTCACAGCGGCCCTTCAGCAGGGCTGAAGAACCGCTGTGGAGAGCGACGCCGGCCATCCATGGCCCGGCTTACGCTCCGCCCGGCGGTGTCGAAGCCAAGGTTCGACACGCCGGGCATGCCGCC
>Ga0315909_10008706_pt1 | contig 11077 bp, 12 predicted proteins | sample LakEriMetagenome_11_FD_203527 | JGI IMG/M metagenome (GOLD analysis project Ga0315909, IMG submission 203527) | Freshwater fungal communities from buoy surface, Lake Erie, Ohio, United States - Buoy 2 MA125 | ecosystem: Environmental > Aquatic > Freshwater > Lake | place: USA: Lake Erie, Ohio...
TTGTCGTTGGTCTTGGCCAAGCTACAGCTACCCGCGCTCGCACGAATGGTGTTGCAACCATCGTGACTGGTGCTGCTCATGGCTTCACTACTGGCGACTCTATCACCATCGCTTCGATGACTGATACCAGCTTCAACGCTGTTGACGCCTGTGTGACTGTTGTGGATTCGACTACCTTCACCTACGAGAATGTTGGTGCTGATGTGGTTTCTGGTGCTGATACCGCTGGACGAGTTGGCGCACTTAAAGTGAACGCCTTCGCTATCGGTGTCTACTGGTAAAAAATCTAATTAGGTGGGGAGGCAATTCCTCCCTGCCTATTTACAAAATTATCGTTAACGATAAAATGAGTGAAATTTCTTGTATACCAACACTCTCAGAGAGTGCTAGGAATTACAAAAGATACCTTTTGGTTGCAAGAGCAATTGGGGAAGAAGATGTGAAATCATATTCATGTTTTATTAACCTAACAAAAGATCAACAAGAATATCTGATCACAAAAGAAATCTCTATAGGTTTTCAAGTGCAATCATTTGGACTTGATGCTGGAGCATACTAAAAAACAAACAAACAAACAAAAACAAAATAAATTATGGCAAATCCAATCCTTAAAATTAAACGCGGGTCAGGCGCACCAGTCAGCCTTCAAGTTGGCGAAATCGCTTTTGACACGACAAACAAATCCTTCTTCATCGGAACTGCTAGTGGAGTTCTTGCAATTGGTGGTGAGCATCTGTTCGCCCTCAAGAGCTATGTTGATAGCGCAGTTGACACCGAAGAGACTGTTCGCATTGCTGCTGATGACGCAATCATTAGCGATCTGAATGCAGAAATCGCTCGCGCAACCGCCGCTGAAGGCGATCTCGCTTCCGACATCTCTGCCGAAGAGTCCGCTCGTATCGCCGCAGTTAGCGCAGAAGCATCCGCTCGCGCCTCTGCTGACACGACCCTCGATGGAAAAATCAGCACGGAAAAAGGTCGTATTGATGCGATCCTCTCGGCTGCTGACGCTGACAAAGACACCTTCGCTGAGATCGTTGCTCTTATCAATTCTGTTGATACGACTAACGACAGCGCATTCGCTGGCTATGTCCTCTCCAATGACGCTGCTTTGGCTTCTGAAGTCACCAACCGCACCAACGCAGACACCGCTCTTGGTGGCCGAATTGACACGGTTGAGACTGCCGCGACAGCTCTTACGAGCCGTGTTACCACAGCCGAAAGCGACATCGTTTCGCTCGGTAGCGATATCACCGCTGAAGAGACCGCTCGTATTGCTGCCGTGTCCGCCGAGGCTTCCAGCCGCGCAAGTGCTGACACGACACTTCAAAACAACATCGACGCCGAGGCAACTGCCCGTTCGACTGCTGATACATCCCTCAGCAATCGTATCACCAGCCTCGAAACTGTTGGTGTTTCCTCTCGCTTGACTGACCTTGAAGCTGATGTTGCGGATCACGAGACCCGCATCGCTGCTCTTGAGTCTGGCATTGATGGCGGAACTTACTAAAAAAAACAAATCCCCGGCGGGGCGGTCTATACCGCCTCGCCAAGCGGGGGAATAAAACCGCTAAATAAATCAGCCCTATGCCGCAAATTATTCCGAAGAAATCGACTGTTGCTGCAAAGCAACCTACGACATCTGATCTCGCTCTCGGAGAGATCGCTATAAATCACGCAGACGCAAAACTTTTCGCACGACACCCAGTTTCTGGAGCAGTCCAAGAAATCGGTGCAGGTGGAGGCTCTAATACCTACCTCGCCTCCAAAACCCTCGCCCGATTCACCCCCCGCGAGAACCAACCCCCCGCCACCGCCTTCGCCACCTTGGACACGCGAAACTCCATCGCCGTCCTCGATTTCGACGCTGCCACCGACGAAGCCGCGATCTTTTCGGGCGTCATACCTGACTACGCCAACCTCGCCAGCGGCCTCAAAGTCCGCCTCGCATGGATGGCCACCACCGCCACCTCGGGCAATGTCCGATGGGGAGCGCAGCTCATGCGTTGCAACACCGACCTCGACGCCGACTCGTTCGACACCGCCACGCTAGTCACTTCCGCCGCAAACGGCACATCTGGCATCGTCACCACGACCAGCATCACTCTGACCACCATCGACAGCGTTGCTGTCGGGGAGTCCTACCGTCTCCGAATTTCTCGCGTCGGCAGTGACGCCACCAACGATACCATGACCGGAGACGCCGAGCTGATCACCGTCGAGGTGCAACAGGTTGCTTAATTATGGCATACAATTTCACAGCGGCAAATAGCCAATATCTGAATACTGGATCAACCCCTGTAACCAGCACTCCGTTGACCATTGCGGCATGGTTTTATCCTACCGCAGATGCAAACGGAACTATTTGCAGCGTCGGAGTAACATCCGGGACAAATAGACAACAATTGTTTTATGACCCAACTTCGTTTGCGGGAGCTAAATTATCTGCAAACTCTTTAGATAATTCCGGTCAATCAGAATCAAACAGGAGCGGTGTTGTTGAGCTGAACGCATGGCAGCACGGGGCGGGAGTTTATACCAGTTCGACAGAGCGACTCGCATACCACAATGGCAACGCAGGAACAGTCAATACTGTCAGCAGAATTCCCTCTGGCCTTAACACAATCACCATTGGGGGGAGATGGAACACCGCTATCGGCGGTTTAGTAACTGGAAGAATCGCCGAAGTTGGAATCTGGAACGCCGCGCTCACCGCCGCCGAAATCGCCTCTCTTGCAAAGGGTATGACCTGCGACAAGGTGCGCCCGCAGAATCTCGTATTCTACGCACCGCTCGTCCGCGACCTGCAAGACCAAAAAGGCGGCCTCGCCATCACCAACAACAACGGCGCAACCGTCGCCACCCACCCACGCGTTTATGCCTAACCATTACAACCTCACCACCAACGAACTCGTCACCCTCGCACCAGAAATCCTCGCCGCATGGGCCGCGAACGGCAACCCCAAAGCTGCCGACTACGCCCCGCTGCCGCCCAGGCCCACCGAAGACGCCACATGGGGCAACGGTCAATGGGTCACGCCCGCCGCACCTGTCTACACCGCCGAGGAATGGACAGACTCGCAAGGCTACGGAGGCAACCGCCCCACGACTCTCCTCTACCAAAAGCTCCGCCTCGACGCCGCCGCGAAATCCTCCCCCAAGCTCAACGCCGTCCAAGGCTGGCTCGACTCGATGATCGCCAGCGGACTCGCCCCAGCGTCCAGCAACTGGCCCGCCGCCCCGCACAGCTTCGATGACACCCTATCCGAAACGCTGATTATTTTATCATAATGGACACCCGCGAATGTTTCTTGAATAAAACGATTGACGATCAGCTATACAGCATTCTAATAGTAGTGTCTGAAAATAGAGGATACGAACCGCCATCAAGGGAATGTTTCGTCAATCTCACATTGGACTATCAACTCTATAAGATACTAGAAGCATTAACGATTTAAATTATGGATAATAAAGCGTGTTTTACAGAAAAAACCCTTGATGGGCAGCTATATGAAATCTATTTAGCAGCGCAGTCTGGTGGAGGGCCGACTGGCCCTGCTGGTGGCGATCTTGCTGGAACCTACCCAAACCCTACTGTCGATGGACTGCAAGGAAACCCAGTCAGCAATGCTATTCCAGTCAATGGTCAAGTCCTCCAGTTTGACGGAACGAACTGGGTTCCCGGTTCTATTCCATCTGGTGGTTCTGGTGGCGGTGGAGTAGTCTATTATCTGAATTTCAACACCGCTGCGGATGCTCCTTTAACTAACATCCCGCAAACTCCGAACGCATCGAAAGAACTTGGTATCGTTGGAGATGTCACAGGCACCTCGTATCTGTCCCCGATTCTTTCTACTGCGAGTTACGACTTTCTCGCTTCGTTTGTAACTGATGTCAGCACTCCATCTGCTACGGCAATCCCTGCTGGTATTTGGGATTTCAATTTATTCGTAGAGTCAACTACTACAAATTCATCCAACCAGATTTATTTCAAGGTTGAGATTCTGAAGTATGATGGAACGAATGCGCCTACCCTTCTTGCGACATCAAACGATACCTACATCTACGATCCAGCAGAGATTAACCAATACATTGCAAGTGTAGTGATGCCGCAAACTACGATTCTTTCGACTGATCGAATCGTAGTTTACCTATACGGACGGGCGCACCAGAACAACAATCGCCTCACATTCCACTTCGGTGGCAACTATCCCTCTCACACGCACAGCACAATGCCCAGCGTCACGGGAACTGGCGTGGTCAAAGTAATCAACGGAGTATTTCAAAGTCCAGCATCTACGATTGTAGATACTGATGTTTCTGCTACAGCAAACATCGCGCAGAGCAAGATTGCCAATCTAACGACTGACCTTTCTAATAAGGTTTCTAGGTCTGGAGATACGATGACTGGCAAACTAATTGCCGCTGCTGATGCAACTGCATCTAAGTTAAATATCGGAAGTGCGCTCGGTGCTGGTGAGCCCACCACACTTGTTGATGGTGACCTTTGGATTACCAATCAAAATAAACTTGCGTTTAGATCTTCTGGAACAACGATAAATACTGCTGGAACTAACCAATCAAACACATATAGCCAGCCGCAAACAATTAGTTCAACATCGAATGCTGCCGCTGTATTGAGTGCATCAAATACAGGAACACGCGAGGTTGCTACATTCACAAATACAATTTCTGCAACAAGCGATGCGGTTGTTATCACGAACCTTGGTTCTGGAAATAGCTTGGTTGTCAACGATGATGTTGTGCCAGACTCAACCCGATTTGCTGTTTCCAATACAGGAAGAGTAGGCGTTGGAGTTGCACCTGACGCAACAGTTGCTCTTTCCGTAGACACGACAGGAATTAAATTTGGTGATGGAACAATTCAGACTACGGCTGCAATCACGCCACCATTCCAATCAACATACTACAAGAGCGCAGATCAAAATCTAGTTAATGGTTCTACTGATATTACTTTTGATCAAAATGCTGCTTGGAATAATGGTGGTGGCTACATAACGCATACATCAGGTTCTGCTGACTTTACTGTAACCAAGGCGGGACTTTACCAATTAGAATGGAATGCCTCCGTAGCCGCAAATGGAGCTACATGGAATACCGCAAACAACAAAGTAATTTCGATTGATATTACTCGTTCTCCTATTGCAGAACAAATTGTAATAGGTCAAACTGCGGTAGCAGCTACAACTCAAAATTACACGCAAAGCTTGTGTGCTACGGTGAAACTTGAAATTGGAGATGTAATAAATCTTCGCATTCAAGGAAACTATGCAACGGCAACTCCAACCGCTCAAGGGGTTCAAAATACATACGATTTGAACACATGGTTCTCTTGGAGATTTATAGCGTAAATTACAGTTTAAAATAAAAAAACAATGAACCCTGATACAAGCATGACATCACATGGAACTGGAATTGCTGGCACAGTATTTAGCGTGTTCGCTGTAATGATTTCAATGTTACCAGAACTAGATATATGGCTCCGAATTTTAGCATCCTTGAGCGCGATTATCGCCGCTTGGGTATCAATATTTTTGATGCTTTCAAAATTGAAGCGTAAAGAAGACAAATGAAATTATCGTTAACGATAATCTCGGTTATACTACTTTCCTCCTGCGTAAATATACCGATACCTCCAATTGGAAAGGATCAAGGAAAACTTGGTTCACTCCAACTAAAATTGGCGGTGTCGTATATTCCTCGCATTAACCCAGAGAACAAAACAGAAAAAGAGAAAGAAGACCCAAGTGTAATATATGCATTTGAGCAATTCTCAAAAACCATAAAAGACAAATGAAAATCGTAAACATCCTATTGGAACGCCTGTCAGAGAATAGCACATGGCGCGGAATCATCCTCGTAGCGACTGCTCTTGGAGTAAAACTCGATCCAGAGCTTCAGAACCAAATCCTCGCCGCTGGCTTGGGATTGGTCGGCGTCATCAATGTCCTTCGTAAAGGCAAATGACTAGAACCGAGATAGAGAGTATGCAAGCCCGTATTGGCGTAAAGCCAGACGGGTGGTGGGGGCCAAAGAGTATGGCTGCTCTAAAAAAGCACCTTGCTGTTATGTCTCCCAATCCTCCTATCTCACCAAAGCCTAGCACGAAATCCTGCACGGAATTCTTCGGAGAGCCGGGGAAAGTTCCTATCGTCCGAATCAATGCTCCATACAAGATGTATCTGTATGACGGGCCAGAGGTGATCAGCGGGATTCCCATCCACGCCAAGTGCGCCGAAAGCCTCATAGAAATCTTTGAGGACTTGCTAGACATCTACATGACTCCAGACTCAAGAAGCGCGGCAGGTATCGACAAGTTCTTCGGAAGCTATGTGAATCGTCCTCAGCGCGGAGGCTCAGAGCCAAGCAAACACGCATGGGCAGCGGCAATTGACCTAGACGCTAATCACAATGGTCTGCACACAGTCTGGCCTACAAGATCAAGGATGCCCCTACAGGTGATCGAGGTATTCGCCCAGCATGGGTGGATCAACCTCGGCGCGGTGATTGGCCGCGATGCCATGCACAGCCAATATACTCAATAAAAACATTTGACTTAAACCCTAACTATCGTTAACGATAAAATTATGTCCTGCTGCAACTCTAATTGTAACCACGATCCTTGCGGTTCATCTTTCAATCAATCCCTCACAAGGGCTGCTCAGTATGCCCAGTATGCCCAGACGCAGGCTAACAAGGCTGAAGACCTCTGGCTTGAGTTTAACGCGCTCTACCTCGGATCATTCGCGGTAGCACCAACAACTGATAATGAGGGGAATGCGCTGCAAGATGGCGCACTTTACTTCAATGGTGTATCCAACAAAATGTTCGTGTGGCAAGGTGGAAGTTGGGTTGATTTTGGCTTTGACGAGTTTACTCCATTCTTAGCGACAGGCACAACCAATGCAAGAAATCTTGTGAATAGGTTTGCAGATGTTGCGAATGTAAGAGACTTCGGAGCAGTAGGAAATGGAGTTGCTGACGATACTGTTGCAATTCAAACTGCTATAAACTCTTATCCTACTGGGTGTATTTATTTTCCAGCAGGAAGGTATAAAATAACAAATAAAATAGTAATACAATCAGATAAAACAAGTTTAGTTTCTGATTTCATTAATTGCGCTACAATAGTATTGGATAATGCAAGTGTATCCACTGCAATTGAAATTAAATCTTCGGTATCAGGAAACAGTATTTATTCAAACAACATTATAAATATGGTGATTGCAAACACAGGAGCTTCATCGTATCAAGTTGGTGTTTATCTTGAAAGAACTCAAGATTTTACAATGATAAATTCCGAAATTAGAAGTTTTGCAACTTGTTTAAAATCCAGAGGAGGATTTAATTGTAGATATAATAATCTTCGACTCGGTTCATTTTTATCAACAAATGCTGATTTAGGCAAGGGAGTTATTGAAATTGGAGCAGCTACTGTTGGAACGGCCTTTGATGGATATACACATCAGTTTGTAAATTGCCATATAAGCGGAGGTAATACAGAATACGCAATTGTATTTAGGGGGAATGATTATGCTACATTTAGTAATTGCTATGTAGCATCTGGAAAAAAGGGTGGAGTGCTTATTGAAGCAGACGCAACATCTCCGTTTGGTAACTACAATAACAATTTCGATAATGTTTATTTTGATTCAGTAAGGTCGCAATTCCCAAGTTTAAATCTTATTGCTATAAACATAAATGATCAAACATCTCCACCGCCACAAAATGCCACATCTACAAAAATTACGGATTGTGTTTTTGGAGTATGGGACAAAGCTATTAAAATCAACAAATCGTTTGATCCTACGATTGAAATATCTGGGTGCAGATTCTACGACCAACGCGAAGCAGCAATCTATGCCGAAGGAAACTTTACAAATTTAGTAATTGGAAGCAATCAATTCCAAAACAATACATACAATATATCTGGAAATGCCACCATTGATATATTAGATATTCATAGCGTTTCAATTACTGGAAATGTATTTTCGTTTATTGAAACAAGAACATTTATAGGAACAAGAGATGTGATTCGATTAGCTGGAACGATTGATGCTGCAACAATTACTGGAAATGCAATCAATAGATTCAATGCAGCTAATGTAACAGATTTCGCTAACACAGCTACAATCACCAATCTTGTTGTAACTGGGAATGCGTCTGACAATCAAAATAACACATTAGTAGGACACATTATTGGAAACAAAGAAAACTCAAATGTTCTTTCTTTAGATTGGTATCAAGAAGGATTCTTTGTTCCAAGCTTATCATTTGGAGGTTCAAGCACAGGAATTGTATACAATGGAACACCAAGTGGATATTATACAAGAATTGGGAATAGGGTATTATTTGATATTTATTTAGCTTTAAGTAATAAGGGATCAGCAACAGGAACTTGTGAAATAGGAATTCTGCCATATCCTAAAAGCGGAAGTAATGTTCCAGTAATGAGTGTAAATTTAGGAAATTTTGATGCGGCAATTGGAGCAACAAATCTTGAGGCATCTATGCCAACATCAACAACTGTTACACTCTTAAAATATGCCTCTGGATCAAACACAAGATTGACAGATGCAGACTTTACAAATACAAGTTTTTTTGCAATATCTGGAACATATTTCGTATAAAACTATGAGCAACTGCACACCCTGCACACCAGCCAACGACGAGCTTCCAATCTTCTGTGATCCGTTCCCCGCTACGGATACTGCCAAGCGATTGCTTGTAGAAGATGAAGCATTCTGCCAAAAGGCATTGACTACAGCAAATCAACAAGCCTTAAAAACAGATAGTAATGGCAATATCAATTGGACAAACGGAGGCAATAATACTGTTCTTTGCAAGGACTCTACTGGTAAAGTAGAGTTTGCCAAAATTACTACAGATCAAATTGCTGATGGAACAATTTTAAATAGTAATATAAATTCATCCGCTGCTATTGATGGAACTAAAATCAATCCAAATTTCGGTAGTCAAGATATTAAAACAAGTGGAGTATTGTATATTGAAAACGATTCTTCAGCAAATTCAGTAATTTCATCAGCAGGAACTGGAATATCATATCTTCAATTTAGAAAAAGTCGCGGAACTCAAGCATCACCAGCCCTTGTTCAAAATGGAGATCAAATTGGATCACTTGTTTTTTATGGATATGATGGAACTGGAATTAATGTAGGAAGTATTATTAGTGCATCTGTTGATGGAACTCCAGCAGTTGGGAAAATCCCAACCGCGATTAATTTTTCAACTCGTAATGATGCCAATAATTATGCAAGTCGCTTTTTCATTGATGGTGCTGTTGGAAATGTTGGTATAAATACTACATCTCCAGCAAAAACACTTCATGTAAATGGAACGGTTAGATTGCAAGGTCTTCCAACCTATGCGAACAATGCTGCTGCAATTACCGGTGGTTTGGTTGCTGACGATGTTTACAAAACTGCAACTGGTGAACTTCGTATTGTTGTCTAATGCCAACAGAGGGATCAGTATTCGATGGATTCACAAGTATCGTAGCGCAAGACGCTGATACTCATCCATCGTATCTTCCAGAGTTCTATGTAGCAGAGTCGGTCAACCGCACCTTTCGCGGTGGAATCAACCAGACTAGGCCAAGTATTCGGAATCTCCGAATAGTTGCAGGCGAAGGACAGCCAGCGACTATCGTTAACGATATTGAGACGGGAAACTTCCAAGGGGCATATCCATACCGCAAGGTCAACGAAGCCGCGCTAGGAGATGGACTTCTTGTTTCTGTATCCGGGAAGATATACTTCCTGCATATCATCAACAACTACGCAACGGCATATATACTACCGGGGCTGACTGATTGGAATGACGCTTCACTCATGCACACATGGTTTGTGCAGGCTGAAGATCGAGTCTACATCCAGAACGGATACCAATACGCAATAGCATGGGGTGGGGTAGTAGGGGCGGTATCAGCCACACTAATTACGAATAATACCTACTGCGAGATTGTAACGGTAGGCACAACCGACTACACGCTAATCGGCGCACCATCGAATACAGTTGGCGTTAAGTTCACGGCAACTGGCCCAGCGACTGGAACTGGGACGGTAGCGATGCCAGCGTATAGGCTCTATCCAGCTAAAGGTCAGATGCCGATTGGAACGATCATGGAGTATGCATTTGGGCGAGTGTTTGTTAGTGATAAGTATAACCAAATTTATGCCTCCGACATTATATTTGGAGCAGGATTTACAGATACTACAAATACCCAGAACTTCACAGAGATTACTTATTGGGCAGAAGGTGGAGCGTTCTCGACTCCAGCGATGATGGGTGAGATTACCGCGATGAAGGTAATGCCATACATTGGAGGAAACCTTCGCGGCCAAGGTGAGCTAGTAGTTCTTACATCGAATGGCGCATTCTCAATGGATGTCAGTATCCCAAGAACATTGTGGAACACATCTAACATCCAGCGCATCTCCCTGCTAGGTCGCGGCTGCACCAGCCCGTATGTCTCTCTAGTGAATAGTGAACTATGGTTCCGCTCCCACGATGGTTGGGCGTTCTACTCCAATAGCCAATCGGAGTTCGGCAGATTCTTCTCATTGCGAAAGCTATCCCGCGAGGTGAACAAGTGGGTTGATTTGGATACAAAATGGTTGAAGCAATTCGCCTCGACCATGTATATCAACAACTACTTGGTAAGCACAGTCGCGCCACAGACAAAGAAGAACCAAGCACAAGGACTACACAGATACCATAGGGGGATGGTGGTTCTCGACTTGGATCAGACCGCTAGTCCATCACCTGATGCTGATCTTACCTTCCGCTGGAATGGTCTATGGACAGGCTTCCGACCAACTCAATTACTGACTGCGATGATTAATGGAGAGAAGCGCGGATTTGGATTCAGCTTTGACCAAGACGAAAAGAATCGTCTGTATGAAATAACGAATGATGGTGGTGATGACTACGGGCCTAATGGAACCAGCCAAATCAAAGGCTTCATTACTACTGGACGATATGACTTCAATCGAAGCGGACTGACAAACAAGTTCGTTCGGAAGAAACTTACTGG